>WNGB01005310.1_pt1 | contig 19298 bp, 8 predicted proteins | sample 5400681 | NCBI WGS metagenome assembly WNGB01 (sample SAMN13153367, study PRJNA577476) | soil metagenome | isolation source: 115 cm soil or saprolite under grassland replicate 2 | place: USA:California | collected 2016-06-15
ACCCGAGGCTGTCGCGGGCAGCATCCGGATGCATCTCGCCGTCGGCAGGACTGGTGAACGATGAGGATCGCGGTCGTCGGCGCTGGGATCATTGGCCTGGCGACGACCTACGAGCTGCTCAAGGGCAACGCCGAAGTCCGCTGCTACGAGGCCGCCGAGCCGCTGCGCGCTCGGTCCGCCGGAGACACGCGGATCTTCCGGCTCGCCCACGCCGATCCGCTCCTGGTCGAGCTGGCGATGCAGTCGAGGGTGGGCTGGGACCAGTGGGAGGCGCTGGCCGGGACCGAGCTCATTGGCCACGAAGGAACCATCGTCAGCGGCCCACCCGCCACGCAGTGGGGACAGGCAATGGCGGCGGCGGATGCGCCCTTCGAGCTTGCGGGGGACGGCCCCCTCCGCGACCGCCTCCCGGCTCGTTCCCCGGTCGGCCCGTTCCTGCACGACCCCGCCGGCGGCGTGATCCGCGCACGGCAGGCCGGGCGATTCCTCCGCGACCACACTCAAACCACCCTGGTGCACGCCATGGTCCACCGCATCGAGCCCGACGGCCAGGGAGCGCGGCTGCTCACCGACGCCGGGCCGTGGGAGTGTGACTCGGTCGTCATCGCCGCGGGTGAGGGCACCGCGGCGCTCGCGGCGACAGCCCAGCTCGACATGCCCGGCGACCTGGCGCATCACGCGCGGTTCACGTTCACGCTGCGCGGCACCAGGGCGTCGCCTCCCTGCTGGCTGGACCGCCGCGAAGCATGGCGACCCGGGTTCACCACCTACAGCCATCCCGTGGGCAAGGACGGCCTGTGGACCATCGGCGGCAGCCTCGACGCGCGTGACACCCGGTGGGAGCTTGGCGCCGAGACCGTCATCGAGCGCTCCCGCGCCGTCGTCACCGGCTATGTGCGCGAGCACCTTGACAGTATCGAACCCGAGGCCGTCGACGTGCTGTACTGCAACCACCTGGCCAGCCCGGACAGCGGCGACGGCTTCGGCGCCGCCCGCAACGGCGCCGTGCTGGCGCTGTGGGGCGACAACCTGTTCAAGATGGCCCCGCTGCTCGGCGCGCTGCTGGCCGAGGCGGCACTGACACTGTCGATCCCCAAGCCGCTCGCCCGACCGATCCCGCGTGGCTCATAGCCGTCGCCGACTACGGTAGTGAACCGCGAGCCAGATGACCCGACTGTCAGCCGCTCCTGGATGCTGCTCGCGCGCGGCGAAGTTCGTGGTTACCTCGTCGGAGGGTCGCTACGGCGGCGAGGCATGAGCAGCTCGGCGGCCAGCGCCTCCGTCTCGGGCTCAGCATCGACGTCCAGCTCGCCAAGATGGCGCTGCAGCACCTGGTAGGTGTGGCGCGCGGCATCCACGCGGCCCAGCCGCGCCTGCAGCCGCATCGTGCGCCGGTACAGCACCTCGGCCACCGGATCAGCGGCGATCGCCTGCTCCAGCGCCCCAGCGCGCCCTCGTCGTCCCCGGCTGCCTGCCGCAGCTCGGCAAGCCGGCCGAGCGCGTTGACGGCCCGGCGGCGAAGATCCTCCCTGGGCGTCTCGACCCACAAGCCGCTCATGCCCGCCAGCAGCTCCCCGCCATAGGCATCCCCGACCGCCTGAAGCGCCGCCGTCTCAGCCTGCTCGTCGCCGGCGCCGGCCGCCTGCTTGGCCTGCGCCAGCAAGGACTCCAGCCGCCACAGGTCCACCTCGACCAGCTCCCGGTCCAGCCGGTAGCGCTCGCCATCTGGGGCGATCACCCTGATCTCAGGGTCGCCGCACAGCTTGCGGACCGCGCGGCGCAGGCTGCCGAGCGCGTTCCAGAACCACCGTGCCTCCTGGCCCAGCGGGACCTCCGGCCACAGCGCCTCCACCGCCTGCTCCAGGGTGGCGCCGTCGGGGTTGAGCAGGTAGAAGGCCAGCAGATCCAGCGCCTTGCGGCGCCCACCCCGCAGCTGCCGGCCATCGGCGGTCTCCACCCGGTACGGCCCGAGCAGGCGCACCCCAAGCGGCGGCGCGGGCGCTGGGGCGGGAGCCTCGAACGGCTCCACGACTGGTGGCGCCTTGGGCGGGCTGGGCAGGTCGGCACGCGAGCGGCCCAGCGAATCGAGCAGGCTGGCGGCCTCCGCCTGGCTCAGCGAGAACACCCGCGCGCCAACCAGCCGGCTAGCCAGCGCGGCAGGCGTGGCCTGCGCGACATGCCCGGCGTCGTCCAGCTCGATCCGCGCTGCCCGCTGGAGCGCGGCGCCGACCAGCAGCACCCCGATCCCAAGCTGGGCTCCCTGGGCCGCCAGCGCCTCCAGCCGGCCAGCCTCCCCAGCCGGCACCTGCTCGGCGAGCAGCACCAGCGCCGGCAGCGGGTCGTCGGGATGCTTGCGGCGGTGGCTGGTGAAGTCGTCGACGTCTTCGGCCTCCAGCAGCCGGCGGCGGTGGATGACCTCGGCCTCCACCACGCTCAGCGCGGCCGCAAGATCCCCAGCCCGGCGCAGCCCCGGGAATTCGGCCATGTCCCCGAGCAGGTCGCCCACCACCAGCACCTCAGCCGAGAAGGGGCCGTGCTGGGCGAGCATGGTCACCACCGCCGCGCGGGCCGCCCGCTTGGCGTCCGGCCCCACCAGCACCAGCGCGCCCACCCCAGCCAGGTCCAGGTCGACCGTCTGCCCGTCGCGCTCGGCCACCGCGACCCGCCCAGGATCGACACACTCCAGGTGCGCCAGCGGCGAGATCGGCAGCAAGGCTGCCGGCGCGGCCGGGGCCTTGGTCACCTTGGCGGCATCATCATTGGCGTCCTCGTCCGAGCCCTCTTCTTCTCCTTCGAGTACCGCTCGCCCGCGATCGACCAGCTGCTCGGCCACGCTGGCCGTCTCTGGACGGTAGCGGCAGATGCCAGGCTCGGGCGGCTCCAGCCGCCGGACGCGGCGGCTGCGCAGCAAGGCCAGCAGCAACGCCGCCGACATCGCCAGCCACAGCGAGAACGCCACCACCGAGCCGGACGGCAGCTCCACGCTCACCCGCGGCCGCCGCGACTGCGGCGCGGCCACCACCGGAGAGCTCGTTGGGGGCGCGCTGGTCGTGGCAGGAGGCGCCGTCGGTGGTGCCATGGTCGACGGCGGCGGGAGAAGGTCCGGCTCTGGCAGCTCCAAGACCCAGCCCGGCCGCACCAGGTCCGGCCGTTCCAGGCGCCTACCGTCAGGCATCAGCCGGCCCTGGTTCAGCAGAAACAGCAGCTCCGCAAGATCCGCGTCGCCCAGCTCCCGCTCAGCGATCAGCGCCAGCGTGTCACCCGGCCGCACCACATACAGCCGCTCGCCCTGCCCGGCAACCGCGCCAAGCCGCCCCTCCAGTCCCTGGGCGAGCCGCGCGGCAGTTGGCTGGGCGAGGCCGTCGGCATGCAGCGTGGCGCTCGCCGCCGCGACCGGCTCCGGGATGGCGCTGCCGGGCGGGAGGAGCTGCCCGGCGCCACCCGCCGCCACGGCAGCCGCCAGCGCCACATCCACCAGTCGTCGGACCCACCCGCCCCCGACCAGGTGGTTGGTCACCGCCAGCAGTCCGGCCGCCCCCGCGACGCGAGCGCGCGTCCCGAGCACGGCGACCGCGCGCAGGAAGGCGACCAGCACCAGATACACCCACACGCACAGGCCAACGAACCCCAGCAGCGAACCGACCGCGCTGGTCGGCACGCATGCCCCACCAGTCGGTGAGACCGTCACGTCGGCCAGAACCGCCGCGACCTGCTGCGGAAGGTTGCAGGTCGCCAGCAGCAGCGGGGGCGGCATAAGCAGCACCACGGCCAAGATCGCCAGCGCGCACAGCCGGCGTAGCACCAGGCTGGTCCTGCCGTATGCGCGGCCGGCCTTGCCTGCCGGCGGGTGAGCGCCGAGGGTTGCTCGCCTTGCGGGAGCCATCCAGACCTCCCATTGGGGGATGTAGTGCAAGGCGGTGATCGGCCAGACGATCACGAGCTGGCTGAGCAGCGTTGTCTCGCCAACCACCCTTCCAGCCTCATAGGTCGCATCAGCGCCGAAACGTAACACCAGGTCGTCTCGGAGCCAAATCACGGGTCCGGAGAGAACGTGACGATCACGGCATCGTTGCGGCGCCGAGTGAACCGGATCGACCGTAGAGCTCCGAGTGGTCGAGTCGATGACTCGTTAGGGCCCTATATGCCTCTCCCCATCGCTGATCGCCCGGCAAGGAGATCGTGGCCATCATCGCAGAGCTCCTATCGAAACGTGGTGCCGTTTATCCACCATGCATCCACCGCGCATGCGGACGTGGCCCAGATCCGCCTTCGTGAACCATGCCATGGCTGGGAACACGCCCTACGGCTTCGCCCCACAAGCTGCTGACTCCTGGCCCCACATACGAGGGTGTCGCATAACTCCTCCGGGAGGTACTCCGCCCTCCACTGGGAGGGGCGTTTCCGGCTGCCGTGTGCAGTCCGCCCTCCACTGAGTGGTCGATTCCGGCCTCCAAGAGGGCTTGACAAACCACGACATAGAGTTATGCGACACCCTCATACCGTGCGCGAGCGGGCGGACCAACGTTGTCGTACCATAAGCTCCCCTCGCGGAGATGTGAGCGATCTGTTCTCCGCGCCCGGGTATCGGTCTTTGCTCCTCGGCCTTGAGTGGGGTGAGCCATCAGAGTGGTGTGGCGTTGTCACGCAAAGCCCTGACCCAGGGCGCGAAGCTCTGGATCGATGGTGAACTCGTGACGTTGGTCACGGCCGTCGAGCACGACGAGCGCGGCACCTGGTGCATCATTGAGCTGCCGGACCACTCCATGCATCGCCGGTATCTCACGCATGCCGAGCTGGCAGTCGGCCTGGTTCCGGCCAATGACGGTCGTGGCGGCTCGGACGGGGCATTGGCCAGTCTGTGGGGCCGGTGGATGGGATGGGCCATTCCGCGTATCCGTTCGGCCGTGCTCGCCACCCGCCCGTTGCGGCCTTATCCGCACCAAGACCGCGCGGTGTTCCGGTCGATGCTGCCACAACCGCGGTTGCGCTTTCTCCTGGCTGACGAGCCTGGGACCGGCAAGACGATCATGACCGGGATGTATCTGGCTGAGGGCCATCGGCGCGGGCTGGTGCCCGGTAAGACGCTCATTGCGGTCCCTGCCCACCTGGTCTCCAAGTGGGAGCGAGACCTGCGCCGCCTGTTCGGGATCGAGGCCAAGCGCATCACCGCGGAGGTCGGGCGCGAGCTGGAGGAGCTCCGCGCTGACGTGGACGTCTGGCTGGTGTCGCTCGACTTGCTCACTCGCAACCCGGATGTGCGCCGCAAGGTCGCCGGCCGGGAGGCGTCGTGGTCGCTGGCGGTCTTCGACGAGGCGCACCGGCTCACCCCGACCTCGCAGTACCTGGACGCGGCGCGCGAGGTCACGGACGTGTCGCATCATGTCGTGCTGCTTACCGCCACCCCCCACCGGGGCAACGAGCACTACTTCCGGGCACTGCTCCACCTGTTGGAACCGGTTTGGTACCCGTGGTCCCCGAACCTCGCCGACTACGGCCCGGGTCGTTTCCGCCCGAGTGAGCTGCACTTCCTCCGCCGCATGAAAGAGGATCTGCGTGGCTATGACGGCGAACCGCTGTTCAAGCCGCGCTTTGCCAAGGTCCGGCCGATACGGCTCAGCGTGGCCGAGCAGGAAGCGTACGACGCAGTCATGGCATACGTCGACGCCTGGTACCCGGACCGCTCGACCCTGGTCCGGTCGATCTACGGCAAGCGTGCCGCCTCCTCGGTCAAGGCGGCAGTCGAGACGCTTCGGCGGCGGCGCGAGATACTCGCCCACCCACTGGCGGTGCGAGTAGATCCGGTCCCTCCACGAGGCTTCGACGACCCTACCCTGACCGATGCTGCGCTCGAGGACGATGAGGCATGGGCGAGCGCCGAGCAGGCCGTGGTCGAGGCTCGTAGCCGGGACCGTCGGCAGGAGCTGGAGGCGGTCGATCGCGTGTTGGCTCAGTTGGAGGCGGCTCTGGGGAGCCGCCAGCCGCCGGCCAAGTGGCTTGAGACCGAGATGCTGCTCGGCCAGCACGGCATCCTTCCGGGAAGCGGGCAATTGCTGGTGTTTAGCGAGTTCGCCGACACCGCACGCTGGCTCGCGGCGCTGTTCGCGGCGGCTGGCTACACCACCCAGGTGCTTGAGGGCGAGACCGCGGCCGAGCAGCGTGACCACCTACAGGCAGCCTTCCTTGCCGGTCGCTTCCAGGTGCTTGTCTCCACCGATGCCGGAGGCGAGGGTATCGACCTGCAGTCCGCCAACGTCATGATCAACTGGGACATCCCCTGGTCGCTGGTGCGCCTGGAGCAGCGCATGGGCCGATTGCATCGCATCGGCCAGACCAGACCGGTGCACGTCTACCACTTGGTCGCGCGTAGCACCCGGGAGGGCCGCGTGCAGGAGCGGGTGCTCGAGAACCTGACTCAGGCGGCCTCGGCGCTGAGCGGGCGCATCTACGATCTGCTGGACGCGACCGCGGAGCGAGCCGGTCTGCGTCTCGGCCGCCTGATGGCTGCCGCGCAGGCATCGGATGCCGCAGCGGTGCGGGCCGCGGCGGAGGTGCCCGAGGCCGACGCGCTCGTCCATGCCGCTCAGGAGCTGCAGGCGCAGGACAACCGGTTGCGCTCACGGGTCGACATGGGAGAGGCGCGTCGCTGGTTGGCCGAGGACCGGCTCGAGGCTATCAACCCGGTCATCGTCGAGGGCTTCGTCCGCCACCTCGCCGGCGCGGAAGGCTGGGCGGTCCGGTACGGGCCAGCCGAAGGCTTGCTCCTGCTGGACATGCCGGTCAGGCTGTCCGAGGCGCTCCGGCTCGGCCGCCAGCAGCGTGTGCAAGTCGCCACCAGCGGCCGAGCAGTGCTCGACGCCTCCGAGGCCGGCGTGGACATCACCGGGGTGACCGCGCTCGGTCCGAGCGAGCCGGCGTTCGCCGCGCTGGTCGGGCGGGCACTGAGCGCCTGGGAGGGGGAGCTGCGCAAGGGCGCGCCTGCCGAGGATCCCAGCTCGCTCAGCGACTATCTGCTGGCCGCTTGCGGCGCGCAGGTCCAGCTCCATGACGGCACCCGCACCGTGCAGCTCCCCCTTACTACGCTGATCCGGGTCTCGGGTGGCGAGTCGTTTTCCGTTCCCTGGGAGGCGCTGCTGCGGCTGCGGTCCACCGCCGGCCAGACAGCCGTCCCCCCGCCCGGGGTCCTGCGGCAGGCCGAGGAGGGCGGACAGGTCGCCGTGGTCTGCGAACGCGATCGACTCCGGGCCGAGCGTGCCGCCTGGGCGGAGCAGGCTAGGGCCGACCTCGCCGCGATCGAGGCGCGCTGGCAGGGTCAGGTCCGCGCCTATCCGGCGGCGCAGCGAACAGAACTGCACAGCGAGTTCGAGCGGCACAAGCGGGCGCGGCTGGCTCAGATCGAGCAGTCGAGTAGGGTCCAGGTGACTCCCGCGCGGCTTCTTGGCTGGCTAGCGGTCCGCGGCACCGCCACGCCGGCCACGCGGGGCAGCGACCCGGACAGCGAACGGGTTGCTATCGGCGTGGTGTGGGCCGAGCTGGAGGCCCGCGGGCTTGCCGTCGACGACCGGCAGGCCGCAGGACTGGGCTACGACCTGCTGGCCCACGACCGCACCACGGGCGAGCAGCGTCTGATCGAGGCGAAGGGGCAGACCGCCACGCTGTCCCCGGTGACCATGGAGCAGCACGAGTGGGCTCAGGCCAGGCAGCGTGGCGTCGACTACTGGCTGTACGTAGTCACGGACTGCGCCACTCGGCCCCAGATCACCGTCCGTGTGCAGGACCCGGCTGGCGTGTTCGGCGGCCCAAGGCTCATCCAGCGCGTCCAGATCCCCCTCGCCGAGCTACGGAAGGTGGCCTCGTAGACATGAGCGTCCCCGCCCACCCCCGCCGGATGATCCAGAGCTGGTTCCCGGTGGCCGCTGTCAATCAGGCGGTCGAGACCCCCCAGGGCTCGGGCCGCAGCGAGAAGGCAATCTTCACCTGGTTCGCCTCCCGCCCGATCGCCCAGGCGAGGGCGGCGGTGCTGACTGCCATGCTGCCCAACGCCCCGTCGCTACGCCCGCACGTCGAGCAGGCGGTGCTCGGCGACCGGGAAGCGCTCCGGGCCTTGGGCGAGCGCATTGTGTCTGAGCACGGCGACCTCCTGCCGGTCGTCCTGGACGTCTTCTCAGGCCGGGGCATCATCCCGTTGGAGGCCGCCCGCCTGGGCTTGACCACGATCGGCATCGACTACAGCCCGGTCGCCACCCTCGCCGGCCGGCTCCTCGCCGACTACCCGCTACGCGACTGGAGCGCCGAACCGCCGCTGCCGTTCCCGGATCCGGCGGTGGATGAGGCCAAGCTCATCGACGCGGAACCTCGCCTAGTGCGCGACGTGCGAAGCCTGCTCGCCGAGATAGGGAGGCGCGTGGCCAAGACCGTCGAGCCCTACTACCCGCGCAACCCCGACGGCAGCTTTCCATGGGGCTACTTGTGGACGATCACCATCCCTTGCGACCGGTGCGGTCGACGCTTTCCCCTGGTCGGATCGCTGTCTCTGCGCCACCCCTACCGGCGCACCGGCGATCCAGGACAGGCATTTCGCATCCTTATAGTCGGTGACGAGTGGCGGGTGGAGGTTTTCGAGGGAGTCCCTGACGAGGAGCCAACCTTTTCGTCCCCGCCTGGCCGTGCCGGCAAGAGCGCTCGCTGCCCGTTCTGCCAGTACCGCCACACTCTTGAGGCGATAAAACGAAAGGGAATCGCCCGGCAATACCGAGACGCGCCACTGGTCGTAGCCGATATTGAAGGTCGCGTGAAGAAGCGCTTCCGGCCCCTACGATCCGACGAGCGCAAGGCTATCGAGCGGGTTCGATTGGAACACTTGAAGCCATTTGACGGCCTCCCGGCAGTACCGCACGAGCAGATTCCTCCGGGTAACGCCGACACCGTTCGGGCAAGCGGTTACGGCTATGAGACCTATGGGGAATTGATGAATGCTCGGCAAGCACTCCAGTTCGTGGAGGTCGTTCGCATCGCTCGAGGTTGCTATCAGAATATCTTATCATCAAACATCAGCGGCCCCTACGCAAATACATTACTCGTCTATGCCGCTGCGAACGTTGTTCGTTGGCTAAAGCATTCGACCAGAGGTGCAAAGCTTCGGTTGCACGGAGATGATAATGGCAGCGCACAAAATCGTGTTCAGATTGATCATATCTATTCAGATGAGAGCAAGATCTCGTTTAACTTCGATTACTTCGAGGCGGGCCCGGGTAATGGTCCCGGAACTTGGTCGTCTATCTCGGAAACGGGCGTCGAGGTCCTCAGCAAGCACGTGGGAAACCTCTTGAGTAGCCGGCCCGCCCGTTTTCGCTGTGCCTCTGCTACCTCGCTGCCGTACCGCGATGGCACCGTCGATGCGATCGTGACCGACCCACCCTACTACAACATGATCGACTACACCGATGCGTCGGACCTGTTTTACGTCTGGTGCAAACGGGCGCTCTTCGACGTGATGCCCGACCTCTTCGGCAGCGGAGGGGAACTGCAACCCAAGACCGAGGAGATCATCGTCAAGCGAGGTGGCGGGCCAGAGGAGCATCGCACCCGGGAGAACTACGAAAAGCTGCTCAGCCGGGCGTTCGAGGAAGCCAAGCGTGTGCTCAAGCCTGAGGGGACCTTGGTCATGGTGTTCGGGCATAAGGAGCACGACGCGTGGAAGCGGCTGCTCAAGGCCCTCCACGACGCGGAGTTCGTGGTCGCCGGGGCGTGGCCGTCGCGGACTGAGTCGGCCAACACCGGGGTCGCGTCCGTCAGGGTGACGATCACGATTGGCTGCCGGATCGCGCCGCCACGTCGTTCAGTGGGGACCGTCGCCCGGGTCGACCGGGAAGTGGCCGAGGCGATCAAGGCACGGGCTCCGGAGTGGGAGGCGGATGGGCTGGCCCTGCCCGACCAGTTGATGGCTGCATACGGGCCGGCAATGGAGGTGTACGGCCGCTACGAGAGGGTTCTACAGCCGGACGGTGAGGAGGCGCCGATCGACCGCTATCTTCGGCTGTCTCAGCGGGCGCTGCGTGAGGCGCTGCGGATCAGGATCGACGAGATCCCGCTGGAGGCGTTCGACGATCTCACCCGCTTCGGGCTCTTTTGGCTGCGTCTGCACCAGCGAGGGCTGGTGTCCAAAAGCGAGGCGGTGTTCCTCGCCCAGGTCGACACCCTGCGCTTGGATGACGTGCGCGACACGCTGTTGGAGGAGTCTAGGGCGGGGTTCCGCCTCACGCTCGACGCGCCACCGTCGATCCATGGCGCCTCCAAGGTGTTCGACGTGGCGCGGGCCATGATCGCCGCCTGGCATGCCGCCGGCGTCGAGGGCGTCGCCGAGGTACTGGCCAAGGCCGAACGCGCCGCCGATGACGAGCAGGTCTGGGCCGTGCTGCACGAACTCGCCCGCAACCTACCGGCCAGCGACCGGGCGGCGCTGGCGATCGCCGGCATCCAGCGGACCGTCTCGGCGATCCAGCAGCAGGCGCGGCGGCTCGGAACCGCCGTGCGGGAGCGTGGCGAGCAGATCCGCATGGAGTTCACCTGATAAGGGGGAAGTAGCGAATGCCAGGGATCCCCGCACACTGGGCCGAGGTGCTTGAGCTTCGCCCGGAGGTGACCGCCGAGGGCGGGCAACTCGCCAACCTGCAGATGTCACTGTACGCGGTGGTGTCCGCGACCCAGGACGTGCCGTACCGGGACGCCACCTACTACTGCGAGATCACCGAGCCCACCCCGGGCCTGGTCGGCTTCATGGGCCAGGTCGCCCAGCGGCTCGGCACCGACCGTGCCACGCGCGCCCTGTTCCACCTGGACCAGGGGATGGGCGGCGGCAAGTCCCACGCGCTCGTGGGCCTCTATCACATGGCCAGCGACCCGGAGCTGTTCTTCGAGCAGGACCTGGGCCGCCTTGTACGCCATGACGCCGAGGAGCGGGCGGGCACGTCGATCGACCTGAAGGGCACCCGTATGGTGGTGCTACCCGCCGACCACATGAGCCCGGGGGTACCGTCCCCGGGCTACGGTCCGGGCACCACCTTGCATGAGCGGTTCATCTGGTCGCTTTTCCCAAACGACTTCGACCGCTACCACCGGCTGGCGACCGCCGGGCAGGATAAGGCGGCACTAAAGGCCGCGCTGACGGAGGTGGGCGGGCCGGTCCTCATCCTCCTCGATGAGCTGATGGACTACGCGCAAATCCTCAGCGATGGGCGGTACCGCGACCAGTTGCCTGGCGAGCGGGGTTTCCTCAACGCGCTCATGGACGCGGTTGACGAGATCCCACGGGTCGCCTTCGTCCTGGTCATGATCCGCTCCGACAAGGACGAGCATGGCTACCACCCCGACGCCGAGGAGGTCCGCGCCTACGTCACCCAGCGCATCGAGCGCAACGGCGTGACTGCCTCCGTGACCGAGGCTGAAGACCTGGCCGCGATTATTCGCCGGCGCTTGTTTCAGCCAAGCGAGAGGCGCTTCCCGGTCCGCGAGCTGGCCACGGCCTGGGAGGAGGCCGCCGATGCGATCTGGCGGGAGAAGGTGTTTGATCGCCTGCCGTCGAGCCGGAGCCTGATCGGCTTCGAGCAGCGGCTCGCTGACACCTACCCGTTCCACCCTGATCTCATGGCCCTGGTTCAGGACGATTGGTCCAAGCACAGCGGCTTCCAGAAGGTCCGGTCAACCATGGACATCTTCGCCGCGAGCGGGTTCTACTGGGTCAACGAGCACAAGGCGGGCCGCTACACGCCGCCGCTGATCGGCGTGGGTGATCTGCCACTGCACTATATGATCGAGGCGGTGCTCTCGTCCGGCCTACTGCATAGCAACGAGCGTGCGGTGCGCGGCTTCCGCTCAGTAGCCGCGAGCGACGTGACCAGCAAGGACAGGTCCAGGGGCCGGGCGGTCGAGCTCGACGGGAAGTTCGCCGCCAACCACCCGGGCGTCGACCCGGCGCTGCATCCGTGTGTGGTGATGGCGACTGCACTGCTGCTGTGCTCGCTGGTCGCCAGGTCCTATGGCCGCCATGGCGCGATCACGCCCGAGCTGCTCGCCGCGGTCTTCCGGCCGGGCGGCCTCAGTTTCAACGAGGCCGACGAGGCCCTCACCCTGCTGCTGGACGAGACTGAAGGACTCGGGTCGCTGGAGGTGATCGCCGGCGACACGGGAGCCGAGACCTGGTATCTGCTCACAGTGAGCCAGACGCTGCGTATGTACCACCGGCAGGCGCGCGAGCTGGTCGGCGCTGACGAGCGTGACGAGTACCTGTGGGACCGGGTGCAGGAGATCGCCAACCGCGGTGCCTTCGACCGGCTCGTCCCGGTCGAGACGCGCCCGCCAGGCATGCCGCTCGCCGAGGTGTTCCGCGACGTGGACGAGAGCATGTCCAACCGGTTGGTAGTGCTCGACCCACGACGCTGGACGCTCGGCAACGGCCGGGAGGATGCGACCAGGACAGACGTCACGGCGCTGCTCGGGCTCGGCCCGCATGCCCTGCCGGTCGACAACGCCGCCTCGGTCGTGGTCGCGGGCATTGACGTGCGCGAGCGGGAGAAGGCGCGTACCCGTGCGCGCGAGGCGCTCGCCTACCGAAAGGTGCAGCGGATGCTCGCTCCGGACGACGAGTTGCGCGTGCAGGCCGAGCGGCAGTTCCGGGAACTGCAGGACCAGGTGGCCGATGACCTGCGGCGTGCCTACCGGCACTACGCGTTCCTCACCTGGGACGGGTCAAGCACCATGATCGAGTGGGCCCGTCTCGAGGGCCCGACCGAGACCGCCCTGTCCGGCAACACTGTCTGGGGCGCTCTGGTGCAACAGGCGCGGGCGGTCCAGCCGCATGGGCTCACCGGCGAGTACCTCGTGCAGGCGCTTGACCTGAGCAAGCGCGCCTATACCCTGCGCGAGGTGGTCCGCACCTTCTGGCAGAACTCCGCCCTTCCCCTTGTGCCGAGCGAGACCGAGGTACGGCGGGCGATCTTCGACGCGGTTAGCCTCAGGCGTGCCTGGCAGATTCTTGGCGCGGGCGGTGAGGTTCTCACGATCACCTCTCCTGAGTCGCTGGCGATCAACTCGGCAGAGCAGACCGTCCGCCTAGCCGAGCCCATGCACGAGGCCGGCACGGTCGGCGGCGACACCGACGGCGGTGATACCGGCGAGGATCGGCGGGGCCAGGGCCCGACCGGCGAGACCGGCGGCCCCTCGGGAGGGATGGATGGTCCTGATCCCTCGGGCCAGGTCACCTACCTGCGCCACACTATGCGGTTGCCGAGCCGCAGTCTGACCAACCCTGAGGTTCAAGACCGGATTTGGGAGCTATTCTCTGAGCTTGCGACGGTCCTCGACCCTGCGCACGAGCTGGATGTGCAGCTCGTCGAGGTCGGCCGTCTGAATCTGACCGCGGCGGCCGGCGTGCTCACAAGCCTTCGGCAGAAGGCGGAGGCGGCCGGCGCGACATGGACTGAGGAGTCCGAGGACTTCTGATGGAGCGCGGGAAGGCTGCGCGGCAGAAGACGAGCGCGGAGCTGCTTCGAGCGCTCTGGCGAGCATACTTGGCTGACACGGCGCAGCGTGAGGAGGACATCTCCACTGACCGGCTGCGCCAGGAGAGACTGCCTGAACTTCGTGCGGTCATCGAGCGATTCACCTCGAGCCAGTTGTCTGTCGAAGAATTCCATGAGGCGCTGTCGCCGTTCACGCATGAGGCGCTGCGCTGGCCGCAATGGTCGCTGACCCGTTCCCTCCTCCGCCTCGTCGCGGACAAGGGCGACGAGGACAGCATTCGCCTACTCCGTCGATCCCTGTTCCCCTCACCTCAGCCGGGAACCGGTTCGGAGCGGGCAACGGGGGTCGCGACGATCGCCCGAATCGGGGAACTGGCCACGGACAGGGCCGGTGACGCCACCCCGTTCACGGTCCTCGGCGCCATGGTGGTCCTGTCCTCCGCCTGGGAGGCGATCGAGCCGGAGCGTTTCCCGGCAGGCAAGTTCGAGACCTGGCGGCTCCTCATCGACGTCGAGCTGCTGGACGGGATCGATGAGGCTCGGCCCGACTACGACGGGTTCCTGCAGGCGGCGAACGAGGCTCGTCGCGTCCTTGAGATCAGCTCCTGGGAGCTGGAGCATGCCGCGTCGTGGTACTGGCGGCACCCATTCATTGGTGTCGTCGCCGACGACTTCCGCCGCGCCAGGCGTAACCGCACCTTGCAGCCGTCGGCTGGCGAGGCAGCCCGCAACGCCCGAGCGCTGCGGACGCGGCTCGCTGCACTGCTCAAGGAGACGTATGGGGCCCTGCAGCGCGTGCTCCCCGAGCACCAGTGGGAGGTCAGCTCTGAGCGCGTCTCATGGAGTGAGCAGAGCTCCTTCCGCTCCGACGCCTGGGTCTTCTCGACGCCCAAGGACCGGCCACTCGACCCGAGTAGCCCGCAACCGCCTCAACTCCGCGCCTGGCTGGACGAAACCGGGGTTTACGCAGGGCTCTATGTCGAGACGGGGAAGCCGGAGCTGGCCCGACGGCTGCTGAGACGCCACCAGACAGGCGTTACCAAGCTCCAGCAGCAGGGGTACGCCACGTATTCGCCTCGACCGCCGCTCGCGGCATGGCGCCAGGACATAGACGCTGTCCTGCTGCTTGCTCGGCGCTGGCCGCAGGACGAGGCGGTAGCGGAAGGCGCCGCGCTCAAGGACCAAGTGCTGAACGAGCTCATTCGCTGCCATGGCCTGGTGAAGGAATGGGAGGCGGACCCGCTACTGTCGCGGCGCGCGGCCAAATCGATCCCTGCCATGCTAGAGACCGCCACCGTCCTGCCCGACACGGGCGGGCTCGACTTTGAACCTGACCGTTTGGAGCTATACGTCAAGCTCATTGACGGGGATGCTGTGTCAGCCGGTGAAATTCTGGCCGCGATCCGGGAACGCGGCGAGGTACGCGGCGAGGTTTGGTACGCGACCGACCATCAGATCTCGGAAGAGCGCCTGCGGCAGCTTCGCGCCCTTCTTGACGAGGGCTACCAGCCCAAGCTCGTCATGGCGCTGCAGGGAGTGTCCCGTATCGAGGCATTCGTGCCAATTCATGACCTCGTCTCGTACGCACGCTCACACCCCGTTCCATCAGACCCGCAGCTTCTCCCGACCGTCGTTGGGCCAGACGACCGGCGGCGGACCTGGCTGCGCCTTGGCCGCGTCCGGTACGCGCACGGACTTGACCAGCCGCCCACTGCGGAGGAGTTCGTCTTGGACGAGCGGCCACTGGAGCGGCTCAGCGAGCTGATCGAGGAGCGGCCATCGTTCGCTTACATCCGCTACCAGCCCCTACCCCAGGAGCTTCTCGACCCGCCGTTGCGGCTACCCACCCCGGAGCGGTTCGAGACAGGGCTGGAGCGCATCGCTAGGCGCCTGGAGATCTCACGATCGGTCGTTGAAAACATGGTCGCCAACCTGGTCGCCGGCCGCAACATAATCCTGGTCGGCCCGACCGGCAGCGGTAAGACCGAGCTCGCACAATGCATCCCCGAAGCCTTCTTCGAGGTCAAGCCGCATGTGGTGACCGCGACCGCCGACTGGACCAGCTACGAGGTGATCGGCGGATTCTTCCCTCAAGTGCAGGAGTCTCCCAGCGGTCGGGTGCAACGCTTCGTCATCCGCCCCGGGCACGTCTACCAGGCAGTGGACCGCAACTGGGAGCACGATGAGCATGGCAGGATCCAGCGCGAGCTCGGCCGCCCTGTGCGGCGCAGCAGACCCGGCGGCATGATCGAGGGCACCTGGCTAGTGATCGACGAGTTGAACCGGGCCGACGTCGACAAGGCTTTCGGCGAGCTGTTCACCGCGCTCGACCACCGCAAGCTCCGGGTGCCTATGATCGACCCGGACAGGCCCGGTCAGGCGACCGACCTGCTGCCGATCCCCAACGACTTCCGCATCATCGCCACGATGAACAGCGCTGACCGGCACTACCTGTTCTCGCTCTCGGACGCCCTCAAGCGCCGCTTCGCCTTCGTCCAGGTCAAGCTCCCGGACGATGTGGCGGCGGAACGCCATAAGGTCGTCGAACGGGTTGTGGCGAGTCTCAGGGAGCGCGGGCTGCCAGCCGCCTTCGACCAGCTTCATAGCCTGGCCGGAGTGCTATACGAGCTGCTCGGGCTCATTCGGGTGTTCTACCCGGTCGGCGTGGCGCAGACGATCGCCGTGCTGGACTATGCCGCCGTCCGCGCTGCGTTGACTCGAACTGCTCCAGACGAGCACCTTGAGGACGGACTACTGGCCAACGTGGTACCCCAACTGGAGAACCTACCTGGTCGCCGGCTCCGTCACCTGCAACACTGGGCATCCGCCCAGCCTGAGCGGATGGTGATGGCCCTCGCAGCCGATGCGGACGCGCTGATGCACGACCTGGCGATCGCCCACGACGTACGCTTGGTCGCGCGCTACCTCGGGCGCCGCTGCCATAAGGGCGCGGGTGAGCGGTCTAGAGCGATCGATGAGCTGCTGGGGCAGCCGCCGAGCGATGACAACCAGACCAAGCTGCGGGCGCTGCTCACCGGTGAGGATGAGGGCGCTGACCTGCCCGGCGGTGCCGGGTCCTGGGCTGAGTCTGTCGCCGACGAGCAGCTCGAGCTACGGCGGTTCCCCAGGGTCGCGGAGGAACTCGGGGAGCTCGCCAATAACGCTGGCGCGTGAGCGGCACGGCCGATGAGAGAGAGCCGCGCCGACCGCTTCCCTCCAGAGGAGGTCGAGCAGGCACGGCGCCGCACTCTCTATCTTGCTGCCTCATTGCGGCAGAAGGGGTGCCTGCCGGCCACGGTCGCCGTCAGTGCCGGTGATCCGCCGTCCCTGAGCTACCTCCGGCGGTATGTCCAACTGGTGCACCTGCTTACCCATGGGCAGCGACTGCTCGGGGAGGTGCTGCCGCGTATTCGCCAATGGCTGGCCCCCACGACCGTGCGGCAGCAGGAGACACGCCTGCAGGCGCGCGGCGTGGTGGACTGGCAGGCAACACTGCGCCGCTCCTGGGGACGGGGCGAGACCGAGCCCGGCCGCTTCGTCAGCACCCGCCCGGCCCGCGACTACGCCACCTCTGGCAACCGGCTCACGGCGCTCACGCTCTTGGCAACGCAACAGGACGTGCACAAGCTGCTGGCAGACATCGGGGGGAAGCTGACCCGCGAGGAGGTCGCCCGCCTCCGGGCACTCGTGGCAGGCGCTGAGCGGGAACTGCGCCTGCCACAGCTCCGCGCGGCCACTGCGGAGTTGGAGGATGAGTTGCTTCGTGATCCGCATGGCCCGGCGGCGCGTCGACTCGAAGATGACGTGGAGTGGCAGGCCCGGCGGACACCGCCATCATCCACCGGCTACCTGTTGCTGGTCGCGTGGCGTCGGACCTGGCTCTCGTGGCTGACTGGCGTCGCCGACATAGCGCTCGACGCTCCCGTTTGGCAGGCTGCCGATCATGACCTCTACGAGTTGCTTGTGCTGCTCGAGGTGGCAAGTGCATTCGCCCGTCGCTCGAGAATAGCGGAGCAGACACGAGGCCGTGGCGAGTACAGGACCTCCATGTTCGAGTTCGTGCTCGATGATGGACGACCCCTGCACCTGTGGTTCCAGTCGATGACGGCGCTCGAGAGATACATGGAAGTCGTGAGCCGTCCCGACCTCGTCATGGTCCTCGACGGCCGCGCCGTCGTGTTCGAGGTTAAGAGCTTCCGGAACCCGAGCGGCGGCTCAGATGACCGGTACACGTCCGCGCTTAACGAGGTCATGGCTTACCTCTTCAACTACGGCTATGGCGACCCTGGCCGCTGGCACACGCTGCGTGGCGGCGTGGCCGTCTTTCCGTACCCAGCAGGCACACGCCATCCTGGCTATCGTCACCTCAGTACCGAGCGACCGGGGCGATGCTGGATAGCCAGCCTGATTGTTCCGTTCACTGGTGCCGACGCCGCATGCATCCGGCATCTTGACCAGCTGGTCGACGATCTACTCCGGTGAGGGAGACAGTAGCGGCACCTATCCGAATACCTGGCGCAATCGGCGTTCATAGCGCGTATCACGAGAGCTGAACGTCCACTGCTGCTTCAAGCTCCTTGATGCGGGCCAAGGTATCAGCCATCTCGGTAGTCGACACCCATCCCGTTGCTGCGTGAGCCTCGACATTGAGCGCCGCTTGCAGATCGGCGTCGACTGCGTTGAGCAACTCGATCAGTTCCGGTGTCGATCTATTGCTTCCCTTCAGGGCACGCCGCATGCCGATAAGTAGTTCCCCGATCTCTCTCCGGTCATTTCGGAAGCCGCGGCGAAACGCGAGGGGTGCGCCGATGCGTTCGCATGCTTCTTGCAGGAGCTCCTCCAAGGCTCGGCGGCCCTTTGTTGCCGCACCCTGAAGGTCTCCGGCAGCGAGCGCACTCAGCGCCTTCTCGAGCAAACCACCGACATCGTAGCCAGTAAGCCGCGGCCCTTCCTCGTAGGTCCAGGATGTGAACTCGAGGGTCCGCCACTTTGGCGCTCGCCTACGGAGGCGCTCATAGAAGAGGTGGTCGTGGGTGAGGACGATCACCTGCCGATCTTGGTACTCTGTGGCAAGGAACTCGGCGAGCCGTCCGCGATGGTCAACATCCAAGCTGTTGACGACATCGTCGAGCACGAGAAAGCCGAGCTGTTCATTGAACGTCTCTGCCATGGCCAGGAACAGCGCTAGGCCCAACGAGTTCAGGTGGGATTCGCTCAGGACACCGTGCGGTGGACGCTGACGCATGCCATGGAACTCGACAGCGAGTTCCACACCCTTGTCTCCCCAGGTCTCCACAGCGATGTTCTGGAGGCTCTCGGCAGGATGCAAACGCGTGTAGATAGTGGCAACTCGGTCTGAGATCCGCGCAAGGACTTCGGAGACGAATATGTTAAGGCGCGACGCGTAGGCGTTGTGGATCCGGTCGGCGACTTCTGCGGCGCGTTGAGCCTGGCGGAGCGTGTCCTCTGCCTGGCGCCAAGCGTCTCCCTGATCGACGAGCCGAACAAGTTTCACAAGCTCCTGATCTTGTGGGCTCATCTGAGGTGCGGCCTCGCGAGCGAGCTTGGCGGCTGCGAGATCCCAGTCCTTCAGTCGCCGGGCTTCGGCTTCCACCACCTCGATATGGACCGGAGTTGCATCTTCAAGCTGACGTTCCGCACTTCTCGAACCTGATTTGGCCCCTCACTGGTATGGCGTGCGGCCGTGGTTCTACTCGGGGTTGTCCGCTGCGGGCCGGCCGGTGAGGAGTTCGGCGGCCTGGTGTGAGATCTCATCGATGGCTG
>WNGB01005313.1_pt1 | contig 19291 bp, 22 predicted proteins | sample 5400681 | NCBI WGS metagenome assembly WNGB01 (sample SAMN13153367, study PRJNA577476) | soil metagenome | isolation source: 115 cm soil or saprolite under grassland replicate 2 | place: USA:California | collected 2016-06-15
GGCCCCTCGCTTCGACGGTGACGACCATCTCGACACGAGGTGGGTCGTGCGCGCCATGCGGCCGGGATGAGACAGCGGCCTCATGTCCATCGTCGTAGAACCGACGTTCCGCAACGAACGCGGCTGCCACGGCGGGTGAGCAACGGAATCAGAGTGTGCTCTCTTCTCCTACGGCGCCTGCCTGACGCCGGAGGATGACAATGGCGAAGACCGGTCAGGATGGTCGCCGAGATCGTGCTGGACCGCTGCACCGGGTGCGCCCTGTCGCCACCACCGCCCTCTCCGCCCGAAGCTTCCACCCGCCGGGACCCGACGGGCACGAGCCCGCTCCCGCTCGACGGCCTCCCGGTCGACTTCATCGCCCAGTCCATCTCCACCGTCGGCGCCAACCACTACCGGACCTACCACGTCGTCAACCACCACGACGACGGCATCGAGCTCGGCGAGTACGTCGACTGGATCGCCGAAGCCGGACGCGCGATCGATCGCATCGACGACCACAACACCTTGTACCACCGCTTCGAATCGGCGCGGCGCAAGCTCAACGAACGGCTTCGCTGCTCCCGATCATCGAGACCGTCCGGCACCCCCCACCGATGGTCGGGCCTTCGCCCCATCGATCCGGTTCCAGGCCGCCGTCGCCTCAGCTGGTATCGGCGACGGCGGCATCCCCCGCATCGGACGTGGCTGCTGGTTCCGGGGATCAGGATCCCGGGGTCGGACTCGGCAGGCCTCATATCGGTCACACGAGCGGCGCGGATGGGGCCAGTGCGAGGTCGGCGTCGGGTTCGAAGGACTCGGCGGCGTCGAGGAGTGGATGGGCCGGGAGGAGCACAGCGGCGACGATGGCGCCGGCGAGGGCGACGCCGGCGGCGACGAGGCAGCCGACGGCGAACCCGTCGAAGAACGCGAGGGAGGCAGCGTCTCGTAGTTGGGTGGCAGCGGGGACGAAGCCGGCGTCAGCGACCCGCTGGGCGGCGATGAACGCGCCGCCGACGGACTCGCGTGCCGCGTCGGCGGCCTCCGAGGGCAGGCCGCCGGGAAGGGCGAGGCGAGCCGTGTAGAGCGACGCAAAAACGCTTCCGATGACGGCGACGCCGAGGGTGCCGCCGAGCTCTCGCGTGGCGTCGTTGACCGCGGATCCGATCCCGGCCTTCTCCTTGGGTACCACGCCCATAATCGCCTCGGTCGCCGGGGCGCTGGTGAAGCCCATGCCGATGCCGAGGACGATCATCTGGCCGGCGAGCTCCAGGTACGGGGTGGCGGTCGACGCGGTCGAGATCCAGAGGAACGCGACGCCCATCGATGCGAGCCCAGCGGCGACGACGGCCTTGTTGCCGAGGCGCACGGCGAACTTCGTGCCGAGGATCGATGCTGCCCCGACCGTGAGGGCGACGGGCAGCAGGCGCAGGCCGGTGCTGAAGGGGCTGTAGCCCTTGAGGAACTGGAAGTACTGGGTGACCATGAAGATGAAGCCGAAGAGCGCGAAGAAGGCGATGGTCACCGATCCGCTGGCGGCAGTGAAGCGCAGGTTGCGGAACAGGTCGACGTCGAGCATCGGCTCGGCGACACGTCGTTCCCAGCGCACGAACCCGGCGAGGAGCCCCGCCACGACAGCGAAGCTGGCGAGGGTGCGGGCGGTGAGCCACCCGACCTCGGGTGCTTCGATGATCGTGAAGACCAGCGTGCCGATCACCGCCGTGGACAGGGCGAGGCCCAGGAGATCGACCCGCGGGGTGCTCGGATCCCGGGAGGTCGGCACCCACAGCACGGCGGTTCTCGGTGAGGTCGCTCGCCCCGAGGCGGCGGCGGAGGCCGACGAAGGCGCCGCCGGCTTCGATCTCGGGCAGCTGGCACGGGTCACCGACCAACACGACTTTGACCCCGGTGCGCGGCGCGGGCGAGGAGCCGTTCGAGTTGGCGGGTGCTGACCATGGCCGCCTCGTCCACGACCACCACCTGGCCGGCGGATAGGCCGCCCCGTTCGATGTCGGCGAGGAGACGGTCCAGGGTGGTCGACGCGATCCCGGCCCCGGCCTCGAGCCGTCTGGCGGTCCGAGCCGCCAGCGCCGCGCCCAGGACGTGGTACCCGGCGGCCGCCCACGCCTGGCGGGCGGCGGCGAGCGCGAACGTCTTGCCGGCCCCGGCGACACCGTCGACCACCTCCACCCCAGCGCCCGACGAGCACAGGGACCGGACCATCGCCGCCTGCTCGCCCGAGAGCGGCGCCGCCGCGTCGATCACCGCATCGATAAGCTCGGCGCGAGCGACACCGACCCCGGCCTGGCGGCACCGCACCGCGGAGGCGACGAGACGAGCCTCGATGGCCAGCATCTCCGGAGTCGTCCCGCGCAGCTCGTCGGTGCGGGCCGCCACCGTGCGGCCATCGGCGAGCCGGATCCCCGCCGAGCGGTCCGGCCCGGCCAACGCGACGACACGATCGGACTCGAGGAACCCGTCCACCAAGCCGAGCACGTCGTCGACCCGGCCACCGTACGGGAGGGCGTTGCACACGGCCTTGATCACGTCGCGCTGTCCGAACGTCGACCGTCGTTTGGTCAACCCTTCGGCACCGGCCAACGCCGCAAACAGGCTCTCCGCCCTGGGCGTGCCGGGTGTGGGCGGATCGATCGACGCTGACCGGCCCACCACCCGGCTGAGCGCGTCAGCGTCGAAGCCGAGCCCGTCCGCCCGGGCCCGCCATCCCGGCAGAAGACCCTCGGACGTGACCGTCGCGTCCTTCGGTCGGCGGGTGGCGTACGTCGCGACCTGCGCGGCCCGCGCCGACGACTGGCCGTGCTCATCGAGATGGGCTTCGATCTCCCGCCGGCGAGTCGAGAACTCCCGCAACACCAGCTTCGAGATACCGGCGACGTCAGCGATGCCGTTGCGGACCGGCCCCCACGCCACCCCGAGGCGGCGAGTCAGCTCCAACCGCAGCTGCGCCTCATACAGATGCCCGACCGGCGAGCACCACGCGTACAACGGCCGGCCGTCCAGCGCCGTCCACCGGTGATCGTCGGGCGCGTGGACCAGGTTGGCGATCACGACATGGGTGTGCAGATGCGGATCCCCAGCGCGGGAGGTCCGGTGCCGGAACCCGGCGGCCACGAACCCGTCGCCGTCGATCACCCGCGCCCCGCCCGCCCCCCGCCGAGCCCGGCACGCCACCCCCTCGAACACCGCCAACGCCCCTCGCATGGCGGCGTCATGGGCGTTGCGGACCTCATTCGAGGTCTCCGGGTCGCCCAGCGCGAACAACAACGACACCGACTTGGGCGCGCAGAACGTGGCATCGAACCCGGCGATCACCGGCACCGACCGGGCACCGGTGAGCCGGTAGCGGCCCGACGGATCCACATGCGCCAACAACCGCCCCAGCGCCTCGGCGTCGACCGCGCCCTCCAGCCCGAACCGTCCCGCGGCCGCGCCCACCCACACACCGGGCGCCTCCTTGGCGCCCGTGTAGTAGTCCTCGAGCCCCCGAGCGACCGTCTCGAGGTAGTACTGCTGCTGGCCGTGCGCCAACTTCCCCAAGCTCAGCACGGTCGGCTGCCCTCGACGAGCCGGCGGACGAGACGGCAGGGCACGGCACGTGCAAGTGCGTCAGAGTTCTTGGGCAGGGTGCTGCTCAGGCGCGTGACTGAGCGCACGACGGTCAGCCGGTGAAGGGCAGGGTCGGCGTCGCGGGAGGATGACGACGGGCGCGGGAGACGCTGGTACGCGCGGCCGGGTCGGAGCGGTGCTCGTCGAGCTCGACAACCACTGGTTCCTCGGCCGGGGACAGCGGGCCGCCCACCCACGCCTCGAGCCGGCCGCGGGGCACCCGCAGCTGGCGCCCGACCCGGATCACCGGCAACCCCTCGCGGCCCTCGGTGCGCAGAAACAGCGTCGCCAACTGATAGGCCGACGTGCGCCCGATGCGCAGCACCCGCGCCGCCTCCTCAACCGTCAGGAAGTCAGGAGCGGCCATGCACACCCTCCATCCGGTGATCTGACGATGAGCAGACCATCCGGAACACATCAGATTACGCCGATGCCATCATTCGTCAAGTGCAGACCCGACCGGTGGTGCTATAGTTGATCCATGGCCACGAAGCGAACCAGCCAGCGAGACGAGGTCCCGCTCTACTTCGGGCTCACCCCCAACCAAGTCATCGCCTACAACCTCGCCCAAGCCCGGCTCCTCAAAGGCTGGACCCAAGACCAAGCCTGCGAGGCATTGGCACCCCACCTCGGCTCCCGGTGGTCGAAGGCCAACTACTCCGCCGCCGAACGTTCCGTCGACGGCATCCGCATCCGCCAGTTCGACGCCGACGAGATCGTCGCCTTCGCCCGCGCCTTCGACCTCCCCGTCACGTGGTTCTTCCTCCCCCCGCCGCCATGGGCGTCGCCGGGCGTGCCGGCCAAGCTCCAAACCCCCGACGCCGACCGCTTCGGCACCCCGCTCGCCGTGCTTGCCGACTTGGTCTTCGGCGACGACTACCAGCGGGCCACCATGGCGCTGCGGTTCCAGGCCTTCCTCGACGAACTCGGACCCAACCCGCTCAGCGACGCGCAAAGCCGCGTGACCCAACTCGTCGATGCCAAGAAGGACCAACTCGTCCGCCACGCCATCAGCGACCTCGGCCAGTGGCAGACCCAACTGCGAGCCCTCGCCAACCACCTCGAAGACCTCGAGCGGCGAGCCGATGATGCCGCCCGAGCGGACCTCGCCGACGCAAAGGATCGGCGTAGGCAAGAAGACGAGAAGGAGGATTAGTCATGGCGGTGAAGCGACTCGCGACCGGTCGGTGGGAGGCGTCGTACCGCGACGCAATGGGGCGGGAACGCGTCAAACACTGCCGGACCCGCTCCGAGGCAGAGCGCTGGCTGGCGGCGGTCCGCACCGACATCGCGCGCGGCGATTACGTCGACCCGCGGCTTGCCCGAGCGCGGTTCCGTGAGTGGGCGGACGAGTGGGCCGCGACCACCTCGCACCTCAAGCCGAAGACTCGAGCGAACTACGAGGGATCGTTGCGCCGCTACGTCCTTCCCGCATTCGCCGATCGTCCGGTGGCATCGATCCAACAAGTCGATGTGCGTCGGTTCGTCGCCGATCTCGTCGCGGCCGGTGCCGGACCCGCGACGATCGAGGTCGCCCGGAAGGTCCTCCGACTCGTGCTCGGTACCGCGCAAGGCTCGGGCGCGATCAAGGGCAACCCGTGCGACGGCGTCAAGATCCCTCGGGCGGCCAAGGCGGAGATGCTGTTCCTAACGGCCGAGGAGGTCGAAGCGTTGGCGGCGACGATCGACGCGCCGTATGGAATTCTCGTGCGCTTCGCGGCCTACACCGGGATGCGCGCCGGCGAGATCGGGGCGCTGCGCGTCGGACGGCTCGACCTCGTCCGCGGTCGAGTCGAGGTAGCCGAGTCGGTGACCGAGGTCGAGGGCCAAGGCTTGGTGTATGGCTCGACGAAGACATACGAGCGGCGGGCCGTGCCCTTGCTGCCGTCCATTCGGGACGAGTTGGCGATCCACGTCGCACCGCGCGCCCGCGACGCCGACGCCTTCGTGTTCGCGGCCCCGAACGGAGGGCCGCTGCGTCACCGGAACTTCTATCGGCGGCAGTTCAAGCCAGCGCTCAAGGCGGCCGGACTGCCGGCGGCGCTGCGCTTTCACGACTTGCGCCACACATGCGCGTCGTTGCTCATCGCCCTCGGCGCGCATCCCAAAGCGATCCAGGAGCGCCTCGGTCACTCGTCGATCACCGTGACGCTCGACCGCTACGGCCACCTCTTCCCTCAGCTCGATGAGGCGCTCACCGGTCGGCTCGATGAGCTCCGCCTTGCCGCGCTCCGGTCGGTTCCAGCGACCTCGCCCCCAACCGCGGACGTCGTCCGGTTTCCCCGCTGACCGTCGACGCAGCCGGCTGCCACGTGTCGCTGAGCGGCCGTTCGTGCCGCCGAATGACGACCGGTGACGCGGAGTCTCGCGGAGTTTTCGCGGAGTGCCTGCTCGGCCTGGAGCTGACAATCACGACAGTACACCCCTGACCAGCGGAAACCTGGTGGGCGTGGAGGGACTCGAACCCCCGACCCCCTCCTTGTAAGGGAGGTGCTCTAGCCAGCTGAGCTACGCGCCCCGGGTTGCCGGGACGTTGAGCCTACGTCGTTACCTTGGCCCCTGGTTCGGGGGCCGCAGTAGTCGTACAGTGACCTTTGTGACATTGTCGGAGCGCCTTGAGGCCGCGAGGAGGGCTCGGCTCGCAGCAGCAGGTCAGCTCTTGCCTGAGTCGTCGGCCCGTGAAGCCGTTCGGCCCCAACCGGAGCCGTTCCCGTCCTTCCCCGAAGAAGACGCCGGCACCGGCGAGGCGGACGATCCACCGGAGGCCACGGTCGAGGTGGCGCCGACCGGCGTCCACCGCGTGGCCGAGCAGCCCGAGGGGACCGGACCGGCGGCCGGCGAGGGGCCGACCCGCAGATGCCCGTCGTGCGGCTACGACGCCCGGGTCGACATGGTCGATCTCGTGGGGAACACGACGCATTTCAGCTGCACCAATTGCGGGACGCTCTGGCAAGTGCGAGGCCTCTACACCGCAGCCCGCTGACTGCCCCCGCCTCCCCGCGGGTTCAGAGTTCGAACAGCGGCAGGGTGGCGGGCATGAGGCGGCCTCTGTCGCGGCCGGGAACGAGCCCGACGTCGTCGCCGCCCATTCCTTTGGCGAGGAGGAAGCCGATGGCCCGCTCGCTGCGGCGGTAACGCCGCTCGAGGGCCTTGAACGCCGCGCCATGGCCCGGTTCCAAGAGATGCGCGAGCTCGTGGACGATGACATAGTCGACCACCCAGCCCGGGAACTTCTTCAACCTCGACGACAACCGGATGGAGCCATCGGCGGGCGTGCACGATCCCCATCGGCTCCGTTGATTCTCAACCCAACGGATCGACTGCGGCACGGGCAACCCGTAGCGTCCCGCGAGGTCGGCCGCCCGCGCCACGAGATCGATGCCGTCGAGGATGCCGCCCGCGCCGAGACCCAGCCGCCGCTGCATCTCCGCGACCCAGTAGGCCTCCTCGTCACGGGTCATGCGAGCCGGGAGGCACAGGCGCATGCGGCCGTCGATCAGCTGCGCTTGCACCGTGTGTCGGCGCCGGCTGCTGCGGACGACCTCCACCTCCATCACGAAATGATCGCCGCCTACGACGAGCGAGACGCGGACCCGTCACCGTCAAGACCCGGTGGGTCGATGTCCTCCTCGGACACGACATCGACGCCGGCGTCGCGCAACGCCTCGGCCGTGACGCCGAGCCCCGCAACGCGCGTGCGCGTGAACGTGCCGTCGTAGATCTCGTGACAACCGCACGACGGCGATCGCGCCTTCAACACCGCCCGGGTCGCCCCGGTGACCGCGGCCAAGTGAACCGCGTGGCGCGCCCCGCGTCGATAGGCCTCGGTCACGTCGGTGCCGTCGGCGGTTCGGATCGAGCCGTCCGGCTGGCGCTCGGCCGCGGTCCGGGGGGTGGGCAGGCCGCCGACGGTCTCGGGACACACCGGGATCAACCGGTGCGTGCGGCCCAGCGCGACTACGGCCTGACTGGTGCTCGCGGCGCCGAGATGATTGCAACGCACACCGATCAGACAGGCGGACACGAGCACCGCCGGGGATCCCAGGGGCGCGACAACCCGACCACTACCGTCGTCCATCGGAGCGGAACCTACATGTGGGGGTTGGTGGATGGCAGTGCGTGCGCGCAGGATGCGGGACGCCGCCGAACGCGGCGGCCGCGACGATCTGGTCCGCCAGTACCTCAACGAGCTCGGGGCGTTTCCGTTGTTGACGGCGGCCGACGAGATCGAGCTGTCGAGCGCGATCCAGGCCGGGCGTGAAGCGGAACGGGTGCTCGGGGCTGACGGCGATCTGACCACCGTGCTGAGCCCCGACGACCGCCGCCGCCTCGCCGCCACCGTCGACGCCGCCGCCGACGCCCGCCGGCGGTTCATCCAGGCGAACCTGCGCCTCGTCGTCTCGATCGCGAAGCGCTACCAAGCGGGCGGGCTTCCGATGCTCGACCTGATCCAAGAGGGCAACCTAGGCCTGATGCGGGCGGTCGAGAAGTTCGACCATCGCAAGGGGTTCAAGTTCTCGACGTACGCGACGTGGTGGATCCGCCAAGGCATCACCCGGGCCATCGCCGACAAGAGCCGAACGATCCGCGTTCCCGCGCATCTCGGCGACACGCTCTCCGTCCTCGCCCGCACGTCCTCCCACCTGCTCAAGATCCTGGGACGGGAACCCACGGCGGCCGAGCTCGCGTCGGAGACGGGCTTTAGCGTCGACAAGATCGAGGACGCGCTGCGGGTCGAGCCCGATCTGGTGTCGCTCTCGGCGTCCGTCGGCGACAGTGACGGCGAGAACGAGCTCGGTGACCTCCTGCCGGACGCCGGCGCGGAGGCGCCCTACGAAGCGGCCGCCGCGGCGCTCGAAGCGCTCGCTCTGCGTGACTCCCTGGCCCGGCTCACCGCTCGCGAGCAAGAGGTGCTCTCTCTCCGGTTCGGGCTCGCGGCCGACCGCCCGCTCACCCTCGAGGAAGTGGGCGCCCGTTTCGACCTCACCCGGGAACGCATCCGCCAGATCGAGGCGAAGGCGTTGACGAAGCTGCGCCATCCCTGCCTGCCGGGCCACCTCCGCCTCCTCGCGTCCACGGGCTGAGGGAGCCCGCCACTCACCGTGCTCAACAAGCGGTCACGCGCCCTCGAGACGGTCGAGGGTGTGGGGCCACACGAGCGGTGGCGATTGCGGCGAGCGGGACGCGCGAGCCAAAGCCATGAGCGCGCCGATCGCCTCGGATTGCAACTCGGGGAGCCCGTCGGGCGGGAACCATCCGAACTCGACGATCTCCGGTGACCGGCTCGTGAGGGTGTCGGTCGTCGCGTTGGCGGCGGGCCGTGCCCGATAGACGATGTCGATGCGCTGGGGCTCGGCGTCGACGACGACCGCCGGCTCGCCGATCAACTCGACTTCGAGACCGACCTCCTCGAGCACCTCTCGGCGGGCGGCGTCGGCCGGCTCCTCGCCCCGTTTCAGCAAGCCGCCGGGTGTCCCCCACCGCCGCCGGTAGGAATGCCGGACGAAGAGCACCGCGCCGTCGGCACGCTCGATGATGCACATTGCGCCCACCGTGTATGTGGGCGCGATGGTGCGCACCACGAGCCGCCGGCCCCGCACTGGCAGGCGCCGGTAGATGCGCAGCAGGAGCGCGTGGAGACGGTGGATCACCGGCCCAGCGTAGGGGTCGCCATCCGAACGCCCTCACCACGGGAGAGAGCGACGCGCCTCGAGAACCTCGTCGAGGAGCTCGGGCGTCGCGGCCGCGACCGGGGTGCGCCGGGCTGCGTGATCGAGGACGACGAGCTCACGCTCCTCGGCGTCGACCACCGGTACCCCCGCCTCCCGGCAGACGAGCAGTCCGCCGAGGTAGTCCCACGGGCCGTGCGCGCTCGGGCTGCAGTCGATGTACGCGTCGAGGCGGCCGGCCGCGACGGCACAGAGGTCGAGCGCCACCGCCCCGAGCGCGCGGTACTGGTACCAGCCGAGGTAGGTCGGCGGGTAGCCCGACAACGCGACCACCGCGGCCGCCAGATGCGTGCACGACGACGGCGCGATGGGCGCACCGTCGAGGTGTGCTCCACCGCCACGGACCGCGGAGAACCTGGCGCCGGCACCGAGGTGGACGACCACGGCCGCCAGGGGACCGTCGCCGTCGACCGCACACAAGCTCGTCGCGAACCACGGAATCCTTCGCGACGCGTTGGTCGACCCGTCGAGCGGATCGACCACGACCGTGATGTCCCGTTCCGGGTGGTGGCGACCCGACTCCTCGCTCAGCACGCCGAGCCCGGCGCCGACCAGCACCTCCACCGCCGCGGCGTCGGCGGCGAGATCGCTGTGATGTTGGCCCGCGATCGCGCCGGTGAGCCCCCAGTCGGCCACGCCGCCGAGGGCGACCTCGACGGCGTCCGCAGCGTGGTGCAGGACCTCCAACAGGCCGATGTCGGTCATCCGCCGGGCAACGTAGCCTTGCGTCGTGGCTGTGATCGACGTCGCCGGGTTCATCGCCGATCTCAAGGCCCACGCCGAGGACCACGGCTTCCACGTCCACGACGAGCGCCACTTCGTCGAGACCTACTCGCTCCGTCAGGCCTGGGAGGTCGACCTTCACCCGGAGGAGGCGTGCAACGGACCGCTCGACCTCCACCTGGCGCTCGAGGTCGATCCCCGCCAGCTCCTCTCGTTCGAAGACGCGGTGATCGACCTTCCCGACGGCGACGATCCGCCCGATACCTTCCACTTCCCGCTGATGTTCACGTGGACGTTGCCGCCGTTGCCGAAGGGCCCCGATCTCCTCGTGCTCGCGACGGATCTGGCGGGCATCGGCGGCACGGAGTTGCCCCTCGAGGTCTCGGCCATCGACTCGTTCGCGAGCGTCACCGATGCGCCCGAACGAAGCCTCACGATCGTGGCCCGGATCGAGGTGTCGCTGGCGAAGATCTTCCTGAACCAGGAACAGCTCTGCGACACGCTCGACCGCTGCCTGGCGGTGAGCCGGTTCATCGTGGAGTCGGCCAGCCTGTGGCTGGAGGAGTGACCGCGGCGACCCGCGGCCGCAGCACAGCGGCCACGGCCTCGTTCGCGTAGCCGGCCCACGCCACCGGCGTGGACGTGTCGAGGGGAGCCGTCAGCGGGCCGGGCGGAATCGCCTCGACGATCACCCCCGCGGCTCGGGCGACGACGACGGCGGCGAGGTCGTACGGATGGGCGGCGAAGCCACCGCCGACCACGGGTCTCGGGTCGAAAACCGCCGCCTCCCGTCCGGTCGCGAGCTCCATCAGCTGCCCGCCGCTGCACAGGTACGGATCCTCGTAGGTCTCGATGCCCGCAAGCACCGCGTCCTCCCAGGCGCCCACGGCCGCTTTCGTGCCGGGGGCGAAGCGGGCGACGGTGACGAAGGCGCGCTGAAGGTCCGGGGTCGCACGGGGCCGGAGGGCCACCGGCCGCGGCGGGCCTCCGGCGACGAGGTCGTCGTCGACCGCGCTGGGCTCGCCGCCCCGATGGGCCCACGCCGCCAACGCCCAAGCCGCCCGGGCCGTCGGCAACTCGACCGCAGCCCCCACCTCGAGGTCGGCCAGGGTGGTCGCTTCCCGGCCTGCGCCGATCAGTACCCACGCGCTGCGCTTGCCCGCCAGCCACGGCCGGCTGCCGTCGACCGGATCGGCGATGTATCGCCACGGTCCGCCGGCGGCGCCGAGCACGATCGGTGCGGCGTGACCTTCCATCACGAGCGTGCCCGGCCACCGTCGACCGACCGCCGCCATCGCGTCGAGGAGCGCCACCTCGGCGCGGACGTCCACGCCGAACAGCTCGTCGCCGCCCTCCACCCGGGCGACGGTGTGATCGGTAGCGCCTACCGGTCCCGCCCCGACCGCGGCGCGGACCGCGCGCCCGACGTCGGCCAGTGCGAGCGCCAACTCTGCGGGCATCTTCGGGGTTCTACAGCCCTGCTGTGACGAATGCCTCGTTGTCCGCATCCTCGGCTGCTATTACCCTCGGTAACCATGAGCACGACAATTGCCTCCAAAGTCGACGAACGGGTCACCCGCCTCTCCGGCGCATCGCGGAAGCGGATCATCGACCCCGATCGGGACCTACCGGGGACGGTCGGCGACGGCCAGCTCCTCCCCGACGAGTTGCTCTCGATCAGCGGCCTCGACCTCGAGTTGACCGCCCAGCAGAAGGCGATCCTCTCGCGCGAAGAGATCGCATCGATCACCGAGGCCGGCATCCGTTTCGAGGCGATCCTGGAGGCGGGCCTCGCGCTCCAAGTCGCCCACGCGGGGAGCCTCACCGATCCTCGTATCACCTACATCCTCCACGAGATCGGCGAGGAGACCCGGCACCAACGGCTGTTCATCCGCATGCTCGAGCAGCTCCGGCCGCAGGCGGTGAACCCACTCGCCCGCAAGCCGCTCCTGCTGCTCGAGCGGGCGGGCGTCCGCTGGATAACGCGCCTCCCCGCCCTGCTGTACGTCCTCATCCTCGGCGGCGAGGAGATCCCCGACCTCATCCAGAAGATGGCCAGCGAGCATCCGGACACGGACCCGTTCGTCCGCGAAGTCAACCGCTATCACCGCCAGGAGGAGGCTCGGCACCTCTCCTTCGCACGGGCGGTTCTCCCCGAGATCTGGGAGCGGGGCGGCCTGATCGAGCGGGTCGCCGTCCGCCGCATCGCCCCGCTCGTCATCCGGGGGATGTTCGACACGCTCGTCCACCCTGGCGTCTACGCCACCGTCGGGCTGCCGTCGTGGAAGACGTGGAAGGCTGCGAACCACAGCGCGAAGCGGGTCGCCGTGCGGCACCAGGCCACCCGGCCGATCCTGGACGTCCTCGTCGACGCGGGCGCGCTGGTCCGGGGGCGCCTGCCCCGGCCGTGGCAGCGTCTCTGCGGGGTCGACCGCCAGGCTCAGCCCGTCACTCGCTGACGTCGGTCCATTCCGGCGCCAGCGGGGCCTGCACCTCACGCTTGAGGATGCAGGCGACCGCATCGGGCGGCTTGCTGACGCTGATGAACGAGACGAGCTCCCAGCCGTCATGGCCGAGGAAGCTGAGGGCGTCGACCAGCGAGTCGAGATCACGGGCCTGGCCCTCGAGGTGGCGGTACTGCCATTGGGTCATGGCCCCGGACCGTACCCAGAGCTTGGTTCGCTCGCCGGTGGTTCAGTCGGTGCCGAAGGGACCGTGCTCGGGGGCGCCGTTGTTCACGAGGTCGGTGATGCGGGCCTCGAGGTCGGCGCGCTTGTCGGCCGCGTCGTCCTCGGTGATCCTGCCGGCCGCCACGGCCTCGTCGAGACGGGCGTTGGCGTCAGCGACCATGGCGTCGATCACCGTCTGCACGTCGACACCCTTCTCGCCAGCCACGTCGGCGATCGTCTTGCCGGCCCGCAACTCGGTCGCCAACTCGTCGGTCGTGATACCGAGCGCCGAGGCCGCCGCGTCGAGGCTGGCGCCGAATCCGGGGCCGCAGTCAGCCCGTGGGTGGTCCGTGGTGTCGTCGGTGCCGTCCGGCGCGGTGGTGGTCGTGTCCGGCGTCTGGGCCGACGACGCGGTCGGGCTGCCCAGCGCGAAGCCGAACAACGCTCCGCCGCCCAATGCGGCGACGAAGGCGACCGATCCGATCAGGCGCTTCGAGTGCCTGGGGCCGACTTCTGTGGTGGCGATCTCTTCCATATACGCAGGGTGACAGGCGAACCTGTGAGCCAGCTGAGAGAAGGGCCGGAATTCCTACACAACCGTGCGTGGCAGCTCGACGCGGACCGTGGTGCCCTCGCCCAGCGCCGACCGTAGCGACACGGCGCCGGCGTGAGCCTCGACGATCGCCCGGACGATAGACAGTCCGAGGCCGGTGCCGCCGCCCGACCGTGACCGCGACGGGTCGGCGCGGTAGAAGCGCTCAAAGGCCCGCTCCGCGACATCGGGGGTCATGCCCCGGCCGTGATCTTCGACTTCGAGCACGGCGCGGCTGTGGTCAGCGAAGGCCCGCACCTCCACGGGCGAAGCCGGCGGCGTGTGCACGACGGCGTTGGCGACGAGGTTGGCGACCACCTGCCGCAACCGCCCCTCGTCCCCGGTCACGACGACGCCGTCGTCCGCTTGGATGCCGATGGGCCGCGCCGGGTCGACCACGCGTGCGTCGGTGACGGCATCGATCGCCAGCGACCCAAGATCGACCGGACGGCGCTCGAGGGGCCGGCCTTGGTCGAGCCGGGCGAGCAGCAGGAGGTCGTCGACCAGCGAACCCATGCGGATCGCTTCGTGCTCGGTTCGGCGCATCGCTTGCGAGAGTTCGGAGGGGTCTTCGAGACCGCCGGCCCGATACAGCTCGGCGTAGCCCCGGATCGTCGTCACCGGGGTGCGCAACTCGTGCGACGCGTCCCCGACGAACTGACGGAGCCGGGCTTCGGACGCGGCGCGCTGGTCGAACGCCTCCTCGATGCGACCCAGCATCGCATTGAGCGCGGTGCCCAGTTCGCCCGCCTCGGTGCCGGATGCGACATCGGGGACTCGATGCGACAGGTCGCCGCCGGCGATGGCCGTCGCGGTCGCGGTCATCTGCTTGATCGGACGCACGCCGAGGCGGATGACCCAGAAGGCCACCAGCGCGAGGATCCCGACGATGAGCGCGGTCGTGGTGACCTCGACGCGGACAAGCCGGCCGACCGCGGCGTCGACGTCGGTCAACGGAAGGCCGACGACGATCGCGCCCTCATTGGCACGGCCGGAGTTGACGAGCACGCGGTAGCGGGTGTCGGAGGAGGGATCGGTGCCCACTGTGAACGGCTGGGGGTGCTGCTCGCTGCTCGAGGCGAGGACACGATCGCCAGGGATCGCTGGCAGCGGCTCGTCCGTACCTCGTACGTTCGGGGTCGCCAGCACCGTGACCGTGCCGTCGGCTTCCACGGCCGCGACGTAGAGAGAGTTGAGGTTGCCGCCCAGGGGGCGACCATCGCCGTCGTGGACGCCGCCCGGGCCTCCAGGCCCCGGCGGCCCGAATCCGGCGTCGCGCACCGGTGTGGATGCGGCGCGCAGTTGGGCGTCGACGCGGTCGACGAGATCGGATTCGGTGGCGCGCGTGATCAAGACCGCGGCACCGGCGAGGACGACCGCGACGACCGCCAGTCCGACAAGAAGCCGCGCCCGCAGGGACATGACGATCGCTACCGCTCCCTCAACGTGTAGCCGACTCCTCTGATCGTGTGGATCAAGCGGGGCTCGACGTTGTCGACCTTGCGCCGCAGGTAACCGATGTAGGTCTCGACAACCCCGCCCTCTCCACCGAAGTCGTACTGCCACACGTGGTCGAGGATCTGGGCCTTGGAGAGGACCCGCCCCTGGTTCACGAGCAGGTAACGGAGCAGGTTGTACTCCGTGGGCGACAGCGACACCTCGACGCCGGCCCGCAGCACGCGGTGGGCATCGTCGTCCATCTCGAGGTCCACGCAACGCAGCACCGTGTCGCTCTGGGCCAGCCCGGCCCGCCGCAGCACCGCGTTGATGCGAGCCACGAGCTCCTCGAGGCTGAACGGCTTCACGAGGTAGTCGTCGCCGCCCAGGGTGAGGCCCCGTACCTTGTCCTCGGTGCCGTCTCGGGCGGTCAGGAATAGGACGGGCGTCTTCGTGCCTTCGACCCGCAGCCGGCGGCAGACCTCGAACCCGTCGAGGTCGGGAAGCATGACATCGAGCACGATCAGATCCGGCCGGGCCACGGGCACCGCGGCGAGAGCCTCCCGACCCGTCGCGACGGGATGAACCGCGAAGCCCAAGTGCCGGAGCGCGGCCTCCAACATCGACCGCAGGTTGTCCTCGTCGTCCACGAGGAGGAGCGTCTCTCCTGCCATGGGACCACCATCTCACCTCAAGCTGAGAGTTTCCTGAGAGTTCGCTGGGTCAAGCTGTGGGTGAAGCACCACGCCTGCCAGGCCCCGTTGCCCGCCGGTGTCGAGGCGTCCGCCGATCACTAGTAGCTCTCACTCCCGTACTCTCGACTCGGTGGACGCAGTGCGTTGGGCCGTGCTGCTGACCGTGATCGCCGGAGCGGTAATCGCGGTGCTCGTCGTCCTGCGCTCGCTGCTGATCGACTTCGCCCGCTGCCCCCACTGTCGTTCTCGACTCCCCCGGCGCGCGACCACCTGCCCACGATGTAACGAGGTTCTGCGACCTCAGTAGGCCGCTGCTCTGCGCGAGTGCAGCGGGGCACCGGCGTTCCGGCGCCGCGAGCCCGTGTGTGGATGCGCGTCGTGGAGATCGTGGCGATCGTCGTGGGCGGCGACGGCCGCCGATCAGGGCCCGGATCGGCGGCGCAGCTCCGCACCACAGCACGTCGCGGCGTCGCACGATTCGATGCGAGCGCCGTCGACCTCACGCAGCTCCTGCACCAGCAAGGCGAGGACATCGACGTCGGTCGTCGGGAGCGTGAGGTGGAACGTGTCGACCGCGATTCCGTCGCTCCGTCGAGTGACCTCGACGTCGGTGATGTCCGCGCCGACCGCACCGATGCGGGACGCCACGGCTCCAAGCGCACCCGGCCGATCCGGCAACCGGATCGCCAGGACCACATGCGCGGCGGGGCGCAGCGACGTGAGTCGCGCGAGCACGCGCGGGCGCGCCGGGTCAGGCATGTCTCCGATGTAACCGCACGAACGTTTCAGGAGGATTGCGGGCCGCGAGCTTTTCGTGCACGCGCACGCGATCGTCAGTGGGCTGCGGTCGGTGCCACGCCGATCCGTGTGGGCAGCAGCGGACGAGCGTGCGTGCCGCCGAGCTCGAGGACCTCGTCGAAGCCCTTGGCCAGGCAGGTCATCAGCACGTCCGGATCGGGAACCGCGGCGTCATCGAACGTGACGCCCACGAAGCAGGTGCCGTCGTACGAGAGAAGCGTCGCGTTCAGCGCTGCGCCGATCGTCGGACCGAACGGGACATACGCGTTGACACGGGCACCAGCCAGGTAGACGGGGAACGGGAATCCCGGCACGTTGCTGGCCAGGAAGTCGACGTGCTTGAGCATCCCGCCGATCACCGTCGGGGGTAGCAGGTTCAACGCGCCGGCGATCGTGTTCGTGAGCGGCAGCGAGGGCTCGTCCCGTGCCGCGCGGCAGCGGCGGCCGATGAGCCTCATGCGGGCCGCCACGTCCGACGGTGTCAGAGGAACGGTGAAGCGTTGCAGTGTGATGCGGTTGCCGCCGATGGGATCGCCGTCCTGACGGATGCTGATGGGGAGCGTCACCCGCAGCTCGTAGGCCGGCGCCGTGTGCGCTTCGTGATAGCGCCACAGGCCGCCGGTCATCGCCGCCAGGAATCCGTCGTTCAAGGAACCGTCGGCGGCCGAGGCTCCTGCCTTGAGGTCAGCGAGGGGAACCGTGATGACGTCGAGCGTCCGTCGCAGGCTACGACCGGTCATCACCGGCGACATCGTGTGCGAGACGGGGGCGACCGTGTGGGCGATCGACCGGACCGTCTGAACCACGCCCGCCGCGGTCCGCACGGGGTGCCGGCTGGCACGACCGAGGGCCGACGGCGCCGCCGCGACCTCGTGGCGCACGGCGTGGAGCGCCCGCGACCAGTCGTGCATGAGGCTCTCTCGGACGAGGCCGAACTCGGTCAACGCGTCGCCCGGCGGCGCCGGGGGAAGCGGGTCGGAGGTGGCGGGCCCGGAAACCTCGGCGTCGGCGTCGAACAGGAGTAGCGCCAAGTCCATCCCGCCGATCCCATCAGTGAGGGAGTGGTGGAGCTTCATCACCAAGGCGGCCTGGTCGTACTCGAGATGTTCGACGAGCGTGAACTCCCACAGTGGGTGTGCCGGATCGAATGCAGTCGTGGCCGCGATGCGCGCGATCTCGAGGACCACGGCTGGGGTGCGCGGCGCGGGGGCGTCGACGCGGCGGACGTGCCAACCGAGATCGAAGTCGGGATCGACCGCCCACCGCGGGGTCGACAGCCGGGCCGGCGGTTCGAGAAGTCGCATCCGGAACACGGGGATCTGTCGAGTCGCGCGCTCGAGCCGGGCGCACAGTTCGTTCCAGTCGGGGCTGCGATCGAGCCACGCCACCGCCACGATCGTCGACCGCAAAGCCGGATCGTGCTCCATGTACCAGGAGAACGCGTCGCTGTCGCGCATGAACACATCGACGGATTCACGCATGTCGGCTCCTCTCACGTTGACCGGCACGCCCATCGCCTCCGGTCGCGATGAGGCCGACGCGGCAGTGCCGGAGGACCAGGGCCGGCGCACGTGGCGTCAGCGGGAACGGGTCCTCGGGCGCGGCCCGAGCCCGTTCCCCGGGCAGTCGCACCACCGACCGGCGGGCCCCGGCCAGCAGCCGACGATCTTCAGCGAGAGCGCCCCGCACCTTCCGGGCCGGGGTGATGACGTTGAAGTATTGACGAAGCCCGAACACGTCGACCGCGGCACCCAACATGCCTTGACCTTCTACCCTGCCACCGCCATCGCCCAGGGCCGTTTGTCACCAACCGACCGCGAGCACACGGCGGGACCTTCGCCCCTGGCGGCGTCCCCAACGAGGCCGGACACTCGGAGCGTGACCAGCACACGTCCTGACGCCGTTGGCTTCGTTCCGGTGCGATGGAGGCCCGGTCGCCGTCCCGACGGCGTCATTGCGAGTGACGCGCCCGGATACCGGCGGTTCATGCCGGCACTCATGCCCACGCGGAACGGCTCGGTGGTGTTCTTCGACCAGCAGGTCAGGGTCGACGGGACGGAGCGGTTCCTCGCCGACATGCGGGCCGAGCACCCTGACCTTCATCCGACGATCTTCCACGTCGTGCTCTGGGCGCTGGCGCGGACGTTCGCCCGTCACCCGCACATCAACCGGTTCGTGGCCGGGGGCCGGCTCTACCAGCGCGAGGGCGTGTGGATCAGCTTCACGGTCAAGTCCGAGCTGTCCGAAGCCGGCACGATTCTCGAGCTGAAGCATCGCTTCGAGCCTGCGCAGCCGTTCCCTGACCTCGTCCGAGACCTGCAGGCCGGCGTGGCTGCGATGCGCGGCGGTCGGCAGGGCTTGGCGGACCGGGAGCTCGACCTGTTCCTCCATCTCCCGTCGCCCATGCGGCGCGGCATCGTGCGCGTCGCGTCCGCAGCGAACGGGTTGAACCTCCTGCCTCCGGGCTTCATCGAAAGCGACCCCTTCTTCGCGAGCGCGTTCGTGACGAACCTCGGCAGCGTCGGCCTCGACGCCGCCTTCCATCACCTCTATGAGTACGGCACCATCCCGATCTTCTGCACCCTCGGCGCGATCCATGACGCGGTCGTCGTCGAGAACGGAGAACCGACCGTCGGCCGGGTGGCGTCCATCAAGTTCACCTACGACGAGCGGGTGGAGGACGGGCTCTACGCGGGCCACGCTCTCGAGGACTTCCGGAAGATGGTCGAGAGTCCGGCCGCCGCGGGCTGAATGCGGCGCCACGCCGATCCGTCAGCGCGGGACAGTGGCGGCTCGTGGCGCCGAGGTTCAGGGACGTATCAGGAGGTGAAGTTCGACGCGCCGGTGTCGGTCGCCTACGACCCTCCGCCCTTCGGGTGGCTGCGCTCGAACTCGGCGTCGAGGGCGGCAACCCGCGCCTTGGCGGCGTCACCGAACTTGGCACCGAGCTGTGGGTCCTTCGTCAGTTGCTCGACCCAGTAGGTGGAGATCTGGCTCCACTTCGGCGCGTCGATCCCGAAGCGCGCATACATGGCGTCGAAA
>WNGB01005314.1_pt1 | contig 19291 bp, 17 predicted proteins | sample 5400681 | NCBI WGS metagenome assembly WNGB01 (sample SAMN13153367, study PRJNA577476) | soil metagenome | isolation source: 115 cm soil or saprolite under grassland replicate 2 | place: USA:California | collected 2016-06-15
CGATCTCGCCCGGCAGCGACGCTTCCGGCTCCTCGTTGCCCAGGATCGCGACCTCGATCTCGCGCGCGTCCAGCCCCTCCTCGATCACGATCTTGCGGTCGTACTCGAAGGCGAGGTCGATGGCCTCGTCGAGGTCCTCCGCGCGCTTGACCTTGCTGATGCCGACGCTCGAGCCGAGGTTGGCGGGCTTGACGAACACCGGCCATCCGAGGGCCTCGACGACCTGGCCCGCCTGCTCGCGCTGGTAGTGGAGGAGGACCCGATACCTGGCCTGGGCCAGTCCGACGGAGGCGAATATCCCCTTCATGAAGGCCTTGTCCATCCCGACCGCGGAGGCGGCGCAACCGGAGCCCACGAAGGGCACTCCCGCCAGCTCGAAGAGGCCCTGGATGGTGCCGTCTTCGCCGAACGTGCCGTGGAGGACGGGAAAGTAGATGTCGGGCCGTGCCACCACCGCGCCGTCCTCGAGGCGGCGCAGGACGCCGCGATCGCTCGGGCTAGGGACGAGGAAGACGGGGGTGCCGCCCTCCTCGGAGATGCCCGGGCCCGGCGCCTCCGCGGCCACCGCCGAGATGCCGGGCTGCACAGCGGCCACCGCCGAGAGGTTTGGCTGCAGCTTCCATCCGCCGCGCCGGTCGACGAGCACGGGCAGGACGTCGTGCACCACGGAGAGACCCTGGACGACGGAGGCGGCGGAGCGCACGGAGATCTCGTGCTCCCCGGAGCGTCCGCCGAAGAGCACGGCGATCGTCTTTCGCGAGGTCACGAAACCAGTATAGGTCGCGCCTCACCTGCCGACGGTAGCGCGGCGTGCATTACACTCTCCGGCTCATGTCCTTCGCCTTCTCGCTCGACGCCACCGACGGCCGGGCTCGTGCCGGCCGCCTGACGACGCCCCATGGCGTCATCGACACGCCGGCCTTCATGCCCGTGGGGACGGCGGCGGCGGTGAAGGCGGTGACGCGCCGCGACCTGGAGGAGGCGGGGGCGCAGATCCTCCTCGCCAACACCTATCACCTCATGCTCCGGCCGGGTGACGAGCTCGTGCGCGATCTCGGCGGGCTGCACGGCTTCACGGGCTGGCCCGGCCCCTACCTGACCGACAGCGGCGGCTACCAGGTCTTCAGCCTGGCCAAGCTGCGCCATCTCTCCGAGGAAGGCGTGCTCTTCCAGAGCCACCTCGACGGCTCACGCCACGTCCTCTCCCCCGAACGTTCGATGGAGGTCCAGCAGAACCTGGGCGCGGACATCGCGATGGCCTTCGACGAGTGCCCGCCGCATCCGGCGCCGCGCGAGGCGGTGGCGGAGGCGACCGCCCGCACCACGCGCTGGGCCCGGCGCAGCCGGGACTCCCACGCCCGGGCGGACCAGGCCCTCTTCGGCATCGTGCAGGGCGGAGTCCATCTGGACCTGCGCGAGCAGAGCGCGCGGGAGATCGCCGACATCGGGTTCCCGGGCTACGCCATCGGCGGGCTCTCCGTGGGGGAGCCCAAGCCCGACATGCACGCGGTGCTGGCGCACCTCGACCCCATCCTGCCCGCGGACAAGCCCCGCTACCTTATGGGGGTGGGGACGCCGGAGGACATCCTGGAAGGAGTGGCGCGGGGCGTGGACATGTTCGACTGCGTGCTGCCCACGCGCAACGGCCGCAACGGCCAGCTCTTCACGCGCCGCGGCCGCGTCTCCATCCGCAACGTGAAATACCGCGACGATGCGCGGCCTCCGGACGCGGACTGCGCGTGCTACACCTGCCGCAGCGTGACGCGCGCCTACCTGCGCCACCTCCATCTGGCGAGCGAGATGTCCGCGGCCACGCTCATGACCATCCACAACCTGGCCTTCTACCTTGACACCCTCCGGCGCATCGGGCAGAGTATCCGTTTGGGCCGTTTTGGCGACTTCCGGACAGAGATGCTGCGGCAACTGGCTGCGGCCCCGGGGGACGAAGCGCCCGGCCCACACACACCCTGAGGACATGGCCGATCTGCGCATCCTGCTCGCCTTAGCGGGCTCGCCCTCGGGCGAGCCCCCCGCCTTCGCCAGCCTCATCCTCATGGGGCTGATCTTCGGCATCTTCTATTTCGTGCTCATCCTGCCCATGAAGAGCAAGCAGAAGAAGCTCGAGGACCTGGTCAAGGAGCTCAAGTCGGGAGACAAGGTGATCATCAACCCCGGCATCTTCGGGACCATCGTGGGCGTGGAGGACGACGCCTTCCAGGTCCGCATCGACGACAAGACCAAGATCAAGGTGCTCAAGAGCGCCGTCAGCGGCCTGCAGGGCCCGCTGCCCCAAACGGAGAAGAAGTAAGCCAATGCCTCCCCCCCTTCAGAACCCCTTCCTGCTCTGGCTCGTGCTCAGCGTGGCCCTGGCCGTGCTGTGCTACTTCGGCGTCCGCAAGGAGCTGCGGCTCCGCGGGACGCTGTACGGCGCCTTCATCCTGGCCTGCGTGGTCGCGATGTGGCCGCCCTACGGCAAGGACGACAAGCCCGGCAAGATCCACCTCGGCCTCGACCTCAAGGGCGGGATCCACCTCGTCCTGCAGGTCGTCACCGACGACGCGCTCAACGCGACCGTCGACGACGCCGTGAGCACCGCCCGCACCCAGGCCACGAACAAGGGCATCTCCTTCGCGGACGCGAGGCGCGTGGACGCGAGCTCGTTCGTCGTGGAGGGTGTCGAGCCCGCGCGGGTCAAGGACGTGCGCGACATCCTGAAGGACTTCTTCCGCTCGCCGGAATGGGATGTCCGCGAGCCGGGCGACGGCAAGTTCCTGGTGAAGATGACGGACGCCTTCGTGAACCAGGTGCGCGACCGCACGGTCAAGGAGGCGATCCGCACCCTGGAGCGGCGGGTCAACCAGCTGGGGGTGGCCGAGCCCGTCATCGCGCAGCACGGCGCCAAGGGCGACCAGATCCTCGTGCAGCTCCCCGGCGTCACCGACGTCGAGCAGGCCAAGCGCGTCATCAGCACCACCGCCCAGCTCTCCCTCAAGCTGGTCGAGGACAGCGCGGGCACGCGCGAGTCCCTGCTCGACAAGACGCAGGGCAAGGTCCCCGACAACATGGAGGTCGTGCAGGGACAGGGACGCGAGGCCGGCCAGCCCGAGTTCTACCTCGTCCGCAAGGAAGCGGTCATCACCGGACGCGACCTCAAGAACGCGCGCGCGGGAGTGGACCCCCAGACCAACGCGCCCGACGTGCAGTTCACCCTCAACCCCGGAGGGGCGGAAAAGTTCAAGCGGGAGACGGGACGGAACATCGGCCGCCGTCTGGCCATCATCCTGGACGGCTCCGTGGCCTCTGCTCCCAACATCAACTCCCAGATCGGGGCGGAAGGCGTGATCACCGGCCGCTTCAGCGTCCAGGAGGCGGACGAGCTGGCCAAGATCCTGCGCGCGGGCGCGCTCCCGGCCACGCTGAAGTACCAGCAGGAGCTGACCGTCGGCGCGTCCCTGGGCCGCGATTCCATCCGGCAGGGCGTGACCGCGGCGGCCATGGGCATGGCCTTCCTCGCCATCTTCATGATCCTGTACTACCGGCTTTCCGGCCTGAACGCGATCATCGCTCTCACCGCGAACCTCATCATCCTGCTGGGAGCGATGGCCTACTGGGGCGCCACCCTGACCCTGCCCGGCATCGCGGGCATCATCCTGACCGTGGGCGTGGGCGTGGACACCAACGTGCTCGTGTTCGAGCGCATTCGCGAGGAGCTGCGCAACGGCAAGACGGTCAAGGCCGCCATCAACAACGGCTTCGACCGCGTGTGGATCACCATCCTCGACACCCACGCCACCGCCCTCATCGCCGCCGCCTTCCTCTTCCAGTTCGGCACGGGGCCGGTGAAGGGTTTCGCGGTGACGCTGGTGATCGGCCTCGTCGCCAACATCTTCGCGTCCTATTTCGTCAGCCGCTTCATCTTCGAGTGGGTCCTGGGCAAGCGCCAGGCCGCCACTCTCAGCATCTAAGGGCGGCCCATGGAGTTCCTGAAGAACCCAAGCTACGACTTCCTCGGCAAGACCAAGTTCCTGCTCGCCGTGAGCATCACGCTCATCCTGGTCGGGGTCGCCTACATCTCGAGCCACGGCCTCCGCTACGGCGTGGAGTTCTCGGGGGGCACGCAGCTCATCGCGCGCTTCCAGAGCCGGCCCGAGGTGGACAAGGTCCGCTCGGCCGTGGACACCGTGACTTCGGGCTCGACCATCCAGACCTACGACGATCCGTCCAAGAACCAGGTCCTCATCCGCCTGCCCCACACGGGCGGCAGCGACGGTGACCTGTCCGGGAGCGCGCAGGCCGTGCTCCAGGCCCTGAAGGCCAGGTACGGCGAGAATCCGGTCCTCGAGTCGTCCACGGAGATCGTGGGCCCCGTCGTGGGCGCGGAGCTGCGCCGCAAGGCGCTCCAGCTCACGGTCTGGGGCCTGCTCTTCCAGCTCATCTACATCGCCTTCCGGTTCGGGGGCGCGGTGTGGGGGTTCGCGGCCACCGTGGCCGTCTTCCACGACGTGCTCATCACCCTCGGCCTGCTCGACATCTTCGGGTACGAGATCACGCTCAACGTCATCGCCGCCCTGCTGACCCTCGTCGGCTACAGCGTGAACGACACCATCGTGATCTTCGACCGCGTGCGCGAGAACCTGAAGCACCGCCGCAAGGAGCCGCTGGCCAAGATCATCAACGACTCCGTGAACCAGACCCTGAGCCGCACGATCATCTCGAGCGGCACCACGTTCCTGACCGTCCTCGGCCTGTACCTCTTCGGCGGGGAGGTGCTGCGCGGATTCGGCTTCACGATGGTGGTCGGCATCATCGTCGGGACCTACTCCACCATCTACATCGCGGCCCCGATCGTCGTCTGGTGGGACCAGTACCGGAGGAAGCAGCGGCCGCCGGCGGCGCGCGCGGCCCTTTAGCCGAGACGAAGCCCGGGCGAATGGCCCGTCTCTTGCTACTCCAGCCCCCGGCCGCTCTACAGTGACGCGGATTGCAACCTGCGGGGGACAATCGACGTCCAATGGTGTGAGCGGCGGTGGGCAAAGACCCGGGTGGTAAGATGGCAATGACGACGATGAGCGCGCTCCCGATGTCCCCGGAGCCTCCTCCGGAATCGCGCATGCCGCCTGCCGACCCCGCCGACGCCCTCTTCAAGGACCTCGTCGTCTCGGATCCCGACCGCATCAAGAAGACGGGGACGTCCTGGTGGGCCTCGGTCATTGGCCACGCCGTCGGCATCCTCCTCGTCGTCCTGGTTCCGATCCTCTGGCCGACCCAGGCCCCGGGTCACCCGGATTACATCCGCGCCCTCATCTACAACCCGCCGCCTCCGCCCCCTCCGCCGTTGCCCAAGGGCTCGGCGATGCTCGAGAAGCAGGAGCCGGCCAAGCCCGTCACGCCCGATCCCGAGCCGGACACGCCAAAGTTCACGGCGGACATCCCCAAGGAAGATCCCCTCAAGCACGAAGCGCGTGAGAAGGAGACGGAACAGGCGGGCAGCCCCAACGGGTCCGACATCGGCGTGCCCGAAGGCATGGCCGAAGGCGTGGAAGGGGGAGTGGTCGGCGGCGTGCCCGGAGGAGTCCTCGGCGGCGTCATCGGCGGCACCGGCGACGGCGTGGTCATGGACTACGACCAGGGCCCGAAGCCGATCCGGATCACCCAGCCCAAGTACCCGCCCGAAGCCTTCGTGAAGAAGATCGAAGGCACGGTCGAGGTCGAGATCGTGATCGACTCCACGGGGCACGTCTCGCAGGCGCGGGTGCTCCGCTCGATCCCCGCCCTGGACCGCGCGGCCCTCGACACCGTCAAGCAGTGGGTGTTCTCGCCGGCGATCAAGGGCGGCCGCCCGGTGGCGACGATCGCGAACGCGCCCGTCACGTTCAGGATCTTCTAGGAGCGGATCCAAGCGATCCAGCCGATCCTCAGCCACGCGATCTGCGGCAAAAGCTGACAAACCAATCTGGCCACGAGCCTCCATATAGAGGTCGTGGTCTGGTCGGTCTGTCATTTCTTGATCGCTTCTGCGCCCTACCTGAAGAAGACGAGCGTGAGGATCGCGAACACCGGCAGCAGCACCGCGCCGCTGTAGGCCATGTACCCCAAGAAGCTGGGCATCTCGACTCCGCGTTCCTCCGCGATCGCGCGCACCATGAAGTTCGGCCCGTTGCCGATGTAGGTGTTGGCGCCCATGAAGACCGCGCCCGTGCTGATGGCGGCCAGCACTTCGTGGGTCACTCCCGCCACCTGCGCGGGCAGGCCCAGGGACTGCGCGATGGCCAGGAAGGTCAGGTAGGTCGGCGCGTTGTCCAGGAAGGACGAGAGCAGGCCGGTGCCCCAGAAGAAATGCCACGGTTCGCGAAGGCCCAGAGCCCGCCCGTGGGCGTGCAGGAGGTCGAGAGCCGGCAGCATGGTGACGAAGATGCCCGCGAAAAGAGCCGCCACCTCGGCGATGGCATGGAAGGTGAAGCGATTCGCTTCCCGCACCGCACGCGAGGTCGTGGCCAGGGAGAGCACGGAGACGGCCAGCATGGCCAGCTCCCGGTAGGGCGCGTGCAGCCCGGCCACGCTCGCCACGACGGCAAGCAGGAACAGCACGTTGCGCTTGCCGCTCACCCGGATCGGGCGCACGGCCGTCCGGTCGAGAGCGATCGCCGCCGCGTCTTCACGAGCGTAGGCACGCCGGTCCCAGAGGTAATACACGATGAGCACGATGCCGTTCGCCAGCAGCCAGTGCGGGGCGAGGCGCAGCGTCCAGGCGAAGGGAACCCCGAGCAGATAGCCCAGGAACAGGGGCGGATCGCCGAGCGGCGTCAGGCAACCGCCGATGTTGGCGACGACGAAGATGAAGAAGACGACGGTGTGCGCGACGTGGCGGCGCTCCTGGTTCGTCGCCAGCAGCGGGCGGATGAGGAGGACGGACGCACCGGTGGTGCCGATGAGCGAGGCGAGGACCGCCCCCACGGCCAGGAACGCGGTGTTGACGGCGGGGCGCGCCTCGATGTCGCCGGTGACGAGCACGCCGCCGGAAATGACGAACAGGCTGCCGAGCAGGGCCATGAAGGACACGTAGTCCTCGGCCGTGTGCAGCAGCACGGCCGGCTGGTGCCGCGCATAGAGGACGAGCACGGGCGCTCCGAGCGCCGCGCCCACCGCGAGCTTGCGCCCATTGGACTGCCAGAAGGCCGGGGCCAGGAGGGGCAGAAGGGCGATCGCGAGCAGCATCGTCGCAAACGGGGTGATCCAGGCTGGTCCAGGAACGAACACGGCGCTTGCGTCCATGGGCGTGCTTCCTCGTTCAAAAAGACGGAGTATAGGGGAGCACGGCGAGGGAACCCGGCGGCCGCGGGCGGTGTCGAACTGTCGGGCGTCTCGTCCGTGGCCGACCCCGGGGGCAGAACGAAGCTCGCGGGGCACGGTCTTGACAGCCTTTAAACGCCGGACCTAGAATCGATTTCTTCCAGAGAGAGCCAGTCAAGCCGACGGGAAAGCGAGGGCGGTCATGCAGCAGAGGCTCTTCGAAGACCTCATCGAATCCGATGTCGTCAAGCACAAGACCAAGCAGTCGTATACGCTGCCGGTCTCGATCGCCATCCACGCGCTCGTGTTGCTCCTGGTGGTGGTGGTGCCTCTCCTGACCTCCCAGGATCTGCCCGAGCCCACGTCGGTGGTGAAGGCATTCTTCGTCGAGCCCGCCGCGGCTCCGCCGCCGCCGCCGCCACCTCCTCCGCCCGCCCCGCGCCAGCAGAACCAGCCCAGACCCGTCTCCACTCCCGTCCCCACCGAGAACAAGTTCCAGGCCCCGGTCGAGACGCCTGAACAAGTCAAACCCGACGAGGGCATCGACCTGGGGGTCGAGGGCGGCGTGCCCGGTGGCGTCGAGGGCGGCGTGCCCGGCGGCGTGGTGGGTGGAGTGGTGGGTGGCTTGCCGGACGCGCCGCCGCCGGCGCAAGCGGTGCGCGTGGGTGGGCAGATCAAGGAACCGAAGAAGCTCAAGCACGTCAACCCGGCCTACCCGGACATCGCCAAGCAGGCGCGGGTGCAGGGGGTGGTGATCCTGGAGTGCACGATCAGCCCCCAGGGCAGGGTCACCGACGTCAAGGTCCTCCGTGGGATCCCGCTGCTCGACTCCGCGGCGATCGAAGCGGTGAAGCAGTGGGTCTACAGCCCCACCCTCCTCAATGGGGTTCCCGTGCCCGTGATCATGACCGTGACCGTCAACTTCCGGCTGTCGTAACAACCTGCTTCGGACAACGGACCATCCTGTCCAGGAGGACTTAGGAAATGCAGTTTGATCTCAGGACCATGGCGGAGCACATGGGCGGGGTCGCCTGGGGCGTCGTGATCGTCCTTGCGCTCATGTCCATCTACTCGATTGGCGTCATGATCGAGCGGTACTACACCTACTCCCAGGCCACCAAGCAATCCCGCAAGTACGCGCCCGAGGTCGCCCGCTTCCTGAAACAGGGGAAGATCAAGGAGGCGATCGACGCTTCGCACGGCGCGTCCGTGAAGCACTCCCACCTGGCCAAGGTCCTGGTCGTCGGACTGCAGGAATGGCAATACCAGCAGGAAGTGGGTGAGGCCACCCGCGACCGCGAGGCCGCCGTCGACGCCGCCAAGCGCGCCATCCAGCGTGCGACCGCCGTCAACCTGGCCGACCTCAAGCGCGGCCTCAGCGGCCTGGCCACCATCGGATCCACGGCGCCGTTCGTGGGCCTCTTCGGGACCACCTTCGGCATCATCAACGCCTTCTCGGGCATGGCCCTGACGGGCTCGGGCGGTATCGCCGCCATCTCCGCCGGCATCGCGGAAGCCCTGATCACCACGGCGTTCGGCCTCTTCGTGGCCGTCCCCGCCGTCTGGGCCTACAACTTCTTCGCGGGCAAGGTCGAGGGCTTCAACGTGGAGATGGACAACTCCAGCTCGGAGCTTCTCGACTACTTCATCAAGAAGGGCGCGTAAGGCCCGCCATAGGTCCACCCGGGGACGCGGCCCTCCCGGCCGCGTCCCTCGATCGAGGAGTCTCCCGATGTCAATGGCAGTCGGCGGCAAGAAGGGCGGGGCCATCGCGGCCATCAACGTCACGCCCATGGCCGACATCATGATCGTGCTGCTCATCATCTTCATGGTGATCACGCCCATGCTCCAGAAGGGCGTGGACGTCAAGCTCCCCCTGGCCGGCAACACCAAGGAAAGAAAAGACGAGCCGAAGACGATCATGGTGGCGATCAAGAAGGACAGCACTACCTTCCTGGGTGGCATCAAGCTCGACAACCAGAACGACCTCGTCCCCCAGCTCAAGGAGAGGCTCGAGGATCTGCCCGAGGGCGGGAAGATGATCTACCTCAAGGCGGACCAGGACCTCGCCTACTCCGAGGTCATGAAGATCATGGACCTCGCGCGCGAGGCGGGCGTGGAAGAGATCGCGCTCATCGCCGAGCCGCGGACGCAGGGTTAGGGTCATGAGCGATCCGCTCAAGCCGAACCCGCCCTACAACACGACCCCGGAGTCGCGCCCGCGGGTGCCGCTGGTGGACACGCCCATCCCGCACGCCGGGCGCAAGAAGAAGTCGATCGTCCATTCGCACGACGCCTATCGCCCCGAGCACAACGAGGCAGTGTCGGACATCAACATCACCCCGCTCATCGACGTGATGCTGGTGCTCCTCATCATCTTCATGGTCGTGACGCCCCTGGCCCAGAAGGGCCTCGACATCGCGCTGCCCCAGACGTCCACCCAGCCGCAGCAGCCCCAGCCGCAGACCCAGAGCAACCAGGTCGTGCTGGGCATGGAAGAGTCCCCCAGCGGGGCCGTCATCACCGTGAACAAGAGCCCGGTGTCGAACATGGAAGATCTCGACCAGCGCCTCAAGGACATCTTCCAGACGCGCTCCGACAAGACCATGTTCGTCCGTGCCGACGGGAAGATCCCCTACGGCAAGGTCGTCGAGGCCATGGACGTGGCCAAGGGCGCGGGCGTGGAGCGCATCGGGATCATCTCCGAGAAGATGATCGAGCAGGCGGGCGGCACTCCGACGGGCGGACCCGCACAGTAGGAGAGTCGCGCCGGGCGTCTACTGCGGAGCGGGCGGGCGCAGGGTCGCCAGCAGGGCGAGCGTGAGCAGCAGCACGACCCCCACCGCCGTGCCGATGGGCCGCGCGGAGTACCACGGCGGCGCATCCACGTGCGTGACGCGCTTCGCCTCCAGCGACTGGGCACCCACGACCAGCGTCGGGCCGGCGGATCCGCGGACGAGGGCCAGCTTCGTGCCGGACGGGTCGGCCACGTGCTCTTCGACCAGGATGGCTCCCGAAAGGCGCAGCAGGAGAAGACGGTAGGCCCCCGTCACCGCGACGAGCTCGTCGGTGCCGTCTCCATCGAGATCGCCCGCGACGAGGTCCATGACCTGGCCGTCGACGGGCGTCACCGCGAGCCTCGCGCCGCGGCCGTCGAGCACGGCCACGTAGCCGCTGTGCTGGTGGCGGATCGAGGGCTCGGCCAGGCCCGCCGCCGCGATCACGGGCTGGCCGTTCCAGACCGCCGGCCGCGCCACCATCACCATCCCCGGCAGCGTCCCGGAACCCCGCACCTGGCCCGTGGCCGCGTCGAGCAGCGCGAACCGTCCCTTGTCGCCGCCCGCGAACGCGACCTCCGCGCCGCCGTCCAGGCGCGCGACGGCGAGCGTCTGCAGCGGCTCCGCCAGCCGGAAGGACCAGGTCCGCTGGCCCGCGGCGTCGATCCCGTCCACCTCTCCCGTCGCGCGGCCGGCCAGGAGGAGCCCGCCCCCGGCGGCGACGGGCAGGAGGTGGCGCACCGCGTAGGGATCACCGCCCACCTTCGAGTTCGGGAAGCAGTACTCCCAGGCGAGGTCGGGGCCCACCAGCGAGGCCAGGCAGCCGCGGAAGTCGGCGGCCACCACCTGTCGCGGCCCCGGGAACGACGCGATGGCGACGCTGGCCGGGTTCTCGAGGCTCTCGAGCAGGCCGACGTTCGGGGTCATCTCGTTCATCGATTGGTCCACGACCTGCACGGAGACGGGTGCGGCGGGCGGGAGGTTCTCCGTGGCCACGGCGATCTCTTCCTGCCCGTCGCCGGTGAAGTCCGCGACGGCGACGTTGGTGCCCCAGGGGATCACGCCGTGGGCGACCCGTTTCCCTTCGAGCGTCCACACCCCGAGCGACGTAGGCCCGTGCACGACCAGGCGCGGCGTGCCGTCGGCTCCCTTGGCCGGCCACACGTGCCAGGTCTCGTCGCCGGTGGCCTCGGACCATTCGGTGCTCGCCGCCCACCGCGTGACGCGCCGGCCGTGGACCGCCTCCAGGCGATGCGTGACGAGGGCCTCGCCGGCACCGAGGAGGAGCAGCGTCGCCGCCATCGGGCCGAGGCGGCTCATGCGAGCGGCACCGAAGCGCCGGCCGCGCGCAGGACCTCCGCGAGGTCCAGCCAGGCCAGGCCGCGGCGCGGCGTCTTCAGGCGCAGCGACAGGCGATGCCGGTGCGCGCGTGCGGCGAGGATCTGCAGCCGCCCGGCCGCCCCGGGGCCGGGCGGGCTCAACCGGGGCGGCCGTCCATAGGGCTCACGCGCGATGGCGACGACGTGCGCGCGCCAGCGGCGGCGGATGCGGCCGCCGGGAAGCACCAGCCGCTCCTCGATCGCGCGCAACCCCAACCGGAGGCGGCGCGTCTCGATCGAGAGACGGCACCAGACGTCGCGATACAACGTCGCTCCGTGCTTGGGCCATCCCGCGACGCGCTGGTGCGGCTGCGGGGAGCCGGTGAGATCGATCCACCCGCGCACCTGGTCGGAGGGATCCGCCCAGGCCGCCAGCATCTCCCGGCAGGAGGCCAGCGGCTTGCGCCACGCGGGCGGAGCCCACCAGTGGCGCAGGCGCACGGCGCCGCCGGCTCGTCCCGCCGGGCACGTGGCGCCCCGTGCGAGCAGGGCGGCCACGACCAGCATGGGCGCGTACCAGGTGGCGATCCGGACGTGGAAACCCATCGCGAGGTCGAGGGCGCCGCCGGCGAGCGCGGCCAGCAGGAGCGCCGGGACGAGGACGAAGAACCGCCACCGGCGTCCCCGTTCGAAGGCCTCCCAACGCGCGGCGAGCGTGTCCGCCGCGCGCGCGGCCTGGTCGGAGCTGTGGTCGAGGCGGAGGAAAGGCCCCGGATGATCGGGAACGGGATGCGCCAGATCGGACGACCTCGCCCCCCTGGGCGAGGTCACCGGGGCTACCGGCCCCCGCTCGCGGCGGGCGCGGCCGAGGCGGCGGGAGCGCCTTCCGCGGCCTGCTGCTTCTTGAGCTCCAGGCCCTGCTTCTGGAGGTCCTGCGCCTTCTCCAGGAACTCCGCCTTGGCCCGGCGGTCGGAGGTGGCCCCCGCCTTCACGCGATAGAGCAGCCCCTTGTAGATGACCGCTTCGAAGTAGTCCGGCTTGAGCTGCAGGGCCTTGTCGACGTTCTCCATGCCCTTGTCCGCGTACGTGTTCTTCTGCTCGTCGGTGAGCAGGGGGTCACGGTAGGCCTTGTCCCAGTAGTAGCTCGCGACCTTCTGGTACCCGGCCGGATCGTTGGGGTCGATGTTCGCGCACTGCTCGAGCACCGCGATGGCCTGATCGAACTTCGACAGCCGTGGCTTGTTGCTCCCCTCCACCCAGGGCGCACCCGTGTCGTCCCAGTTGGGTTTGTTGTAGAAGCCGGCCAGGGCGCCGCAGGCCTTGGCGTCCTTGGCGTTCTGCTCGGCCACCTTCTTGTAGATGGTCTCCGCCTCCCCGAACTTGTTGAACTTCTCGTACAGGTTGGCCAGCGCATAGAGGTTCTTGGAGTCGTTGGGGTTGTCGGCCACGAGTTGCTGCGCGTACTTCTGGGCTTCCTCGTAGTTCTTGTACGGGTCGTCGGCGTAGATCCCGATGAGCGCGGCCAGGGAGTTGCGCCGCACGTTCTTCTGGCTCTCGGTCTGGCCGGGGTTGGTCTCCAGCGACTTCTTGAACGCCTCGATCGCGTCGTCGAGCTGCTTCTTGTTCTCCGGCGTGTCCTTGCCCGGCCGGTACTGCGCCTGGTGGGAGCTGCCGAGGTAGAACCAGGCTTCGCTGAAGTTGGGGTCGAGATCGACGGCGCGCTGATAATCGTCGACCGCCTTCTTGAAGTTCTCTTCCTTGTAGTCCTTGTTGCCGTCCTTGAACGCGGCCTTGGACCTTACCTTGGCGCAGCCGACCCCCGTGCCGAGCACGGCAATCAGGGCAAGAGCCACGATGGGCCTGGAGGTCTTCATGAGCCTTCTCTCCGCAAGCGGTTGATGGTGAACGAAGTCCCGGCGTCCCGGAGACAAAAATCATAGTGCCGCCACTAGAGCGAGTCAACAACGGCGGCGGCGACGGCCTCACGGTTGACGCTCCCGGGGGCCACTCCTAGACTGGTGGTTCGCCGCCATGATTCGCTTCGAAGACATCTACGAGAACGTCAAGCGGCACCATGCCGGCGCCGACCTCGAGGTGCTCCGCAAGGCGTACATCTTCTCCGCGGTCGAGCACAAGGGACAGACGCGCGCCAGCGGCGAGCCGTACCTCGTGCATCCGCTGGAGGTGGCGGCCATCCTGGCCGAGCTGCGCATGGACCCCGCCTGCGTGGCCGTCGGTCTCCTGCACGACGTCCTCGAGGACACGCTGACGGACGCGGACAAGATCAAGGAGCACTTCGGGCCCGACGTCCTCCACATCGTGGAGGGCGTGACCAAGATCAGCAAGATCCCGTTCTCGTCCTCCGAGGAGCGGCAGGCCGAGAACTTCCGCAAGCTGCTCCTGGCCATGGTCGACGACGTGCGCGTGATCATCGTCAAGCTGGCCGACCGCCTTCACAACATGCGCACGCTGCAGTACCTGCCGGAAGAGCGCCGCACGCGCATCGCGCGGGAGACGATGGACATCTACGCGCCCCTGGCCGGCCGGCTGGGGATGAGCAAGATCAAGAACGAGCTCGAGGACCTCTCCTTCCAGTACCTGGAGCCCGAGTCCTACCGCGAGCTGATGCAGCGCGTCGAAGAGCGGCGCACGCGTGCCATCGAGTTCATCGAGAAGATCAAGGTCACGGTGGCGGAGAAGCTCCAGGGAGCGGGCCTGGAGGCCACCCTGGAGGGGCGGATCAAGCGCCTCTACTCGATCCACCAGAAGCTGCGCAAGCAGCGCATCGACATCGACCAGGTCTACGACTTCGTCGCCCTGCGCATCGTGGTGCCCACCATCCCCGACTGCTACGCCGCCCTCGGCGTGCTGCACAACCTCTGGCGGCCGGTGCCCGGACGCATCAAGGACTTCATCGCCATGCCCCGGCCCAACGGCTACCGCTCGCTGCACACGTCGGTGATCAGCGACGACGGGCATCCCTTCGAGGTGCAGATCCGCACGCGCGAGATGCACCGTGTGGCCGAGGAGGGCATCGCCGCTCACTGGAAGTACAAGGAGGGCCGCAGCGGCCCGGACAAGGACGATCAGGCCTTCGCCTGGATGCGCCAGCTCCTGGAATGGCAGCAGGAGGTCAAGGACCCGCACGAGTTCCTGAACTCGCTCAAGCTCGACCTCTACCCCGAGGAGGTCTACTGCTTCACGCCGAAGGGCGAGGTGAAGACGCTGCCGCGGGGAGCCACGCCCATCGACTTCGCCTACGGCATCCACACCCAGGTCGGCCACCAGTGCGTGGGGGCGCGCGTGAACGGCAAGATCGTGCCCCTGCGCTACCGCCTGAAGAACGGCGACCTCATCGAGATCCTCACCTCCGCCGGCCACAACCCGAGCCGGGACTGGCTGGCGCTGGCCGTCACCAACAAGGCGCGCTCCAAGATCCGCCACTACCTCAACACCGCGGAGAAGCAGCAGGCGGTCGAGATCGGCAAGAAGCACTTCGAGCGCGAGCTCAAGCGCTACGACCTCTCCGCGCGCAAGGTGGAGGCGGAGAAGGCGGAGGCGCTGGCCCAGGAGCTCGGGGTGGGCACGAAGCTCGACGACCTCTATGCCGCCATCGGCTACGGCAAGGTCTCGATGCGCCAGGTGCTCGCGCGGCTCGTGCCCGCGGAGAAGCTGGAGACGCCTCCGGCGCCCGAGAAACCGACCCCGATCACGGACGCGGTCAAGCGCCTGCTCCGCGTGGGCGAGGAGCGCATCACGGTCAAGGGCTCGGGCGACCTGCTCATCTACCGCGCCAAGTGCTGCAACCCCATCATGGGCGAGCCCATCGTGGGCTATATCACGCGCGGCAAGGGCGTGTCCGTCCACTCCCAGGCCTGCCCCAACGTCGTGAACCTCATGTACGACCCGGAGCGGCGCATCGCGGTCGAGTGGGAGCGCGGCGGCGAGGGCGCCTACGAGGTGCGCATCGCGGCCCAGGTCGAGGACCGTCCGGGCGTGCTGGCCGCCATCACGGCCGTGCTCGCGTCCATGAACACCGACATCCGCACGGCGGAGGCCAAGACCTTCGACGACCACACCGCGACCATCGACCTCACCTTGCGCATCCAGGACCTCAAGCACCTCGAGAAGGTGGTGAAGTCCATTCGCGGCGTGAGCGGGGTCATCGACGTGGAGCGGCAGACCGTCGCACGCTAGGGACGCCGCCCGCGGCGCCGCGGGCCTTGTCACGAACGCGGGTTGCCGATAGGCTCAGAGGATCCCCTCGCCGCCCTGAATTGCCTAAGGAGGCGCATGCCGAAGAAGCACATCACCAGTCCGGACGCCCCCAAGCCGATCGGGCCCTACTCGCAGGGCGTGATCTCGGGTGGCCTCCTGTTCGCGTCCGGCCAGATCGCACTCGACCCCGCCACCGGCCAGCTGATCGAGGGCGACGTCGCCGCGCAGACGGAGCGCGTGATCAAGAACCTCTTGGCGGTCCTGAAGGAAGCGAAGATGGGCCCCGAGAACGTCGTCAAGACGACGGTGTTCCTGGCCAGCATGGCCGACTTTGCGAAGATGAACGAGGTCTACGAGCGGTTCCTGGGCAAGGAGCCGCCGGCCCGCTCCACGGTCCAGGCCGGAGGCCTGCCCAAGGGCGCCAAGGTCGAGATCGACATGATCGCGGCGTTTTGATGCAGGGGGCGCGCCTCGCTTGACGGATGCGCGCGCTACCCCCCTGCCGCTCGTCGCGGAGTGAATCCGCTCGATTCTCGTGAGTTCAGGGGGATGCGCATCGTCCGGCGGATGCATCCCCCTACGCGCTGCGCGCTACCCCCTGCCGCTCGTCGCGGAGTGAATCCGCTCCTCGCTGCTTGTGGTGGGCTACGCGGCTGACGTCGTCGACTTCTTGACCGGCGTCGGCTTGGTGACCTTGCCCGAGCGGAGGCAGCGCGTGCACACGCGCAGCCGTCGCTGGACGCCGCCCATCACCGTGCGGATCCGCTGAAGGTTCGGGTTGAACCGCCGGTGCGTCACGTTGTGGGCGTGGCTGATGCGGTTACCGGACAACGGTCCCTTGCCGCAGACGTCGCAACGCTGAGCCATCTCTAACTACTCCTGTCTGCCTGTCTGTCTTACTAAGTCAGGGGGGGCACTCACGCTTCACCCGCGATGGGCGTCGCGACCCCCCCTGAAACCCCCCTCGCGCGTCGCCGCTGCTGCGCGGCGGCGCCGCGCTCTGCGGTCGGTGGGGAGCTCGACCCTCCGCGAAACGACCATTATCGACGGCGGGTTGCCGCGGGTCAAGCGAAGGGCCGCGCCGGCGGTGGCGGCGTTGTGACGTCATCGGCCCCGTGCTATATATGTCCGTCCCTGGCGTGCCCTTCCTGGTGAGTGCTCCGGCACCATGGTCCAGTTCAATTTCACCGAACGGACCATCAAGGCGAAAGTCGTCTACTACGGACCCGCGCAGTCCGGCAAGACGACGAACCTCGAGCAGATCCACCGGCTGACCGACCCCGCCGCCAACAACCGCCTCATCTCCCTCAACACCGCGCAGGATCGGACCCTCTTCTTCGACCTGCTGCCCTTCAGTCTGGGCGCCGTGTCCGGCTACGACTTCAAGATCCAGCTCTACACGGTGCCCGGCCAGGTCCAGTACAACGCCACGCGCCGGGTCGTGCTGGCGGGAGCGGACGCGGTCGTATTCGTCGCCGACGCGCGCCGCTCGCTGGCCAAGGAGAACCAGGCCGCCTTCGAGAACATGAAGGTCAACCTTCTCGCGAACCGCCTCGTCCCCGAGAAGGTGCCCCTGGTCTTCCAGTACAACAAGCAGGACCTGCCCGAAGTGATGTCGGTGGCCGAGTTGAGCAAGACGATCAATCCCTGGGGCCGGCCTGCGCTCGGCGCGGTGGCCGCGCAGGGCCAGGGCGTGATCGAGTGCTTCGTCGCGGTCGTGCAGGACATGCTGGCGGCCATCGCCGTCAAGTACAACCTGAAGGAGAAGGGCCTCGATCCCGCGAGCGTGCCCAGCGTCGTCCAGGAGGCGTTCGCGGAGGTGCTGAAGAACGCGGCCGCGGCCGGGCCCGCCGCCCAGTCTCCGCCGGGGCTGCGCGCGGCCAAGGTCGTGGTGTCGCACGCGACCGACTCCCTGCATGCCGCGCCGCCGCAGACGGGATCGGAGACCGGGCTCGTCTCCGAGGAGCTGCTCCACCGCTCGCTCCGTTCGAACGTCGAGCTGGCGGAGTCTTTGTCGGGCATGGTGCGCGAGATGAACCTGGGCCTGGGGGCGATCCTCTCCCAGGCCGAGCTGCTGATGGTCCATCGCGAGGACGCGCGCGACAAGCGCCAGGCCGCGATCCTCGCCATCCAGCAGGAAGCGACGCGGCTCAAGAAGGTCGTCGCGGAGCTCGGCGATCCCTCCGCGGCGTCCGCGCGCGGGACGGGCGATCCCGTCGGATCGTCGCGGCCGGTGGCCTCGACACCCACGATGACCTCCTCGCGTTCGATTCCCTCACCCGCGCGCGCGGCCGCTCCGCCCCCGGTGCCGCGGGCCGCGGCGCCGCCGGTCCCGCCCCCGTCCGCCACCAACGGCAGCCTGCACGAGCTGCTGCAGGACGTGCTCGGCGGCGCGCAGGATGCCCTCGACGCCCAGGATCTCTCCGTCGACCTGCGCGTGCCCATGACCACCCGCCTGCCGAGCTGCCCGCCCCTCGCCCTGCGGCAGGCCCTCGTGGGAACGGTAGAAGGCCTCGTCACCGTCGCCCTCCGGGGCACGCAGCTCTCGCTTCGCTGCGAGCGCAAGCCCGTCCTCCTCAAGGGACGCGACGGCGAGGTCAAGCGCGATTTCCTGATGCTCGCCCTGGCCCACACCGGCAACCTCTCGCCGGAGGATCAGCAGCGCGTCGTGCAGGGCACCGATCCGGGCCCCCTCGGGCAGGCCACTCGTCTCTTCCGCGAGATGGGAGGGTTCGTCCGCTTCGCGCCCCTCCCCGGCGGCGCGCTCGAGACGCGCGTGTTCCTTCCCGTGGCCTGACCGCGATCACGCCGGCCGCTAATTCCGTTGACACTCCGCGACGGCGGCGCTTACGATCGAAAACCGTTGCGCCTCTCGCCGAAGCCCGCTTCGGAAAGGCGCGTCTCGGACGGACCGCCCGCGGGCACTCCCGCCGATAAGATCCGATGAGGAGGCGTTTGATGTCCACATCCACCCGGGCCCTGGCCGCCGCGCTCGCGGCCTGCATCCTCGGCCCCGCGCCCGCGCGCGCGGCCGGGTTCGCCATTTTCGAGCAGGGCGCACGCGGAATGGGCTTCGCGGGCGCGTTCACGGCCCAGGCCAACGATCCCAGCGCCATCTTCCATAACGCCGCCGGCATCGCGTTCCTCAAGGGCAAGCAGTTCTACCTGGGCGGGACCTTGATCCATCCCTCTTCCACCTTCACCGGCGCCGATCCCTTCCCGGGCGCGTCCGTGACGGAGAAAGGCGACACCGGCCTGCTCGTTCCCCCCGCCGCGTATTACACCCAGCCCTTCACCGAACGGCTCGTCTTCGGCATCGGCCTGCACACGCCGTTCGGATTGACCACTTCATGGGCGAGCCCGGACACGTTCAGCGGCCGGTTCCTCTCCGAGAGGGCCGAGCTCAGGGGGTTCTCGATCAACCCCACCATCGGGTACAAGCTCGCCGACCGGTTCGCGGTGGGCGGCGGCCTCGACATCCGCCTCTCGTCCGTGTCCCTGCAGCGGCGCGTGCCCGTCGTGAATCCATTCACCCAGCGCGCGGTCGACGGGGCCAGCGTGGACCTCTCGAGCAACACCGACGTCGTGTTCGGCTTCAACGTGGGCGCGCTGGCCAAGATCAGCGATTCGCTCTCCGAGGGCGTGCACTACCGGCACCAGGTGAAGGCGAGCTACAAGGGCACCGCG
>WNGB01007569.1_pt1 | contig 19291 bp, 15 predicted proteins | sample 5400681 | NCBI WGS metagenome assembly WNGB01 (sample SAMN13153367, study PRJNA577476) | soil metagenome | isolation source: 115 cm soil or saprolite under grassland replicate 2 | place: USA:California | collected 2016-06-15
CGCTTGCCGTCTCCGAGCCGACCAGCTCCGCGGAGAGTTCGTCGGCCTCGAGCTCCTGTCGCCGGTTCACGCTGTGCGACACCGCCAGGTAGAGCCGTGCATAGAGTCCGAACAGCTTGGCGGTCAACGAATCCGGCCCGAGCTCCCGGATCACTCGGCCCATCGACTCCTTGCCACGGTAGGTGATGCTGCTGAGTGCGGTGTGCCGCCCGCTGTAATGCCCCAGCTCGTGGGCGAGGACCGAGCGGAGCTGGTCGGCAGTGAGCCCGATCAGGAGGGGCACGCCGACGTACATCCTGCGCGTCCCGCGGCGGAGCCCGAGCCACCCGGACGACTCGGACACGGCGGCATTGACGATCGGGACCAGCCGGATCTCGTCCGGAGCCCGAGTCTTGGCCAGGTCGGCGATCCGGCGTACTTCTTCGCACAGAACCGGCTGGCTCTGCTCTGTCACCGGGAATCCGGTCGGCCGGTCGGGTCGCCGGCGGCCGAGCACGCCCTTGCCGATCGCAATCGCCACCACGAGGGCTAAGAATCCAAGCTTGACCAGCAGCGCGCCATGCAGGCCGTGGGCGCCCACTTCATAGACCGCGAACCCCAGGCCGACGACCACCGCGACCGCCAGCGCGTAGAACCCGATCAGCAGCGCGACGGCGATCAGCGCGCGGATGGTGTACTTCATGAACCCTCCCCGTCAGGACGACCGGCCAGCGCGGCCGTCGACCCGCGTGATCGTAGAGGGCTAGCGGGGCCCGGCGGAAGGCACGGGTGCCGAGCTGTGCAAGAAACGCGTTCGCCGTGAGACCGGGCCCGGACTAGCCTGCCGACGTGTCGTCGTACTCCTTCGCGTTCACGTCCGACCCCGGCACCTTCCTCGCTGCGGCGGGCGATCTCCTTGCCCTGGACCCGGTCGTGACGACCGTGGTCGGGACGGTGACGACTCGGCTCCTGGCCGACGCGGCGTCCGGCGCCGAGCCGCCCGAGGGGCAGCCGCGGTGGTGGGTCGTCGTACGCGATGAGACGGGCGAGGTGGTCAGCGTTGCGATGCGTACGGCACCGTTCCCGCCGTACCCGATCTCGCCGAGGAGACCGCTCGGCTGGCCGGGCGGAAGGCCTCGGTCGGCATGCACACCAGGCTGTTCGTGCTCGACGAGCTGGTCGAACCGGCCATCGTACCCGGGCACCTGCGGGCGGCCGAGGACGACGATGTGGACCTGGCGATCGAGTGGTTCGCGGCGTTCCACCACGACGCCGACCTGCAGGCCGGGAGGGAGCCGGGGGCGGTCGGGGAGTTCTTCCGCGACCGTGACGAGATGCTGCGCCGGATCCGGGAGAGGCGGCTATGGTTCTGGCTGGACGAGTCGGGTGAGCGGGTGCACATGACGGGCGCCAACCCGCCGGAGTCCGGGGTCGCCCGGGTGGGGCCGGTCTACACACCCCCGGCGGCCCGCGGCCGGGGCTATGCCAGCGTCGTCGTCGCCGCGGTCAGCCGGATGATCATCGACTCCGGAGCCCGGGCCTGCCTGTTCACCGACCAGGCCAACCCGACGTCGAACAAGATCTACCAGGACCTCGGCTACCAGCCCGTGGTCGACCAGGCCAACCTGGTCATCGACTAGCCGCCACCCGGCTCCCGCCCAGCTGCCGCGCCACCACTGCCCCTGTCCGCCGTGGGACGTCATCCGGAGCGAGCCGTCTATGGCTCCGTCCGGATGACGTCCCGGGGAAGTCGCGCGGTCAACAAGTGGTGTCGGCGGTCTCCTCGGTGACCCAGCCCTGGATGGTGTGGATGAAGCCGTGCCAGCACCCCGACTCGGAGCGGTCGGTGAAGTCGTGCTCCGACCAGCCGGTGGCCTTGCGCTGGTCGCGCGGCACCAGGTAGTTCCAGCTGGCGGTGCCGTCGAACGCGTGGTTCCAGGTGTGCCACGGGCCGCGCCTGGCGCCGGTCCGGGTGTCCTCGCTGCCCTTGTCGTTCAGCGACATCGTGGTCGTGATGTCGCCGGCCTCGGTGACGTCGATGACCCCGTCGAGCAGGTAGCGGTAGTTCCACCGCGCGACCGTGGGCGTGGCGGTCCCGACCTGCGTCTTTACGAAGCCGGCGTCGGTGAGCTCGGCCTGCTCGACATCGGTCCACTCGCCGTCGGTCCAGTAGTGGTGGGACTGCTCCCCGACCTCGCGGCTGACCGTCGTGGTCACCTTGCCGTGGGAGGTCTGGGCGTAGCCGCTCACGGTCAGTGCGTGGCTGCCGTCGAGGTCGGCGGTGAAGGAGTCGCCGTCGGTGCCGTTGGTGTTGACCACCGACGGGGCGGTCTCCTTGACCGAGGTCACGGCACCGGTCACGCGGGTCGAGCCGCGGTCGCGCCAGGCCTCGAAGCCGGTCGGGACCGACCAGCCGCTGCCGGCCGCGCCCACGACCTTGATCGCGACCTGGTGGGCGGCGCCGTCGGTCAGGGTGCCCACGAACGGGGTCAGGTCGACCTCCACCGGGCTGATGTCGAAGGCGCGCGGGGCCGGGAGCACGTACCAGAAGAACGGGTTGGACCAGCCGCCCGTGTAGATGTGCGGGTACGGCGTCGCGATGCCGGCGAGTCGCCCGTCGACGTACACCTGGACCTCGCGCCAGGGGCCCTGCTCGGTCTTGCACCAGTAGTCGTCCGGGTTGTCCTCGGGGGCCGCGGTGTACCAGAACTCCTCGCACCCGCCGCCCGAGCCGGTCGCGTACACCTCGGCGAGCAGCCGCTCGGTGTTGGGCGCGACGGTGATCGTGCCGGTGGTGGCGCCGTCGCTGCTGGTCTCGTCGGCCAGCGGGAGTACGTCGTCCGCGACCCGGGCGGCCGGCCAGTCGGCCGAGGTGCCGTAGAAGGTCAGGTCGATCTGGATGTCGAGGACGCCGGTGTAGGTGTCGTTGACGACGTTGCCGAGCGACATGGCGACCTGCCGCGGGCTGCGCAGGAGGGCGGCGTACTCGGTGACGTCCTTCTCGACGTTCCATTCGATGCCGTCGGAGGAGGGTTCGGGGGTGCTGGTCTTGAGCACCGGCACGCCCCCGATCGTCATCCAGCCGAGCCGGTCGTACTGCCGGCCGGCCACCGCGCCGTGGAGGTCGAGCACGACCTTGCTCCAGTCGCCGGCGCAGTCGGCCGGGGGCGCGTAATTGTGGGTGTAGAGGTTGAAGTCGCGGAACTCGTGGTCGACGATCCGGACCGTGCAGCTCGCCGTGTCGGGGCGCTCGATCGGGGCGGCCGCGGTGCGCGGGTCGTCGTGGTCGCTGCCGAAGTAGTCCGGAACGGCCTCCGCGCGCACCGACATCCCGACCAGCGTGCCGGCCAACAGGGCCGCGGCGCTCAGCACGGCGACCGAGCGGGCACCAGCCCTCGCCGTGAACGCCGCCACCATCCTGGTCATGGACATCTGAACTCCCTCTCCCGAGTGCGCGGGGGCCACACGCTAGCCCTTGGTTCGGACCCGCGTCTGCCCCGACGAGCTGGCCAGTCGAAGCCAGCCCCCGGGCCCCGACGGACCGTACGCCGCCCGACCGGCGCGGTCAACGCCCCTGGCGCGGCGAAGCGCGGCGCACCATAGACTCGACCCGACATGACTGACACCCCCCAGTTCCAGCCGGACCAGGCCGAGCCGGCCCCCCGAGCCGCCGAGACCTTCGCCGAGGCCGAGGACGCCCTTCTCTCGCGCTGGCCCGAGACCAAGCTCGAGCCGTCGCTCGACCGGATCGAGGCGTTCACGACGCTGCTCGGCGACCCGCAGCGCGCCTACCCGGTGATCCACCTCCCGGTGATCCACCTGACCGGGACCAACGGCAAGACCTCCACGTCGCGGATGATCGAGACCCTGCTGCGGACGCTCAACCTGCGCACCGGCCGGTTCACCTCGCCGCACCTGGAGAAGATGAGCGAGCGGATCGTGATCGACGGCGAGCCGCTCTCCGACGAGGCGTTCGTGGCCGCCTTCAACGACGTGGCGGCGTACACCCATGTCGTCGACGCGGAGCAGGACTACCCGCTGTCGTTCTTCGAGACCATCGTGGCGATGGCGTACGCCGCGTTCGCCGACGCGCCCGTCGACGTCGCCGTCGTCGAGGTGGGCCTGGGCGGTGCCTGGGACGCCACCAACGTCGCCGACGGCGCGGTCGCGGTGGTGCTGCCGATCGCGGTCGACCATGCCAAGTACCTCGGCGAGTCCGCCGGCACGATCGCGATCGAGAAGGCCGGGATCATCAAGCCGGGCGCGACGGCGATCCTGGCGCAGCAGGAGCCCGACGCGGCCGCCGTACTCCTGGCCCGCGCGACCGAGGTCGGCGCCACCGTGGCCCGCGAGGGCGTGGAGTTCGGCGTCGTATCGCGGGTGCCGGCGGTCGGTGGTCAGGTGGTCTCGCTGCAGGGGCTCCGGCAGCGGTACGACGAGCTGTTCCTCCCGCTCTACGGCGCCCACCAGGCCCAGAACGCCGCCGTCGCCCTGGCCGCGGTCGAGGCGTTCCTCGGCGACCAGCCGCTGGCCGACGAGGTGGTGCGCGAGGCGTTCGCGGAGTTCACTTCGCCGGGACGGCTGGAGATCATCCGCCGCAGCCCCACGATCCTGCTCGACGCGGCCCACAACCCGCACGGCGCGGCCGCGGCCGCGGCGGCGCTCGAGGACTCCTTCGCCTTCGACCCGCTGATCGGCGTGATGGGGGTGATGGCGGACAAGGACTACGAGGGAGTCCTGGCCGCCTTCGAACCGCATCTCACGCATCTGATCGTGACTCGCAACTCGACGCCCCGGTCGATGTCGCCGGCGGCGCTGGGTGAGGTGGCTCGCGAGATCTTCGGCGAGGACCGGGTGACCGTCGTACCCGACCTCGCGTCCGCGCTCGACCAGGCCGCCACCCTCGCGGAGGCCGGCGAGACCGTCTCGGTCGGCTCGGGTGCGGTGCTGGTCACCGGCTCCGTGGTCACCGTGGGCGAGGCTCGCGCGCTGCTGACGGGACGGCGATGAGGTCTCCGCGCCGCGGCATGTGCGCCGCGATCCTGTCGCTCGAGGCGATCGCCCTCGGGCTCGTCACGCCGGTGTTGATCTCGGTGGCCGACGTACCCGTCGGTGAGGCGCTGCTGATCGGTCTCGGTCTTGCGGTGGCGTGCGTGCTGATGGCCGGTCTGCTCCGCGCGGAGTGGGCGTACGTCGTCGGCTGGGCGATCCAGCTCGCCGCGATCGCGGTCGGCTTCCTGGTGCCGATGATGTTCGTCGTCGGTGCGATCTTCGCACTGCTGTGGGGGACGGCGTACTTCCTCGGTCGCAAGATCGAGCGAGAGCGCGCCGACGCGTACGCCGCCCACGAGGCCGGTCCGCCCGACGCAGACTGAGGGTCGCGGCCTGGATCGAGGTCGGGCACCCGCGGAGGCAATCACCTGGGCAGTCGGCCTGTGGTGCCGCTTGGAACCATAGGCCGACTCCTCCGGGAACACCTCCGAGCCGAGCCGAGTGACCCGGCCACCGAACGGCCGAGCTCGTCGGCCGCTGGCACCGACCTCAGCCAGCCTCAGCCCGCGACCTCAGCCAGCGCCGACTCGAGGACGTGGAGCACCGCGTCGAGCTCGGCATCGGTGCAGCCCCCGAACCCCAGCAGCAGCCCGGGTCGCGAGACGGACCGCGCGTAGGTGCCGAGCAGCGGCACCCCGAACCCTGCGGCCGCCGCAGCGTCGGCCGCGGCCCGGGCCCGGTCGGCGGGGAGCTGCAGGGTGAGGTACATCCCCGCCGCGGGAGTGTGCACCTCTCCGAAGCGTCCGAGCCGGGCGAGGACCCGGGCGCTGCGGTCGGCGTACACGCGGCGGGCGGAGCGGACCAGCCGGTCGACGTGGCCGTCGCGGAGCATCGAGAGATAGGCGCGCTGGACCGGCCACGACGCGACGTCGTGGGTGAGCAGACGCAGGCCGACGATCTCGTCCACGACGGCGGGGGAGGCGACCAGCCAGCCGAGCCGCAGCCCGGGCGTGACCGACTTGGAGGCGGTGCCGAGGTAGACCACCCGGTCGGGGTCGAGGGTGGCCAGCGCGGGCAGCGGCGCGACGTCGTACCGGAACTCGGAGTCGTAGTCGTCCTCCACCACGACGGCGTCCAGCTCGCGGGCGCGGTCCAGCAGAGCCAGCCGGGTGCCCGCCGACATGGTCATGCCGAGCGGGTGCTGGTGAGCGGGCGTGACGTAGACGGCGCGTACGCCGTCGGGCACCGCGCCGACCTCGATGCCGGCCGCGCCGACCGGCACGTCCGCCACTTCACGGCCGGCCAGCCGCACCACGCGTACGGCGGCCCGGTAGCCCGGGTCCTCGACCGCGACCGGACCGGGCGGCAGTGCATCCATCAGCAGCCGCAGCCCGTCGGTCGTACCGGTGGTGACCAGGATCTCGTCGAGCGCGCAGGTCAGCCCGCGGGTCCGGGCCAGCTGGGCCGCGAGCGCCTCCCGCAGCTCGGGCAGCCCGCGCGGGTCGGGGTAGCCCGCGGGAGGCGTTGCGGCCGCGACATCGCGCCAGGCCCGGCGCCAGCCGGCCGCGTGCCGCGGGTCGATCCACGGCGACCCGGAGTCGAACGTGACCAGCGATGGCGTCGAGCTCGCGCCCGACCGCACCCCAACCCGGGTGCCCCTCGCGACCGGCGCCAGGTGGGCGGACGCGGCGACGTATGTGCCGGAGCCCTGACGCGTCTCCAGCCAGCCCTCGGCGAGCAGCTGGTCGTAGCCCTGCTCGGCGACGGCTCGCGAGACGCCGAGATCCGCGGCCAGGGCGCGGCTGCTCGGGAGGCGGTCGCCGGTGCCGAGCGTCCCGGCGGTGATCAGGTCCCGGACCTGGGTCGCGAGCTGCACGCCCAGCGGCGTACGCCGGTCGCGTTCGAGCCTCAGCGGGAGTGGGGCGGCCACGGTGTCCAATCCACAGCAGTGTCCTGTTCGAAATCAGCCGAATTGGCCCGTGCGTATGAGCCACTTGTCTTCCACGATGGTCCCATGACCGACGTACTCGCTGAGCCGACCGTTCCGCTCTCGCCCACCGACCGCAGCACCGTGGTCCGCGGCAAGAATCGCGCCGTCTCCGACCGCCGGGCCCTTTACGACGTCCTCGACCACGCCCTGATCTGTCACCTCGGCCTGGACGTCGGACATCCGATCGTGCTGCCGACCGCGTTCGGCTACGACCCCGACGGCCCGGACCGGGGCGGCAGCCTCTACCTGCACGGGTCGGTCGCCTCGCGCTCCCTGGCCAGCTCGCCCAGTGCCACGGTCTGCGTCACGGTGACCATCGTCGACGGCCTGGTCGCGGCCCGGTCGGCGTTCCACCACTCGATGAACTACCGCTCGGCGGTCATCCTCGGGTCGGCGCGGCTCGTCGACGACCCGGCAGAGAAGGAGCGGGCGCTCTCGCTGGTGGTCGACCACATGATCCCGGGCAGCACCGACCGGCTGCGGCCCCACACCCGCAAGGAGTTGGCGGCGACCGCCGTGATCGCCGTACCCCTGCACGAGGCGTCGGTGAAGGCCCGCGCGGGCGGCCCGGTGGACGAGCCCGAGGACTACGCCGCCGGCGGCTGGGCCGGTCACATCCCGGTCCGGCTGGTCGCCGACCCGGCGATCCCGGACGACCGGGCCGAGGGCGAGATCCCAGAGTCAGTACGCCGTCGGGCGGCCGAGCTGGGGGCTCGCTAGGCTGCGCGTATGACCCAGCGCACGCTCGTCCTGCTCAAGCCCGATGCCGTCCGACGCGGCTTGGTGGGAGACATCCTGTCCCGCTTCGAGGCCAAGGGGCTGACCATCGTCGCGATGGAGCAGCGCACCATCGACACCGCGGTCGCCGACGAGCACTACGCCGACCACACCGCGCAGCCGTGGTACCCGCCGCTCCGCGAGTTCGTGACGAGCGGCCCGCTGGTTGCGCTGGTGCTCGAGGGTGACGAGGCGATCGAGGTCGTGCGCGCGCTCAACGGCGCCACCGACGGTCGCAAGGCCGCGCCCGGCACGATCCGCGGCGACCTCTCGCTGTCCAACCGGGAGAACCTCGTGCACGGCTCCGACTCCCCGCAGTCGGCCGAGCGTGAGATCAAGATCTGGTTCCCCGAGCTCCCGGCCTGACAGCGAGCTCGCTCGCGGTCAGGCCGGGAGCGAGGCCGGCTCGCGAGGGTGACCACTAGCGCTATCCGACCCGCGAAAAATCAGGCGACGGGTGTCGGCGCTCCGCCGTAGCGTCGAGAGCGATGACTCTCACCCAGCTCCCCGATCCGCGTCCGACGGCCGCCCCGCCGGCGCAGACCGCCGTCGACCGCACGGTCGACTGGCGGCGGCTGCGCGCGCCGGTGGCCGTCCTGGCGCTGGTCGCCTGCGCGGTCGCGGCCGTCGGCACGTCCCTGGGCTCGGTCGTGGTCGGCCGGCTGGCCGCCCACGCCACGATCCAGGGGGCGTGGCTGCTGGCCGCGTGTGTCGTCGGCGCCGCGGTCCTCGACACCGCGGCTCGCACGCTGTGGGCCGGGGTGGTCGACCGGGCCGAGGGCCGGCTGCGCTCCGACCTCCTGCACGCCTCGCTCCACCAGCCGCTGGCCCAGCTCAACGACCAGGCCGTCGGCGAGGTGCTCGACCGGGTCGACGACGACACCCATGAGGTCGGCACGCTGCTGCGTCAGTCGGCCTGGCAGGCGATCCGGACCGTCCTCGCGTCGGTCCCGCTCTGGATCGTGGCCGGCACTCGCTGGTGGCCGGCGTTCCTGCTGTTTCCGGTCGCGGCGTGGGCCGCGTTCGCCGTCGTCCGGCGGCTGCTGCCGGAGCTCTCCGCACGCAAGGTCGAGGAGGAGATCGCCTGGACCGACCACGCCGCGGCGATGGAGGAGGGCGTCGCCGGCCGCGACGACCTGCGCGCCAGCCTGGGCCAGGCCTACGTGCTGCGGCGGTGCACCGAGCTCGCGGCCGCGGTGCACGCGCGGTTCGCGGTGGTGGTCGGGATCGAGGGCCGGATCGGACTGCGGACCGGTCTCATGCTGCACGGCGTGCTCGCCGCGACCGCCGTGGTCGGGGTCGCGCTGGTCGTGGACCATCGGCTGGACACGGCCGCGCTGGTCACGCTGTTCCTGGTCACCACGATGTTCGTGGGCCAGATCGGCCAGCTGGCCCGGCACCTGCCCGACCTGCAGGCCGGCCTCGGCGCCGTCGTACGACTGCGGTCGCTGCTCGGCGCCGAGCCCGAACCCGTCGGGGGCGACGCGCTGCCCGAAGGCCTGCTCGACGTCCGCTTCGAGGGCCTCCACTTCGCGTACCCCGGCGGCCGGTTCGCGCTGCGCGACCTCAGCCTGACCGTGCCCGCTGGGCACACCTGTGCGCTGGTCGGGCGCACCGGCTCGGGCAAGTCGACGCTCGCCGCGCTCCTCTCTCGGGCCCTGGAACCCGAGCCGGGCTCGGTGCTGCTGGGCGGCGCCGACGTTCGCGACCTCGACCTCCAGCGGCTGCGGGCCGCGGTCGGAGTGGTCACCCAGCGCACCGAGATCCTGGCCGGCACGCTGGCGGAGAACATCACCCTCTTCACACCGATGCCGAGCGTCGAGGTCGAGCGGGCGGTGGCCGAGCTCGGGCTCGACGACTGGGTCGCCGGCCTGCCGGACGGCCTCGACACGTTGCTGGGCCCGGGCGGCACGACACTGTCGTCCGGGGAGGAGCAGCTCGTGGCGTTCGCGCGGCTGCTGGTCCGCGACGTCCAGGTGGTGGTGCTCGACGAGGCCACCGCCCGGATGGATCCGGTGACCGAGGCGCACGTCGTACACGCGGCGGAGCGGCTGCTCTCCGGCCGCACCGGGCTGCTCGTCGCACACCGGCTCTCCACCACCGAGCGCGCAGAGTACGTCGCCGTTCTCGATGACGGGCGGATCGTGCAGCAGGGTCCGCGGGCGCTGCTGGGCCACGAGCCGGGCCCGTTCCGGTCGCTGCTCGAGGCCGCCGACGACGTACCCCTGCCCGACTCGGCCGACCCCGCCGTCGCGGCCGCCAGCCAGGTCGGAACCGCGCGCCGGGCCGGCAAGCCGCCGAGCCCGCCCCGGCTGCGCGACCTTCCCTCGCTGGCGCGGGCCACCCGGTCCGCGCTCCTGGTCCAGCCACAGTGGGGCGTGTTCGGCGCGGGTCTTTTCCTGGTCGCGGCGCTGACCGGCGCGTTCGGGACGGTCACCGGCTGGCTCTGGGGCCGGACCGTGGTCGACCTGCAGGCCGGCGGGCGTCCCGTCGTACTCACCGCGGCGCTGGTGGTCTCGCTGCTGCTGGCGCCCGTGATGCTGTCCGACGCGTTCCGGCGTTACCCGCGCTGGTGGGTCGAGGTGATGCTGCGGGCGCGCACCTCGGTGCTGGCCGGCCAGACGGCGCAGCACCGGCTCGACCGCACTCCGCCGGGCGAGGTGGTCGCCCGGGCGATGGACGCCGACCGGTTGGCCAGGTACGCCGACCGCTGGGTCGACTTCGTCAACGGCCTCGTGATCGTGGGCGTCACCGCGACCGCCGCACGGAGCCTGCTCGCCGGTGGGGTCCTGCTGGCCGTGATGGTCGCGTCGTCGCTGGCCTCGTTGTTCGGCCGCCGGGTGGCCGGCCGGTCGGCCGCGGCGTCGTCCCGGGCCAGGGCCAGGTTCGGCCGGGCCCTGGTGTCGACGCTCGACTCGGTGCGCACCGTCAAGCTCGCCGCGGCCACGCCGGCCGTACACACCCATCTGCTCGAGGTCGACGGCGGTCGCGTCCAGGCCGCGGTCCGCGAGCATCGGGTCCAGGCCCTGCTCGACGGCGTACCCATCGTGATGGTGCAGTGCGGCGTCGTCGCCGCCTGGGCGGTGCACGTGGGCGGCGGCTGGGGGCTGGCCACCGCGCTGATGGTGTCGGGGGCGGTCAACGGCTTCGACTGGTTCGGCCGGGTCGCCGGCTCGGTCATCACCGAGGCGCCCGGCACCCGCGCGTGGATGCGCGCCACCAGCCGGCTGGCCGGTGGGGGCGACCTGATGGAGCTGCCTGCCGGCGTCGATCTGGTGAGTGGCGCCGCTCCGGCGCCCGCTGCGCCGGTTCGCGAGCCGCTCCGGTCGGTGGAGCTGGCCGGGTTCACGGCCATCCACGACGACGGGACGATCGGCGTACGAGAGGTCGACCTGGCGATCGAACCGGGCGAGTTCGTGCTCCTCCTCGGACAGGTCGGTTCGGGCAAGTCCAGCCTGCTCTCCGCGCTGGCGGGACTGGTCACCAGCGGCGGTGAGCTGCGCTGGAACGGTCGTCCGGTGGACGACCCGCAGACGTTCCTGCGCCCCGGCCGGGTCGCGCACGTCGCGCAGGTGCCCCGGGTGCTGTCCGGAACGATCGCCGGGAATGTCGGACTCGACCATCCCGACCGATGGGTCGTGCCCGCGCTCGAGACAGCCCGGTTGGGTCGCGACGTGGCCGCGGCCGGTGGCCCCGACTCCCTGGTCGGTCATCGGGGAGTCCGGCTGTCCGGTGGCCAGGTGCAGCGACTCGCTCTGGCCCGCGGACTGGCCTGCGAGGCGGAGCTGCTGCTCGCAGACGACGTCTCCTCGGCGCTGGACGCGGCGACCGAGATGGAGCTGTGGTCGGCCCTGCGGAGCAGGGGTGCGACCGTGGTCGGCTCGACGTCGAAGCGCGCGGCGCTGGCGTTGGCCGACCGGGTCGTCGTACTCGTCGAGGGTCGGGTCGTCGCCGTGGGTCCGTGGGCGGAGCTGGCGACGGAGTGGGGACCGCTGGCGGGCTAGCCCGCGAGCGGACGTCCGGGGAAGTCAGCGGCCGCGGGCGGCGACGGCGAGCGCGATCAGCTCGAGCATCTCGGGCTCGGTGGTCGGCGCCGACTCGACCGGCCACCAGCGCACGTCGAGGGACTCCTCGCTGACCACCGGCTCGACGTACGGCGCGACGGCGACGTACCGCACGTCGAGGTGGTCGACGACGCCGTCCGGGTGGCAGAAGCCGACCGGGTGAGCGGAGAGCTGGACCGGCCCGGGCAGCAGCTCGAACTCGGCCAGGCCCGACTCCTCGCGCGCCTCCCGCTCGGCGGCCGCCCGCAACGAGGCGTCGCCGGGCTCGCAGTGGCCGCCGAAGGCGAACCACCGCTTGGCCTTGCCGTGCAGGTTGAGCAGCACGTGACTGCGGTCCTCGGACACGACCAGCGTGCCGGCGGTGAAGTGGGCCGGGAAGCAGCCGCGGGTGGTGCCGTCCGGCCGGGTCCTCAGGTGCTCGACGAAGCGGTCGCGCAGCGCCGCCTGCTCAGGGGAGTACGCCGCCCAGCCGGTCAGCACCGCGAGCGCGTCGTCGTGGAGGGTCACTCCCCGCCCTCGTCGAGCAGCTTCTTCAGCTCGGCTTCGAACTCGTCCTCGGACAGGTCCGTGGGCGACGGGACGTCCTCGCGGAACCCGAGCGGGTCGTCGAGGTCGGCCGCGGTGGGCAGCAGGTCGGGGTGCAGCCAGACGGCGTCGCGGGCCTCGATGCCCTGCCGGGTTCGCAGCGAGCCCCACAGCGTCGAGGCGTCCCGCAGCCGGCGCGGCCGCAGCTCCAGCCCGACCAGCTGGCCGAAGGTCTGCTCGGCCGGTCCGCCGGCGGCCCGGCGGCGCCGGATCGCCTCCTGCAGCTTGGCGGCCGACGGCATCCGCTCGGCCGTGGCCTGGCCGACGACCTCGTCGACCCAGCCCTCGACCAGCGCGAGCGTGGTCTCGAGCTTGGACAGCGCGGCCTGCTGGGCCGCCGACGGCTTCGGGTCGAAGAGCCCGCCCTCCATCGCCTCCTGCATGGAGGCGGGGTTCATCGGGTCGAACCCGCTGAGCTGCTCCTGGATGCCGGCGGTGTCGATCTCGATGCCGTCTGCGAACTCCCGCACCGCGCTGACCAGGTGGTCGCGCAGCCACGGCACGTGTGAGAAGAGCCGCTGGTGGGCCGCCTCGCGCAACGCCAGATACAGGAGTACGTCGTCCTCGGGGACGTCGAGCCCCTCGGCGAACGTGGCGATGTTGACGGGCACCAGCGCGGCCCGGCCCTCGGGACCGAGCGGCAGACCGATGTCGGAGGCGGTGAGCACCTCGCCCGCCAGCGCGCCGAGGCCCTGGCCGACCTGGGTGGCGACCATCATCCCGGCGGCCTTGCCGAGGATGCCGAGCAGCGGCCCGGTCATCGCCCGGGCCTCCTCGGGCAGCGCGTCACCGAGCGCGCCCGTGGCGTGGGCCGCGACCGGCTCGACCAGCTTGCGCCAGACGTCGGTGGTGCCGACGATCCACTCCGCGCGGCTCCAGGCGGCCGTCGAGGTCACGCCGGAGGCGAACTGGCAGGCCTCGTCGAGCCACAGGTCCGCCAGGTGTACGGCGTCGGCCACCGCGGCCTTCTGCTTCTCGGTCGGGCTCGGGTCGGGCTGCTGCGCGGCGAACCGGCGCGCGATGTCGATCGCGGCGTCCCAGTTGATCGGGCCGTCGTGGGGCTGCATCAGGCTCTGGAACTGGCCGAGCAGCGCGCCGATGTCGGGCATGCCGCCCCCGGCCGCCCCGCCCGCGAGGCCGCCGAAGAGCTGCTCGAACGGCGTGCCCTTGAAGGGGTTCTGGCCGTCGTCGGGGGTATCGGCCGGGTTGTCACTCATGCCTCCACGGTACCTGGGCCGGGCAACGACTACGCTCGGTCCATGCCGCAGGAACAGACCCGCGAAGGGGCCCGGGAGAAGGTCCGGCTGACCGGCTTGCGCGACACGGCGCTCAGCGTCGACGAGGTGCTCGACGCGCTCGGCGACGCAGCAGCCGGTGGGCTCACTCTCTTCGTCGGCCGGGTGCGCGACCACGACCAGGGCAAGGGCGTGGTCGGCCTCGACTACACCGCGCACCCGAGTGCCCTGGACAAGCTGACCGAGGTCTGCGAGCGGATCGCCGACACCCACGACGTACTCGCCGTGGCGGCGGTGCACCGGGTCGGGCGGCTCGGCATCGGCGACGCGGCCGTCGTACTCGCGACCGCGGCGGCGCACCGCGGCGAGGCGTTCGCGGCCTCGAAGGACCTGATCGACACGCTCAAGGCCGAGGTGCCGATCTGGAAGCACCAGGTGTTCTCGGACGGGACCGACGAATGGGTTGGCTCGCCGTGAGTGCTCTGGGCAGGGTTGCCCGCGGATGGCTACGGTAGACACGTGGAGATCCTGCTGTGGCTGGTGCCGCCCGTCATCGTGACGCTGCTCGCGATGATCTGGGTGGCCTGGCTGGGTCGTGAGGGCCGCGGCGAGATCGACCGCGACGTCGCCACCGCGCGACTGGCCAAGGCGATGCGCCGCGACCACCCCGGCCGGTCCCGCCACGCGCCTGCGCCCGCGCGCGACCGCAGCACCGGCATCGCCGTCCGTCCCTCCCGGGCACGCTCCGTCGGAGGCGCCTCCCGGACCCCGCGTCCGCCGCGGACCCGCCGCCCCGCGTGACTTCCCCCGGGTGAGAGGCTTTCCCGCATGAACAACCCCATTCGAATGCTCGCTTCGCTCCGCTTCGAACAGGGACCCCGCATAAGTTGCCGTGAGTGCCGGCCAAGGGCGTGTCGCCACCTGTCCCGCGATGCCCGAGGGCGCGCGTGAGTCGCCGTACCCTCGCCGGGCTGATCGCCGCTCCGCTGGCGGTCGCCCTGTGGCTGGTCGCGCTGCTGCTGCCGGTGCCGTACGTGACCTACTCGCCCGGCCTGACCGTCGACGTACTCGCCGAGGACCACGGCAAGGAGATCGTCCAGGTCAAGGGCCACCCCGTCTACCACGACAACGGCGAGCTCCGGATGACGACCGTCTACGTCACCCGCCCCGAGTCGACGCTCAACATCTACGAGGCGCTCTCGTCGTGGCTGAGCGACACCGAGGCGGTCTACCCCTACAGCGCGGTCTACGGCGACGGCGAGACCGAGAAGGAGTCGCAGACCGAGTCGTCGGTGCAGATGGTCTCCTCCCAGGACGCCGCGGTCGCCACGGCCCTCAAGGAGCTCGGGTACGACGTCAAGCCGGTCATCGAGGTGCTCAACGTCGACGACGCCCTGCCGGCCCACGACAAGCTCGAGGTGCGCGACGTGATCCTCGAGGTCGACGGCACCAAGATCACCACCAGCCAGCAGGTCGTCGACAAGGTCAAGGCCGCCAAGAAGGGCCGGGCCGTCAGCTTCGTCGTACGCCGCGGCGGCAAGGAGCGCACCGTCTCGATCGTCCCCAAGGACGTCGACGGCACGCCCAAGGTCGGCATCATCACCGGACCCGGCTACGTGTTCCCGTTCGACGTGTCGGTCGACATCCCGGACGCCATCGGCGGGCCGAGCGCGGGGCTGATGTTCTCGCTGGCCATCTACGACACCCTGACCCCCGGCTCGCTGACCGGCGGCAAGATCGTCGCCGGCACGGGCACCATCGACGAGAAGGGCGAGGTCGGGCCGATCGGCGGCATCCCGCAGAAGATCGCCGCGGCCCAGCAGGCCGACGCCGAGTTGTTCCTGGTCCCGGCGGCGAACTGTTCCGAGGCCCTGGGCGCCCCCGACGACGGCATGCGGCTGGTGAAAGTGACGACCATGCACGACGCGATGACGTCCGTGAAGGCCTGGGTGAAGAACCCCGGCGCGCCGCTACCGAGCTGCGAGGGGAGCTGACGATGGACGACCTCAACCTCGACGACAGCTTCGAGACCGACCCGGCCCTGGCGGCCGCCGTACTCGAGATCGAGGGGCACATCGCCGCGGGCGGCTGGGACCAGCCGGCCCGGCTCTATGCCCTGGTCGAGACCGCCCGGATCGTCGCCCACGAGCCCGGCCTGGCCGCGTCGATGGGGCTGGACGAGGCCAGCGCGGAAGGCTCCCTCACGCCCGTCGAGCAGGACCAGCTCCCGCCCGGCCAGGAGCTGGAGGAGGTGCTGCCGGCGATCGGCTGGCCCGCCGACGTGGCCGGCTGCGCGGCCGTGGTCGAGCGGCTGGTGCTGCCGCCCGAGGTCGACTCCCAGATCCCGGACGACCCGGTGGGCGCCGCTGAGTTCGCGAGTACCCACCCTCTGCGCCAGGAGGTCCGGATCGTCGCGGGTGCGACCCGTGCAGGCGCGACGTACTGTGCATTACGGATGCGCTCTCACGACGACGACCAGTCGGTCGTGGGTGGCATCGACCTGGTTCCCGAGCTGCTCGAGCTGCTCGCCAGTACTTTGGAGGACAGTACTTTGGAGGAGGACGGGTGAGCGAGCTCTTCGACGAGTCGCCCCGGAGGCCGCGCCGGCCCACCAACCCACCGCGACGATCTCGCGCGCTGCTCATCACGGCCGGGCTGGTGGTCGTCGGGTTCATCGCGCTGACCGGCATCGCGTCGTTCTGGACCGAGCGGCTGTGGTTCGACTCGATCGGCTACTCCTCGGTCTTCAGCAAGCTCGTCTGGACCCGGATCTGGCTCTTCTTCGGCTTCGGCGGCCTGATGGCCATCGCGGTCGGCCTCAACATGCTGATGGCGTACCGGTTCCGGCCGCTGTTCCGGCCCGCGTCGGCCGAGCAGACCAGCCTCGACCGGTACCGCGAGGCCGTCTCCCCGCTCCGGCGCTGGATCTGGCTCTCGGTCGCCCTGCTGATGGGCGCCTTCGCCGGTACGTCGGCCGCGGGGGAGTGGCGCGACTACCTGCTCTGGCGCAACGGCGTACCGTTCGGCCGCCAGGACCCCTACTTCCACCGCGACATCGGCTTCTACGTCTTCGACCTGCCGTGGTGGCACTACCTGGTCGACTTCACCATGGCCGCCGCGGTCATCTCGCTGCTGGTCGCCGCCGTCGTCCACTATCTGTACGGCGGTCTGCGCCTCCAGGGGACCCGCGACCGCCTCTCCGGCGCGGCCGCGGCCCAGCTGTCCATGCTGGTCGGCATCTTCGTGCTCGCCAAGGCGGGCGACTACTGGCTCGACCGCTTCGACATCCTCACCGGCTCGGGCCGGCTGATCGACGGCATGACCTACACCGACGACCACGCGGTGCTGCCGGCGAAGAACATCCTGCTCGGCATCGCGGTCATCTGCGCGCTGCTGTTCTTCCTCAACGTCTGGCGCCGCACCTGGCTGCTACCGACGGTCGGGCTCGGCCTCTACGTGCTGTCCGCGATCCTGCTCGGCATGATCTGGCCGGGGATCGTCCAGCAGTTCCAGGTCAACCCGTCCGAGGCCGACAAGGAAGCGTCGTACATCTCGCGCAACATCGAGGCGACCCGCACGGCGTTCAACCTCGAGAACGTCGCCGTGGAGAGCTACGCCAACACCTCCGCCGGCCAGAGCGTCGCCCAGATCACCGCCGAGACCGCCTCGGTGCCGCTGGTCGACCCCAAGATCATCCGGCAGACCTTCGAGCAGAAGCAGCAGGTGACCGGCTACTACTCGGTCGCCCCGGTGCTCGACGTCGACCGCTACCCGATCCAGGGCACCGAGCGCGCGCTGGTGCTGGGCGTCCGCGAGCTTGACCAGACCGGCCTCGCCGAGAGCTCGAAGAACTGGTCCAACCTGCACACCGTCTACACCCACGGCTACGGCGTGATTGCCACCTACGGCAACCAGCGCGACATCAACGAGCGCCCGATCCCCGGCCAGGAGGACGAGTCCAGCGCGACTGCCCAGGACGCCCAGTGGGCCGAGTACGGCCTGCCGCCCCGCGGTGCTCTCACCGACGAGTCGCCCGACGCCTACGAGGGCCGGATCTACTTCGGCGAGCAGAGCCCCGACTACTCAATCGTCGGCAAGACCGACAGCGGGCCGAGCGTGGAGTTCGACCGCCCGCTGTCCGAGGGCAGCGACCAGGGCAGCACGACGACGTACGACGGCAAGGCGGGCGTCTCGATCGGCGGCTTCGGCCGCCAGCTCCTGTACGCCCTCAAGTTCGGCGAGCCCAACATCGTGCTCTCCTCGCGAGTCAACGAGAACAGCAAGATCATCTACGAGCGCGACCCGGCCGAGCGCGTCGAGAAGGTCGCGCCCTGGCTCTCGATCGACGGCGACCCGTACCCCGCCGTGGTCGACGGCAGGGTGCAGTGGATCGTCGACGGCTACACGACCACCGACAAGTACCCCCAGTCCGAGCGCGAGTCCTTCGATGAGATGACCAACGACTCGCTCACCAGCGAGTCGCAGTTCCAGGCGCTGCCGACCGACGAGATCAACTACATGCGCAACGCGGTCAAGGCCACCGTCGACGCGTACGACGGCACCGTGACTCTCTACGCCTGGGACGAGACCGACCCGCTGCTCAAGGCGTGGGAGTCGGCCTTCCCTGGCACGGTCCAGCCCAAGAGCGCGATCTCGCCGGACCTGATGGCGCACCTGCGCTACCCGGAGGACATGTTCAAGGCGCAGCGCTTCCAGTTCGCGCGCTACCACGTCACCGACGCGAGCGACTTCTACGAGGGCAACGACCGTTGGGTGGTGCCGCAGGATCCGTACGCGCAGACCCAGCTGCAGCCGCCGTACCGGATGTTCGTCGACATGCCCGGCAGCGACGGCCCGAGCTACTCGATGACGTCGGTCTACGTGCCCAACAAGCGCGAGAACCTGGCCGCGTTCATGGCGGTCGAAAGCGACGCCACCTCGCCCGACTACGGCACCATCCGGGCACTGCGGTCCTCGGCTCAGAACATGCCGGGCCCGGGCCAGGTCTCCAACGCGTTCAGCAACGACTCCGATGTGCGGGACGCGCTGTTCAAGTTCCAGTCCCAGTCCGGCACCCAGGTCGTCTACGGCAACCTGCTCACCCTCCCGGTGAACGGTCAGCTGATGTACGTGCAGCCGATCTACGTGCTGCGGACCGGCCAGGAGGCGGCGTACCCGATCTTCAACTCGGTCATCGTCTCGCTCGGCGCCAGCCAGCGGGTCGGCTTCGGCGACACCCTGCCGGCGGCGATCGCGGACCTGCTCGGTGCCGCGCCGTCCCAGGAGCCCGACACCTCCACGAACAACCCTTCCGGCACCTTGTCCGCAGAGGTACGACGCCTGCTCGCCGAGGCCCAGGCGGCCTTCCAGGCGGCTGACAGGGCGCAGCGCGACAACGACACTGTTGAGTGGGCCCGCCAGATCGCCATCGGGCGCGCCAAGCTGAGCGCGGCGCTGGAGGCGGCCAGCCAGCCGCCCCCCGACGACGGCAAACCCGGCGGCACCCCGAGCAGCACCCCCACGCCGTGACCGCTCTCACCCACCCCCGATTTGGAGTCGGGAGATCGGTCCCGTAACCTTGGGTTCACCGACGCGGGGTGGAGCAGTTCGGTAGCTCGCTGGGCTCATAACCCAGAGGTCGCAGGTTCAAATCCTGCCCCCGCTACAAA
>WNGB01005908.1_pt1 | contig 19290 bp, 17 predicted proteins | sample 5400681 | NCBI WGS metagenome assembly WNGB01 (sample SAMN13153367, study PRJNA577476) | soil metagenome | isolation source: 115 cm soil or saprolite under grassland replicate 2 | place: USA:California | collected 2016-06-15
ACCGCGAATAGGACCAGGACGATGGACCTGAGCGCGTGGCTCACGGAGCCGAGCATCCGATAGGCGACCGCGCTAGATGCGATCGACGCTGGTCGAAGGGTTCTGGCAGCTCTTCGTGTTTGTCCATTGGTCAGTTCCCACCGTCGGCCCGTTTGGTCGGCTGCGACCGTTTGCGGCGGCCGGTTCGCGGCAATAGCACCCAGGCGGAAGATCCGGTGGAGCTGAGCCAATCCACCGTTAGAAGTTCTGGTGTTGGCTGGCGAGGAAGTTGGCTGGCGAGGGAGGATTCGAACCTTCGATCTCCTGATCCAGAGTCAGGTGACCGACTTTCGCGATTCTTCGAGCGCTCTGAGCACGAAGCCCACCGATTTCTGCCACGAATTCAACCGAGTCTGGTGACCCATCTCAAACCTAGTCAGGTCGCCACGAGCGGGTCACCTGACCCGGCGGGTGCCATCAAGTCGCCGAGCCCGTGGAGACCATCGCGTTTATCAGCAGCCGAAGCACTGATCAGGCGTGTTCTGGGCGATGACGCTGTTGACCAGCTTCACCGGATTGGTGACGAAGACGCCTCCGCCCTGGAGCGCGATGCCAGAGCTTCCGCTCAACGCGTTGCGAGAGACGCTGCTTCGCGTCAAGGTCAGCGACCCGCCCGGCGGACCATTGGGCACCGCGGCGTCGAAGATGCCGCCACCCTGAGCGCTGCCGCTGAGCCCAGTGGCATCGCCCGTGTTTCCGCTCACCGTCGTGTTGCGCATCGTGACGCCGCCGTCGCCGGCGATGAGGCCGCCGCCCTTGACGAAGACGGCCCCGCTCGGGCTCGAGGCGCTGACGTGGTTGCCGCTGACGACGCTGTCCGTCATCGAACCCGCGAAGATCACGGCGCCGCCACCGGCGTTCGCCGTCCCCGCCGCGGAGCTGACCGTGACAGTGTTGCCGGTGAAGGTCGTGCTGTTGATCGTGCCGCCCATCTCACCGGCGCCGGAGTCACCCGCGGCATTCCCCGAGGAGCCCGGCAGCGTTGCGGCGCTGACGCTGTTGTTGGTGATGACGTCGTTGCTCAGCTCGAAATCGACATCGGTGTGGATACCACCCGAGAACGCGTTCGCGTCACCGACCGTGTTGGTCACGCTCACCGTGTTGCCGGAGATGGTTGTGTTGCGGATCGTGCCGGAGGCACCTCCGCCGATGTGGATGCCGCCCGCGTGAGCGCCCACGTCCACGGTGGCCGGAAGCGACGCCGCGAGCACCACGCTGTTGTTGGTGACCGAGCTGTTGTTCATCGTCAGCCGCCCGCCATTGGCGAGGCTGATCCCGCCTGAGTCGGCGCCGCGGCCATTCGGCGCCGTCGCGCTGACCTGGTTGCCGCTGATGACGCTGTTGCTGATCGTCAGCGTCCCCAGCCAGTTCATGATCCCGCCGCCTTCGGCGTCACTCGCGTCGCTTGAGAGGCCCGATGCGGACCCGACGAGGTTGTCGCTGACGGTCGTATTCGCGAGTGTCAGCGTTCCCCAGCTGTCGATGCCACCGCCTGCCGCCAGCGCGAACGGGCACGGCCCATCCGGGCATGGAGGGCCGAACGGAAGGGTGTGCGTCGGTGCAACCCGGTTGCCCGTGATCAAGCTGTTTGAGATCGTGACGTTCGCGCCACCACTGAAGTCGGCGTTTGGTGGGATCTCGACACCGCCACCGAGCGCGAACACGCCCTCCTCGCCGACGAACGGCGTGGATTCCGGACTCGACCGAGCGATACCGCCCGTGATCGTCACCCCGTCGACCGACACGGTTGGTTCGGTCGCCGCGCCGTACGCCCCGATGGTCAACACCGAGTCGCCGCCCCGGATGATCGTCAAACCAGCGCCCGCCCCCTCGAGCCGGACGCTCTTCTCGATCGCGACGCCGCCGGCGAATGTGCCCGCTGCAATATGAATCGTGTCATCGTCGTCCGCGGCATCGATCGCCGCCTGCAGCGTTGAGAAGCAGCCAGGGCCGGGCCCCACACAGCTGCTGGCTGCGAACGCGGACGGTGCGGCCGCGGTCAGCCCGACCGCGTTAATCGCCGCCACCACGGCAGCAAGAATCAGACGCTTCATCTCATCTCCTAATTCGCGCGCGGCGGCGGCCGACAGGTTGCCCGCACAACGCGACGGTGAGTGATCGACGGCCTGGATGTAGATACCGACGATGCGCGCCGGCCAGAGTCCTGACTACGCCGCGTGCATGCTCAAGAACTCGGTGACCAGCACCGCTCGGCCGGCAAGGCGGTAAGGAAGGGGCATGAGCCGCCGGGTCGGGTCGACGAACAGCTCGGGCTCGACGAGCCGGACGTCGCGACCACGGGCGCGCATATCGACGCCACCAGCGGCGAGGATGTTCTTCACCCAGTGGGATTCCGACCCGTACGTGAGCGCGAACACGTAGTCGTCCCCGCGCCTGAGTACGAAGACCGGGACCCGATAGCGGCGTCCGCTCGTGCGGCCGATGTGGGTCAGGATGCCGCACCCGGGTAGCCGGCCGAAGAACAACAGGCTCCCGGGGTTGAAGAGATGCGTCGTGAACCCTCGCATGAACCAGATCCTGGTTGTGCCAGCCATCTCATCCCTCATTGGCAGTACTGCAAGGGCGGGCGGCGACTGCGTGCCGGCGACGGCCCAGGATCGCGAGCGCGGTCCATGCGCTCAACGTCCCCCCGGCCCGTCCGGAAATCGTTACGGGTTGGTGTCGACCCGAACGATCACCAGGCGGCGAGCATCCAGATCCCGGGATCGGGATCAGCGGGGATGCCGCCCACTTCAGCGAACGCCTCCACCGCCCGACGCTGATGCGGCCAGGCCTCGTCATCCCGCCCTCCCGCATGAAGAAGGTCGGCGATGTGGTTCTCGACGGCTGCCTCCAGATGTCGATCCCCGATCAGCTGGCAGGCGGATACCGCCTCCTGCGCGTGGGTGAGCATGGCGTCCGGGTTCCCTAGAGCCGCCTCAGCAAGCGCCAGGCCGACGAGTGCCGCGATCCGGGCCGCCGGATCTGGATCGTGGGTTGCAGCAACCTGTGCGAGTTCCAGCGAATCGTGCGCCGCCACCGGGTCGTTCCGGTCGAGGGCGACAAGGCCGATCATCCGGTGCGCCGATCCTGCCGCCGCCGGATCAGCACCGGCCGTCGCAGCCTCAAGCGCGCCCAACGCAGCCTCCTCGGCAGCTTGACTGTCGCCCGCCCGCCGTCGAAGGACCGAGCGGTGAACCAGCAGCTTTGAACGAACTCCCGGATCGTCGGTCGACAGCAAACCGGCGTCGAGGTGGCGATCGGCTGCGACGAGGTCCCCCCGGCGGATCTGCGCGCGAGCAAGGGCCAGCTCCAGGCCTGCCTGCTCCGACGGCCTGGCGAGTGCGACCGCCGCCTCGAGCGACGCGATCGCACCCACGTAGTCGCCGAGCCGGGTCCGCAGGTCGCCAATCGCAGCGTGCAGCGTCACGATCTCCGGATGACCCAGGGCAAGGGCGGCCTCGTAATGCGCGATGGCTTCGCGGTTGGCGTAGAGGGCGGCTGCGCGGTCGCCGGCGTCACCGAACGCGATAGCCGCTTCTCCATCCCGCCTCGCATCGCGCTCGTGCTGGGCAATCTGGACGAGCCGGCCCAGGTCGTCGCGGCCGATCCCGGCGAGGTCCAATCGGAATGCTTCGGCAATTCGACGGTGGAGCAGGAGGCGTCGGGCCAGGCTCGTGGACTCCTCCGCAAGGTCCCGGAGCGCGGAGTGGGAGAAGTCGAAACGAACCGCCGGCCCTTCGCCGCCCGGGAGCTCGCGAATCATGCCGCGATGCGCGAGCTCGTCGAGGGCAACGACCGTCTCATCCTCGGACCGCCCGCTCGCGTGCCGGACGGTCGATAGGTCGAAAGAGCGCCCGATGAGAGCGGCCGCTGCGAGGACCTGGCTCGTGGCTCCGTCGATAGAGGTGAGTCTCTGGCGAAGAACCGCCCGCACCCCTCTGGGCATGCCCCCACCGGCGTGAGCTCCGTGCGCCAGGGCCTCCACGACATAGAGCGGCAGGCCTTCTGACGCCCGCATGAGCTCGTCCACCATGCCCGGGTCGGCCTCTTCTCCACGTCCGGTAGCAGCCACGAGTGCCGCAACTGCCTGCCGATCGAGGCGGTCCAGCCTTGGCACAGTCGCCCGGGCTTCGACCAGGTCGGCGATGGCGATGGCGTCCTCGTCGAGATCCTCGCGCCGCCACGTCAGGAGGAGGACGAGCGGTCTACCGGCGAGGCGGCGGAGGAAGTAGGACAGTGCCTCGAGCGTGGCGTTGTCGGCCCACTGGATGTCGTCCAGCCAGACCATGCCCGGCGACATCCCCGCCACCATCGCGGTCAACGCATCCGCGATGGCCGACACGAGACGCGCATGTGCTGCTGGGCCCTCTCCCGAGTCTCCTGCTCGAGGGCCGCGCCCCAGCTCTGGAAGCACGCGGCCGATTGTCGACCGAGCCGCCGGATCCATGGCTTCGAGCCGTCGTCGGGCTTCCGGATCGGCCATGCCGGCGCGCAGGAGCTCCACGATCGGGCCATATGGGATCGCATGTTCAGCCTCATACGCTCGAGTGGCGATGACTGTCCCGCCGGCCCGGCGTACGTCCGCAGCGGCTTCCTCAGCCAGGCGGGTCTTGCCAATCCCGGCCTCGCCGATTAGGGCGACAACATGGCCGTCCCTCGTCGCGGTTCCGCGCGCTCTCGTGATCGCGGCGAGCGCTTCTTCGCGGCCCACCATCGGCAATGGCTCGTCGCGCGACGGATCGATCGGAGTCACAGCCGACGGAGGCGGTAGCGGAGTCGCGTCACGGATCGCCTCGTAGTGCGCCGTCGTCTCCGGCAGCGGCACGACCGCCAATTCGCGATTCAGGATTGCGACGCAGACGCGGTATTGGCGAAGGGCCGCAGCTCGGTCGCCGCTGGCTGCAAGCACTTCCATCAGGCGCACGTGAGCCCTCTCGTCAAGCGGGTCGACTTCGACGCGACGTTCGGCCGCCTGCCGCGCCCCAACCAGATCTCCGGCGTGCTCCCGGGCGAGGCTGAGCCGGTCCAGGACCGAGGCCACGGTGCGCTCGACGCTCGTCGCCCGCGCGGCGCGCCAGTCGTCGAAGTCGGGGCTGTCACGAAGGTTGAAGCCGGCGAGAAATGGGCCGCGGGCGAGTGCCGCCGCGTTCGATAAGTCATCGACACCAATGGACTCGGCGAGCCGCTCCAGGTCGTCGAGATCGACACGTATCCGCGACCGATCCAGCCTGACGGTGTTGCGATCCACCTCGAGCGCGTCGGTATCGACGGCCGTGCGCAGGGTGGACAGGGTCCGACGCAGCGCGCCCCGCGCCGAGTCGTCATCGCCATCGGGCCACAGCATCGCTGCCAGCTCCGTGCGCGCGAATGCCCGTCTCTCAGAGGCCAGGAGAGCGAGGATCGCCAGCGCTTTTCGCGTGTCGACGCGCAGCCGCGATCCCCTGACGAGGACCTGTGGCGGCCCAAGCAGGCGGATGTCGAGCGCCGGGACGGTCATTGGGTAACGGTACGCTCGCGGATCTGCATTTCGTAACGATTCTCGGACGAGCCGGTAAGAACGTGTCGCGAGATGGCTCCCCACCGACGGCATCGAACGAACCCAGCGGCGGGTTGTCAGCGCACCGATGATGGCGATGTGAGGGAAGGGAAGTGAGCGTCAGGATGGGGGCGACGAGCCAAACCGACGGTGGACCAATGAGTCAACTGGCGGGAGAACGGTCGTCCCCGCCGGCAAGGGGAAAGGAGGTCCCGACGAACCGGACGCTCGGGCGAGCCGGGCAGGTCGCGATCGTCGGTCTCCTCGTCGTCGGGGCGATCGTGGGGCTGGCGGGCCGGACAGGAATTGGGTTCGTCTGGTTCATGCCGTACGCTGGCGTGGGCGCAGTCCTCCTGATCAGGCGGCCGCAGACCTCGATCGGCTGGATCCTCCTGGCGTTGGGCTGGAACTATGCGATCGTCACCGCGAACGTTCCAGGGACGATCGAGCAGTTCGCCGACGCGACCTTCGACGTACCCGTGAAGCTCTTCGCGGTGATCCACAACGGGTCCATCGGCGTCTTGTTCTACCTCTACCTGCTCCTCGTGACGGTCTTGCCTTCTGGCCGACTCCCGACTGGTCGATGGGGCGGGCTTACTCGTCTGGCGCTGGCGATCGGCCTCCTCTCGGTCGCGGCGGGCTGGGTGATGCCGGTCATCTATGCCACGGTCATTGGCTACCCGGGCATGCTGATCCACAACCCCGTCGCGCTGCTGCCGGATCTGCCGATCTGGCGAGTGATCACCTCGGAAACGGTCGGCCTCCCGATCCTGGTCATGGTCGTCCCTGCGGCGATCTCGCTCGTGGTTCGCACCCGGCGCTCGAGGGGCATCGAGCGTCAGCAGCTGCGCTGGATCGCATCCTCGATCGGCTTTGTCGTGCTGGCCGTCGCCGCGGGTTTTGCGATCGGTAGCCTCGTGCCGGACGCGTACAACGGGCCGGTGGGTGGGCTCGCCTGGCTGCCGGCCTTGGTGGCCTTCCCCACTGTGCCGATTGCGATAGGAATCGCCGTCCTGCGCTACCGCCTCTACGAGATCGACCGGATCATCAGCCGGACGCTCACGTATGGGTTGTTGACGGCGGTCCTCGTCGGTGTCTATGCGGCCGGATTCCTGCTCCTCCAGGCTGTCCTTGCCCGGTTCACGAGCGGCGGTGGGACCATCGCAGTCGCCGTCTCGACACTCGCTGCATTCGCCCTCTCCCAGCCGCTCAGGCGGCGGCTCCAGTCAACGATGGACCGGCGCTTCAATCGCTCCCGGTACGATGCCGAGCGGACGGTGGAGGGCTTCGCCGCGCACCTTCGGGACGAATTCGACGTCGACCGACTCGGCGGCGAGCTCCGGACGGTCGTCGGTCGAAGCCTCGCTCCGACATCTGTCGGCGTGTGGTTGCGCCCGTCCGAACGGACAGCGGGCCGATGACGCGCATCCCCGGCGTCGTTGGAGGGCTTGCGATCGTCGGTCTCCTGATTTGTGGGGTGATCGTCGTGGCGACGAGCCCGATTGGGGCCTCCGGCCTCGGGTTCATCCCGTATGCGGGCACGGGCGCGATCCTCGTCATCCGACGGCCGCGAACGTCGATCGGCTGGATCCTCCTGGCGCAGGGCTCGTGCTACGTGCTCCTGTCGGTGCCCGTGGGCGCGAGGGCCGAGCAGTTCGCCGATGGGACCGTCGATCCGCCGAACGCTGTATTCGCGATCGTCCATGCGGGTTTGGGCACGACGGTGTTCTTCCTCTACGCAGTCCTGGCGATGGTCTTCCCGTCCGGCCGACTACCGACGGGACGGTGGGGTCGACTCGGTCGCCTGGGACTTGGGGCAGGCCTTGTCCTTGCGGCCGCGGCCTACGTCATGCCCCTCATCGATGTCGGTTTTCCGACGAGCGTACCGGTCCGGAATCCCGTCGCCCTCTTCCCGGATCTCGCGATCTGGCGGGTGATGACCCCGACCACCGTGATCTTCCCCGTCATGGTCCTCACGATTGCCGGGGCGGTCTCGCTGGTCATCCGGGTCCGGCGCGCCCGTGGGGCGGAGCACCAGCAGCTCCGCTGGATTGCGGCATCAATCGCCCTCGTCATGTCGGCCGTCGTCGCCGGCCTCGTGATCTCGTACCTCGTGCCCGGCTCCGGGGACAGCGGGCTCGCGTGGACTCCCGCGATCGTGGCCTTTCCCAGCGTGCCCGTCGCGATCGGGATCGCCGTCCTGCGCTACCGGCTCTACGAGATCGACCGGATCATCAGCCGGGGGATCTCGTACGGCGTCGTCACCGCGACCCTGGTCGCTGTCTACGCCGGCCTGATCCTCCTTCTCCAGGCTCCGCTTGGCACCGTCACCGGCGGCGACACAGTTGCCGTCGCGGCCTCGACGCTCGTCGCCGCAGGACTCTTCCAACCGCTCCGCCGGCGCATCCAGCTGGCCGTCGACCGGCGCTTCAATCGCGCCCGCTACGACGCCGAGCGAACGGCAGCCTCGTTTGCCGCCGTGCTTCGCGACGGAGTCGACCCGACAGATGCGCAATCGGCCCTCCTGGCCGCGGTGGACTCGGCCATCGGGCCGCGCGCCATTGGCGTCTGGATCCGCGGAGAGAGCCGATGAGCGCCGGTCGCTGGGCTGCGGCAGGGGTCGTCATGGTGACCCTCGGCATGAACGTGGGCATGCTGTGGGTCTCGTTCGCGACTGATTTCACGAGCCGATTCCGAGGTGTCGGTATCACGGACCTCGATGTCGCGATCCTGGACGTCTCAATCGTCGGGTTCGCGGTAATCACTCTGAGTTACGTCGCGGTCGGTTTCCTCCTCGCGGGCCGTCCCGGCGCCGGCCGAATCGCCGCAGTCCTCCTTGCTGGTGGTGCCCTCCTTGCTGCGGCGCCGTTCGGGTACAGCGTGGGTGGAGAGCTCGTGTTCCACGCCCCACAAGGTGCGTTCGCCAATGCCGTGCTCCTGCTCGGTCCATTGGCCATCGGCCCGGGTATTGCGCTGATCCTTCCCGGCTTGGCGCTGGTCTTTCCGACCGGCCGGTTCCCGTCACGCCGCTGGAACCTCCCCGTCGGCCTCGTCGCTGGCGCGATGACGGTTGGGAGCATGGTCGAGCTGATCCTGCCGGGGTCGATAACGCCAGAGCCACGGGGCTCCCACAATCCATTCGGGATCGAGGGGTTGCCGGCCGGCCTTGCAGCGGTTGCCTACCCGTTGGTAGTGGCCGGCATCGTTGGAGCCATGATCCTCGGCGTTGCCGCCGTGCTGATCCGTTACCGGAGCGGCGACGTCACGCTCCGACAGCAACTTCGCTGGTTCATTGCCGCGGTCCTGCTTGCTGCCGTGCCGTTGCCGATCGGGATCGTACCCGGCGTCGGCGGTCCCCAGTGGTTCGTGCTGGCGGCCGTGGGACTCCTGCTGGTGCCGGTCTCGGTCGGGATCGCGGTGACGCGGTACCGGCTCTACGAGATCGACCGGCTGATCAGTCGCACGATCGGATGGGCGCTGGTGACGGGCGTCCTCGTCGCGATCTTTGCCGGGACCGTGGTCGGCCTCGAGGCGATCCTCTCGAGAATCACCCAGGGCGACACGCTTGCAGTCGCAGCGTCGACCCTCGTCGCGTTCGCGCTGTTCCAGCCGCTTCGGCTGCGCGTCCAGACCGCGGTCGACCGTCGATTCGACCGCGCCCGCTACGACGGCGAGCGGACGCTTGCCTCGTTTGCCGAGCGCCTCCGGAACGAGGTGGATCTCGCGAGCCTCGAAGGCGACATCGCCGGCACGGTGACTTCGGCCCTCCGCCCGAGCTCCATCGGCGTCTGGCTACGCGAGCCTGGGCCGAACGCCTCCGGCGCGACGACACCGTAACGATTCCCGGACGATCGCCCGCCAGCATGAGGCTCGAGATGACCGCACTGACCCGTCCGTTTCGTCGCTTCTTCGGCCGGACCGAGCCGAGGGAGGCCGCTGTGCGCCAGGCGGTTCTCCCGGTTGCCCTCGAACCCGGCGGCGCGACGGTCGCGGTGGGGATCGCAGAGAACGACCCCCTGCTCGTCTACCTCCAGGCTGCTCACGGACCCGTCGACGTCGCCCGCGTCGAGCTCGACTCGCCTGCCGTCCGGGCCTTGCGCGAGGCGGGTGTCGCACTCGTCGTCCCGCTCGTGTCGCAGGGGGAGCTGATCGGCACGCTCAACCTGGGCCCGCGCCTGTCGGAGCAGGAGTATTCGAGCGACGACCGTCGCCTGCTGACGACCCTGGCGGGCCACGCGGCACCGGCGATCCGCGTCGCTCAGCTCGTGCGTGAACAGGCCGCGGAGGTGGCGGCACACGAGCGGCTCGAGCAGGAAATGCGGGTTGCCACCCTCATCCAGCAGCAGTTCCTTCCACGTGAGCTACCGGACCTGCCGCATTGGCAGATCGCCGCGTATTACGGACCGGCGCGCGCCGTCGGCGGCGACTTCTATGACTTCATCGAGATGCACGACGGCCGGATCGGGATCGCGGTCGGGGACGTCACCGACAAGGGCGTCCCGGCGGCGCTGGTGATGGCCCGGACTCACTCGGTGCTGCGAGCCGAGGCCTCGCGGTCCGACTCGCCCGGGATCATCCTTGCGCGGGCCAACGAGCTCCTGGTGCCGGAGATGCCGGCCACGATGTTCGTGACCTGCCTGTTCGCGATCCTGGAGCCCGGGACCGGGCGGATCGTCCTTGCGAACGCCGGTCATAACCTGCCGTACGTCCGGACCGACGACGGCGTCGCGGAGCTCCGGGCCACGGGGATGCCCCTCGGTCTCATGTCCAACATCGTCTACGAAGAGACCGAGGGCGTCATCGCCCCAGGGAGCAACGTCCTCCTCTACTCGGACGGCATCGTCGAGGCCCACGATCGGGAATCCCGGATGTTCGGCTTCCCGCGCCTGCGCGAGGCGCTGACGATCGACGACAAGGGCGCAGAGCTGCTCGACCGCCTGCTGGACACGCTCCATGCGTTCACCGGCGCCAATTGGGAGCAGGAAGACGACATCACCCTCGTGACGTTGCGCCGCGCGGCCGCGGTCGCCGAGCTCGCCGGTCTGGGGGGAACGGTTGGGAACACCCGCGACGACGCAGACACTGGCGCCGGCGGCGATGCCGGAGGCGCAACCACTGCTTCCCAGGTGATCACGGCGTTCTCCGTGCCTGGCGAAGAGGGCAACGAGCGGCTGGCGATGGACCGGGTCAGGGCTGCCCTCAGCGGCCTTGGGCTCGAACCGCCACGGCTCGAGCGCCTGATCACCGCCGTCAGCGAGACGACGATGAATGCGATCGAGTACGGCAGCCAGGGCCGTGCCGACATCCCGGTGGACGTCGTCGTCGAGACCACTCCGGGAGCGGTGGTGGTCCGCATCACCGATCGAGCCCTGTCGGGCGGCGTGCCCGCAGATCCTGAGGAGCCTGATATGGAGCGGAAGCTCGCGGGCGATCAGAAACCCCGCGGTTGGGGCCTCTTCCTGATCAAGAACATGGTGGATTCGATGGACGTGACCAGCGACGGGTCGACCCAGACGGTCAGCCTGACCCTGGCGCGCGAGGAGCGAACCGATGGATGAGCGGCCATTTGGCGCGGAGATCAGCGAGGTTCCCGAGGAGATCCGGGTACGGCTGAGCGGCGATCTCAACGGCCGCGCCGCCGAGGCGCTCGCCGGCGCCTATACCAAGGTTGCAGCACGGGGTCCGCGTCGTGTGACCCTCGACTTCGGACGAGTCGGCTATATCAATAGCACTGGAATCGCCCTCGTCGTCCGGCTCCTGGCCGATGCCAGACGCGACGGCCGTGCCGTCCGGGCGCTGGGCCTGACCGAGCACTACCGCGAGATCTTTCGAATCACTCGCCTGTCCGACTTCATGGAAATCGTCGAGGGAGATGCAGCATGAATGCAACCACCGTCGGACTGGATCGAACCGGATCGGCAGCGATCCTGCGCATCGCGGGTGACGTGACGTCGGCCAGCGAAGCAGAGCTCATGGCCGGCTATTCGCGAGCGGCCGAGGGGGGAGCGGGCGTCGTGGTTCTCGACTTCAGCGACCTCGAGTACATGAACAGCGGCGGCATCGGATTGCTCGTCACCCTCCTCGTCCGAGCGCAGCGAGCCGGGACCCGCTTGCTGGCGACCGGGCTGTCCGACCACTACCGACAGATCTTCCTGCTGACGCGGCTCGACGAGGCGATCGGCATCCACGACACGGAAGCTGCCGCCCTGGCCGCTGCCGGCACGAACTAGGAGCGCGACATGACGATCAAGGAAGCCACGCCGGTAGCCGCAGGTCCGGCCGAGGAGACGCCGGCGATCCGATCGACCGACGACAACTGGTCGAAGCCGGTCGGGCGACTGTCTCTCACGGCCGCCCACCAGGGCGCGATCAATCTGAACGTCGAAGGGCGCCGGCTCGTCGGACCCGTGCAGGGGTTCGGCCGGCTCTGGCAGAAGCGGTTCCGCCTGGTCCTGGACGCCCCTGACCTGGACCCGCGCGCAGTCATCGCGACCTGGAAGGCCGAATTCGCTTCCTTCTGGCCGGAGGGGAACCGCTTCTATGGGCCGATCACCGGGATCGCCCCCGGAGAGGTCGCGCTATTGAACCTGGACGTCGGCGCGCATCAGACCCTGTCGACCGGCATCCTGGTGATCTATGCGGACGAGGAGTCGTTCACGTTCATGACGCCCGAAGGTCATATGTTCGCCGGCTGGATCACCTTCAGCGCATTCCGGGAGGCGACAGCGACCGTGGTCCAGGTCGACGTGCTCTTCCGAGCGAACGATCCACTCTATGAGCTGATGGGTTTCTTCGTTGGTCATAAAGAGGATGCCTTCTGGGTTGCGACTCTGCACAACCTTGGCGCGCATCTTGGACTCGAAGGTCGGGCGACGCAGATGCGGACCTGCGTCGACGGCCGCCGTCTGTGGCGCAACGCGAAGAACGTCCGCCACAACGCGGCGTTGCGGACGGGCTTCTACACGATGACCCACCCGTGGATCATGTTTCACCGCTCCAAAGACGCCTGACGATGGCGACTTGCCGAAGCCCCGCGCCGAACGCCTCCGCGACCAGGTCGATCTCGCCTCGCTCAGCGGCGACATCGCCGGTGTCGTGGGCACCGCGCTCCGCCCGAGCAGGATCGACGTCTGGCTGCGAGCGCCCAAGCGCGACGTATCGCGCCCGCCGACCCGTAACGATTCACGGACGACACGCCGCGAGGGTCACGCCGCCGTGCGCTCCATCCCAGTGTCGGCGATGGATCGATCCAAGAGAACGTCAGAGGCGCGGGCAGGAGGAGGACGACGATGAACAGGCAAACGTTCATGAGCGTGGCGGCCGCTGTCTCGGTCGTCACGGGCCTTGGGGCGCTGCTCGCAGCGGCTCAGCTTGCCACGGTCTTCGGCGTCAAGCTCGATGACGTAGGTCTTTCGCAGACACGCCTGCTCGGTGCGGCATACCTCGGTTACGCGGCGATCGCCTGGTTCGGCAGGGACGTCCTGGACAGCGCCGCTCGGCGTGCAATCGCGCTGGGGAACTTCGTGAGCTGGGCTCTCAGCTTGGTCGTAAGCATCGCTGCAGTGGTCATCGGCCTCGCGGGGGCACAGCCATGGTTGGCCGTGGCGCTGGAAGTGGTCTTCACGGCCGGATGGGGGTATTTCGTGTTCATCGATCGTGCCGAGGTCGCTACGACGTGAGCCCGCCAAGCGAAGTCGCATGCGCACCATCCGGTCCCCGAGTGGAGCACGCCGTTCAGCCAGCCGGACTGACCGTCTCGTACCGGGACGTAGACCACACCCGAGCCGAATGTCCGCGTCTCGAGAAGCTTCAGCCCAATGCGATCGTCGAGGGCTGGGAATAACGGCGTGCCGGCGCCGAGGATCACCGGATGGACGAAGAGGCGGAACTCGTCGATCAGCCCGAGCCGCATCAGCGTCGAGGCGGTGGCTGGCCCACCGACGTCCATTCGAACCCCGGCTGCGCCTTGAGCCGTGCAACCTCCTGCGCGGCTTCATCGCGGACCAGCCGGACTGTTCCACTCGACCTGCTCGAGTGTCCTCTTCCTCATCAAGAAATGCGGGGATCGACAGCTCGGCGGGGCTGGCCACATCTTGGCAGCCGGCGCACAGTCGATCGGAAGCTTGGGGTGGGCTCAGGCACCGACCTCCCGGGGATCCGGATTCAGCTTCCAGAGTCGGTACGTCCAAGGGACGTCGTAGGCGATGACCCAGGCGAGATAGATGCCGATCAGCACGGCCGAAGCCGGCTCGAATACCACCAATGCGACCTCCAGGACCACGAGCGGAGCGAGGAACGCGAGGACGAGGAGGAATCCTGCGAACGGGCTGCGGAGTCGAAAGAGGGCGGCATTCCACAGCTCGTTGTAGAGCATCACGACGGCCATGGCGGCCAGGCAGACGATGCGAGCATCCGCCGTGTGGACGACGGTCAATAGCCGGTAGAGGATCACGACGTCGAAGAGATAGCCGAGGACCCCAACACCCACGAACAAGGGCGTCGGGATCTGGAACCAGGGCCGCGTCAGTGCAGGGAACCAGGTCCTCAGCGCATCACCGGCAAGCAGCGCTCCCAGGACGGCCATCGCCAGCGTGAAGACCACCACCTCGATCACGGGGCCAATCTCGATCGTCATGCGGGTCCCTCAACCTCGAAGACCGGGGAATCGGCCCGCGACATCGATTTGCGGAAGACGTTGTTGATCATGGTCTTGCAAGCAGTCTACGAGAGCGCATCGAGCCGACGAAGTCGCTCCTCCCACTCCAGCACAGCCTGTAGGACTGGACGTGGAGACGCTGAACGCCACCGCAGCCGAATTCCGCATAGATGTCCTGGTCCGCCTGGCATACTGCCCGATTCCCGGCGGACAAGTGTTGGTTCCGCCACGGTTCGTGATCCTCTCGTGCGATGGCGAACCCGACCCCAGCATGGTCTGGGAAGGGCCTCGAGCACGAACTCGGTGACCGGCATCGAGATGAGGTGCGGCTCGCTGACGCGATCACCGACGACTGCGCGGCTCTCGCGCGTCGCTGCAGCGCGCTCAGGGGTGTCGGAGACACGCTCGAACGAGCCTGGCAATACGTGCGACCTCGATCGAGAGTTTCGGGTTCAGGATGTTGATCAGAATCCCTTCGACGATGACCTGTCGGGCCGACAACGCGGCCAGGCTATCGGAGTCGAGGTTCCGCTGGCAGATCGCGTATGCCCTGGCCCCCGGAAGGGCCGATGCCCAGGCGGCACCGATCCGCATGTACAGCTCGCCGTCGGTGCTGCCTGGATGCCGGTCATCCGCCGCTGGTTGAACCGCCGAGCCTGACACGGGCCCCTTCGGCCCACACGACCCACGCGCCGCGCTCGACGGCGAGGGCTTCCGGGAACATCGACGTCTCGCCTCCGGTGCATCCCGTGTCGAAGGGCACGCGCGCACCGGCTGCACTCCGCGATACTCGCGGCCATGAAGCTCTATTTTGCCGGTCCGCTGTTCACGACGCCCGAGCGCGTCTGGAATGCCGAGGTCACCGCCGCGTTACGGGCAGCCGGTCACGAGGTGTTCCTGCCGCAGGAACAGGAGCCCGGCAAAGACGGGGCGGGCATCTTCGCCACCGATGTCGGAGGGATCGACTGGGCCGATGGGCTAGTGGCGATCATTGACGGCCCGGATCCTGACTCTGGCACGTGCTGGGAAGTTGGCTATGCGTTCGGCTTGAAGAAATGGATCGTGCTGGTTCGGACGGACATCCGCGCGCTGGCCGGCTCGGCCGGCGACTACAACCCGATGCTCACCGAGGCCGCGACGATCCGGATCGACATGCCTGCGGCGTCGACGGTCCAGGTCATCGCGATGATCCTCGGTGCCCTCGCTCGCATCGAAACGGGGAGCGCCTAGTCTCGGCGCCTCGTTGCGAGCCTAGTCGTGCTGTTCGATCACCGCCGCGAGCTGGGGGTCGTGCTCCCGCTTGGCCGTACATCTGGTACACGACGAGATCGTTGAGCGAGTACTCCAGCCCGTACACGGGATCGTGCCCGCCTCGCGCCAGGTCTCAGCGGGGATCGACCGCGCGTGGCCTATGACGCGCTCGTGCGCTTCGAGGAACGCGGGAGTGTGAGGAGTTCATGAGGATGTCATGGCCGGAGAAACGAGCATGTCACCGTTCCGTGACCCGGCTTGTCGCATCCGCCTCGGATCGAGCAATCGAACTCCGAGATCAGTTTTGGATCAGGAATGCGGGCTCATATCCGGTCATCAGGTCCTCGTAGGTTTGGGTCGGAGGCATCCGGTCGCCAAACGGTCACCAGGCTCGAGCGCCAGAAGCCGCACGATCAGGCGACGAAATCCCGACGGCCGTCCTTCAGACCGACCCTGAGCTGAAAAGGCACCGATTTCACGCTTGTAAGCCGATTCGGACTCCTCCGTCGACAGGCGGCGTGGCTCCGTTGTTTCGGCTCGACAGTAGAACCCAGCCGTGGTCCACGGCCTCCTCCCGCCCTGGAGCCGATCCGCCGGTGAGGCGTCTCGATGGCGGGCGACGAGGTCGACGTCGGCGAGGCGACGTAGCGCTTCACCATGTCGAGCGTCGTGTGGCCAAGGATCCGCTGGATCGGTGTTAACATCCGGCGACAGCAACGGGGTCGGCACAATGGCCAACAACCCCTGGGTCGCGATCGATCCGACAACGTCTCCATCGCTGCGGGCAAACGAGCTTCGCCAGATCGGGCATGACTATCTGGGTGCCGGTCGCGCCGCTCGGGTGTGGCAGTCGATCGCCGAGTCCTGGCGTCTCTCCAAGGTCGCCGGCATCGACCTCTCCAGTTCGCAGGCGGGACAGCCGGGCCTGACCCTCGCAAATCAGTCGGTGCACGCGGGGCTCGTTCGCCGACAGACCGCGATCAACGCCGCCGCACATGCCAGCCTAAGGACGACGTTTGCCGAGCATCGCCCGCGGTCAGGCCGACGGTAAAAGACCGCATCCGGCAAGGTGAAGGGCCCGGTCTTCCTCGACGTGTTCGCTGGCTGGGGAGTCTACGAGGCGCGCGCCCGAGTGAACCGTCCGGCTCACCTACCTGACTATCCTGCAGGGCATGCTTCATGCCCAAGTGACTCCTGCTGCGGTTACCTATGTGGGCCTTCCGATTTCCAGCGGCGGAGCGCATTCGCTTGGGCGGATGTCGCGTCGCGCCGCGTACCAGCGGACGATCGCGTTCTTGCAGGCATGCACTCAACCGGTCGGTGCGATCGATTACACCTTCAAGGTCCACGACGTCCCAGAACTAGGGCCCGTCCCGGGACTTGAGCGGGAATTGAAGCGTCGGTTCGGTAACCATGTCGGCCTCCAGGAGGATCGAGTGCCCGACGCCCTCGATTTCCTGGACGACATCGACCCCCAACCAACGAACCAATGGGGCATGGCGCCTGTTTGGTTCTCGGTGATGTCGAAGTTCCGGATCCTCGATCCCACCACGGGGCGTCCCTTGCCGGGGCAGGATCCCAAGCGATTTCACGGCGTCGAGTACGAGGGGACAGTGCCACTCGGCACCAGCGGCCTCCGTGTCATCCTCCATAACCGGGCCTTACTCGCGATCGAACTATGCATTCCCGATGCCGACGAGGACCTCTTGCGTCGGGTCGTTCCTTGGCTACAGGAAAACTTGCCGTTCAGGTTTTCGCCGAAGCAGTGGCGCGCTTGGACGCCGACGAAGTCGGGCTCCTTCAAGGGCCGCAAGACGATCGCGCCCAGAGGAACTTGAGACCAAGAATCGCCGTCGCCGTTGTCCTTTTGGGCCGTGCGCCCCACGACGGTTCTGCCGGAGAGCTGGTCGTCTTCGAGAGGTAGTGAAACCGCGCGATGTTGCCGGTGGGATCACATGCATGGTCTTGGGCGCTGTGACCCCGCCGAGCGACCCCTGCAGCCTGAACCAGGCTGCTTCGTCGCCCATCGTCACCTTCAAAGGGCGAAAGGTAACCTCCAGCTCCTCCTGGGCGCGGACTGGCGAAATCGCTTCGGGCACGGCAAGCACCCTCACACCTCTGCCCGTGGCGACCGGCAGACGGTCATTGACCCTCGCCCCCGAGCTCGAGCAGTCGTGCACCAGCGAGTGCGAAGGGGACCGGCACATTGACGGGCCTGGCACGCCCACGGCTTCGAACGATCAGTCCCGGGGCGCGGAGTCGAACTGGATGATCGCCTTCATGGCAACAACGCCAGCTCCGAAGGAGCTAGCGACGGCCAAAGCGACGAAGACCGATCACCTGCGTAACGATCTCGGACTCCAACCAGGCGGCGATCGAACCCGACAGCCGGGATCGATCGCCACGCCTGAGTGACGAGGCCATTCGGCTAAGCGTTCATCGAAGCGGCGTCCCGCCACGGACCGATGACACGACGGCGACGATGGCGTCGCTCGCCGAGGTCGCGCCTTTCGCGGTCTCGATCAGCGCGTCGTGCGTAATGTCCTGGAAGACCAGGTGCGACACGTTCGTGGAGAGGGTGGCTAGGCGGTCCTGCTGGTCGAGCCAGCCGTCCATGGATTCCGCCATCGCCGTCACCACGACGAGCGGCCGGGCGCCAAGGTTCGGGAGTGCACCGGCGGCATCGAGGATGCGGCGGACTGGGTGGCGGACCGCACCGGCGTCGCATGCGGCGACTGCGCGTCGAGCAGCACCACCCCCGCGACCTCGTCGGGGTACGCGGCAGCGAAGAAGCGCACGTACACCCCGCCCGAGGAGTGGCCGGCGAGGATGTAGGGGCCCGGGTTGCCCGATTCCACGAGCAGCGCGTGGAGATCGCGGGCAATGCCCGCACCGTCCTGGGCACCGGTCGCGGCCTCGCTCCGGCCGTGGCCGGCCCGGTCGTAGGCGCACACCCGCGTCATCGAGGCGACCTTCGGGGCGATGAGCGCGAAGTAGTCCGAACCCTGGCCGAGGCCGCCCTCGAGGACGACGGTCGGGCTCCCGGTGCCGCTGCACGAGATGAAGAGCTTGTGCCCGCCGACGTCGACGAGCTCGCCGCCGACTGCGGACCGACCACCGTCCGTCGCCTCGATGATCGTCTCGACGGCGCCGCCGACGGCGAGCACGGCGAGGACGCCGACGACGGGGTAGAGAAGCCACCGCGACCGGCCCGGCACGTCGCGCCGCACGCGCAGGATCAGCCAGACCGCCAGCACGAGCACTGGCACTGGCCAGACCCACGCGAGCAGGTCCATCACGGTGGCCCCGGGAGCGAAGGCGATGAGCGCGATGCCCGTCAGGCCAAGGATGGCTGCGGGCACGAACGCCCAGCGTTGTGCCTGGTCCGTGTATCGGGCCGACAGGATGGCGATGAGCGTCCAGCCGATGCCCCAGCCGAGCAGGGCGGCGCCGGTCATGCGGCTCTCGCCGCCACCGGACGCGGGTCCCAGGGCGAGGACGACCGGGAGAAGGAGGCCGACGATCAGCGATGCGGCGACCACGGCGAAGAGGCGGTGCGACGGCGTATGCCGCACGTTCGAGAGAGTCATGGAGTCCTCCGACAGTGGATAGAGGTTGGGCGAGCGGGTCAGCGCGCTGGGATGCTTCATGACGCGAGCGCCTGGGACGTGCCGATCGCGGTCTCAGCCGCGGTTCGGTGGCTCTCAGGGGATCGGGATCCCCTGATGGCGAGCTTGAAGAGCCACACGATCAGCAGCGCTTCCCCCACGAACGTGAAGGTGCTGATCGTCAAGGTGTAGCCGGG
>WNGB01005317.1_pt1 | contig 19286 bp, 17 predicted proteins | sample 5400681 | NCBI WGS metagenome assembly WNGB01 (sample SAMN13153367, study PRJNA577476) | soil metagenome | isolation source: 115 cm soil or saprolite under grassland replicate 2 | place: USA:California | collected 2016-06-15
GACCACCCCGACCAGGAGCGGTGATGATCGAGCGTCTCCAAGCCACCTACGGGTTCACCCGCATGCCGTTCGGCCGCGACCTGGCCCCCCAGATGCTGCACCGCCACACCGCCCATGCCCAAGCCACCGCCCGCATCACCTGGTGCATCGACCAGCACGCCCTCGGCGTGCTCACCGGCGAGGTCGGCGTCGGCAAGACCGTCGCCGTCCGCGCCGCCCTCACCAGCCTCGACCCAGCCCGCCACACCCTGATCTACCTGCCCAACCCCACCGTGGGCACCCGCGGCATCCACCACGCCATCGTCACCGCCCTCGGCGGCACCCCCCGCCCCCACCGCGCCACCCTCATCCCCCAGGCCACCGACTCCCTCGCCACCGAGCACGCCGAACGCGGCCGCACCCCCGTGCTGGTCATCGACGAAGGCCACCTGCTCGACCACGACCAGCTCGAAGCCATCCGCATGCTCACCAACCACGACCTCGACAGCCACTGCCCACTGGCCTGCCTGCTGGTCGGCCAGCCCACCCTGCGGCGCAAGATCAAACTCGGCGTGCTCGCCGCCCTCGACCAGCGCATCGCCACCCGCTACCACATGCCCGGCATGACCCTGGAAGAGACCACCGACTACCTGCGCCACCACCTCGCCCTGGCCGGACGAGCCGACACCCTGTTCTCCGACGACGCCGCCGCGCTGATCCACCAGACCAGCCGCGGCTACCCACGCGCGGTCAACAACCTCGCCCTGCAGGCCCTGCTGGCCGCGTTCGCCACCAATAAGAGCATCGTCGACGAGTCCTCCGCCCGCGCCGCCGTCACCGAAGTCACGACCGAATGACCACCACGCCGACAACCTGACCATCAAGCCCCGCCCGGCACTGCCGGACGGGGCTTCTCACATCCCCAGCACGCTCACCAGCAACGACGCCTACATCCTCACGCCGAGCGGCGGGCAACACCTGGCCAACGACAAAGGCGAATACCTCTACCAGCTCCCCGAACCCGACCTGGCCCGCCCCCGCACCGGACGGCCACCCCGCCGCCCCAGCCCCACCACAACCGAAACACCATCCGCATCAACCACAGGAGGTGCAGTATGAAGTCAACTGGTTGGCGTTAGGGCCTGGACCGGTGCCAGCACCATCTCGGCGCTCTCCGAGCGGAAGCTGTCATCGAAGGCGCGGTAGAACTTGGCGTTACGGTCGCAGAGCAACGACTGGACTCGTCGTCCCTGCTGGCCGAGCACCAGCAGCAGGTCCGCGCGCCTGCTCGGCAACCCAGGTGCCGTTGGGGTTGGCGGTCCCCGGCCAGATGGACCCGCCGGGGGTGTGGGGCATGGAAACCCGGGTTCGCACCGTGAGCACGTACGTCTCCCGCTCCGGCCAATAGAATGACCCAAATGGCATTCGAAGCACACCCGGTCACGAAGGAGCGGTGGCCCGACCTGGTCGAGCTGTTCGATCGGCCCATCGTTCGAACCTGCTTCTGCATGTTCTACCGAAAGACCGGAACGGGCACCGGCGCCGGCCAAGAGAACCAGCAGGCGATGAAGGCGCTGGTGGACCGAGGCACCGTGCCAGGGCTCATCGGGTACGAAGACGGCGTCCCGGTCGCATGGGTCTCGCTCGGGCCCCGAGAGGAGTACGCCAAGCTCCGCCGGTCCCCAATCATGAAACCGGTGGACGACCGACCGGTGTGGTCCATCATCTGTTTCTTCGTCGACCGAAGGGCCCGCGGCCGGCACCTGGCAGAGCGGATGCTCCGGGCAGCCGTGGACTACGCACGGTCGTGCGGCGCCCGCGTCGTGGAGGCCTATCCGGTGGACAAGCAGGAGCGAAGCCACCCAGATTTCATGTTCTTCGGCGCGAAGTCGATGTACGACCGCGCCGGGTTCCGGGAAGTGGCCCGGCGGAGGTCCACCCGGCCGGTGGTGCGCAAGGCGCTTCGGCCGGTGTCGACGGCGCGTGAAAACTGACCCCCAGACGACGCTTGAAAGTTGACCCCTCCCAGATCCTGGCTCTGGTCGAGCCGGGAGGAAGTCAGGGTGTTGAGCGTGGAGGACTGGGCGGAGATCCGCCGGCTGCACCGGGCCGAGCAGGTGCCGATCAAGCAGGTCGCCAGGATGATGGGGTGCTCGAAGAACACGGTGAAGCGGGCCTTGGCTGCGGATGGCCCACCGCGGTACCAGCGGTCGGCGCGGGGATCGATCGTGGACGCGGCCGAGCCGCAGATCCGGGACCTGCTGCAGGCGTGGCCGACGATGCCGGCCACGGTAATCGCCGAAGAGATCGGCTGGACCCACGGGCTGACGGTGCTCAAGGACCGGGTCCGGGAGCTCCGACCGGTGTACCTGCCACCGGACCCGGCGTCGCGGACGGCCTATGTGGCCGGCGAGGTCGCCCAGTGCGACCTGTGGTTCCCGGCGATCACCCTGCCGGTGGGGTTCGGCCAGACCCGCACCGCTACCAGGCTGCCGGTGCTGGTGATGGTGACGGGCTACGCGCGGTGGTTGGCCGCCCGGCTGATCCCGTCGCGGGCGGCCGAGGACCTGTTCGCCGGCTGGTGGTCGTTGCTGGCGCAGCTGGGGGCGGTGCCGCGGGTGCTGGTGTGGGACGGGGAGGGCGCGGTCGGCCAGCGGCGCCGGCGGCAGACGGTGCTGACCGAGCAGGCGCACGCCTTCCGGGGGGTGCTGGGCGCCAAGATCGTGATCTGCGATCCCGCGGATCCGGAGGCCAAGGGGCTGGTCGAGCGCGCCAACGGGTATCTGGAGACCTCGTTTCTGCCCGGCCGGACCTTTCACGGTCCGGCGGACTTCAACGCCCAGCTGGGCGACTGGCTCGCCCTGGTCAACCAGCGGCAGCGGCGAGCGCTGGGCTGCGCCCCAGCCGACCGGATCGAGGCCGACCGCGCCGCGATGCTGCCCCTTCCTCCGGTCGCGCCAGCGACCGGGTGGCACAGCTGGTTGCGGCTGCCGCGCGACCATTACATCCGCCTGGACAGCAACGACTACTCCGTCCACCCGGCCGCGGTCGGTCGCCGCGTGGCGGTCACCGCCGACCTGGAGCGGGTGCGGGTGTGGTGTGATGGGCGGCTGGTCGCCGACCATGCACGCTGCTGGGCGTGGCATCAGACCGTCAGCGACCCCGCCCACGTGCAGGCCGCGGCCCGGCTGCGCCACCAGCGGGCGGCGCTGGGCGCCACCAGCACACGTGGTGGCGTCGGTGACGTCGAGGAGGTCCAGCTGCGCTGCCTGGCCGACTACGACCAAGCGTTCGGCTTGGACGACACCCAGGGGGTGGCGTGATGGCCACCACCACCAAGCCCGCCCGGGACCTGCACGCCGAGCTGGCCTTCCTCACCCGGGCGTTGAAGGCGCCGACGCTGCGCCAGTCGGTCGCGCGGCTGGCCGAGCGGGCCCGCACCGAGGGCTGGACCCATGAGGAATTCCTGGCTGCGTGCCTGCAACGCGAGGTCGCCGCCCGCGAGGCCCACGGCGGCGAGGGCCGCATCCGGCAGGCGCGCTTGCCGGCCCGCAAGTCTCTGGAGGAGTTCGACTACGACCACGCCCGTGGCCTCAAACGAGAGCTCATCGCGCACCTGGGCACGCTGGACTTCGTGGCGGCGAAGGAGAATGTGGTGTTCCTCGGCCCGCCTGGCACCGGCAAGACCCACCTGGCGATCGGGCTTGCCGTCCGCGCCTGCCAGGCCGGCCACCGGGTGCTGTTTGCTACTGCCGCGCAGTGGGTGGCCCGCCTGGCCGACGCCCACGCCGCCGGCCGGCTGCAGGCCGAGCTGACCCGGCTTGGCCGCTACCCACTCATCGTGGTGGACGAGGTGGGCTACATCCCGTTTGAGGCCGAGGCGGCCAACCTGTTCTTCCAGCTGGTCTCGGCTCGCTACGAGCGGGCCAGCCTGATCGTCACCTCCAACAAGCCGTTCGGCCGTTGGGGCGAGGTGTTCGGCGACGACGTGGTCGCCGCGGCCATGATCGACCGGCTGGTCCACCACGCTGAGGTGATCAGCCTCAAGGGCGACAGCTACCGGCTCAAGGATCGAGACCTCGGCCGCGTGCCCGCGGCCACCACCGACGAGCAATGATCACCGAGGGTCAGTTTTCACCCGTCGCTAGGGGGTCAGTTTTCGGCCGTCGTTGACAGCCGGGAGGCGCTGCTACGGGATCGTGAGCTCGAGGGCCTGGCGGCGGGAGCCCTGAGCAGCGGGAATGGTCGCCTACCGTCAGGGTCATGCCCTCGCCAGATTCGGACGTTCGCATCTGTGGGGGGCTTCTCAGACACGGAACACTCCAGCACCAAGCGGTGTGGCGACCCGCGGCAGGCCCACTGGTGCGGTCGGCCACGCTCGAACCTGTGGATGCCGAAAATCTGGTCCATGGCGCTGACCTATGTGGGCGGAGGCGCACATGAGCCAATCGGTCACCAATGCCTTGCGAGGCTTCGTGAGCCTCACCACACCAACGTCGTGGTGAACTCCGGTAGGCCCAGTGGTCCAGTCGGCCCCTCCGACACGAACCATTCGGATACCAGCGCCTCACCACGACCCTGACGCTCTGAGCAGCGCGACAGCGGGTCTCATCTTGCAATGGCGATACTGGGAAGCCCTGATCCTCTTACCTCCACAACCTACTTACTGTAGCTCATGAACGGCCCTCGGACGGCGCCTCGTCGATGTGCCACCGGATGATGCTGAAGCCGTAGTCGACCACCGGCTGCAGCTTGCCGCGGTCGACGTGGCCATCCCGTCCGATGACGGGGATGAACGAGGCGGCGCGTGGGTTGCTCGCTGTCATCGTGCGGAGCAGCCGTTTGACCTCGTCGACGTCCCGGATGAATTCGGGTCGCGCGAGCGCATCGCGGCCCGAGCGCCGTGCCATCCTTCCACTGCCCGGTGGACCCGTCGTGGAGATGGGTGTCAGCACGTGGTCCGGACCGCCCTCAGGCCGAGACGTGCTCGCCCATGGTGGTTCGAAGCTCGTGCATCCAGCGTGAGACGTGCGAGGCGTACCTGGGGTCGTTGGGGTCGCTACCGACCCAGAAGCCCAACCAGCTGACTGCTTGGAGGATGGCCACGATGTCAACCTCCTGGTTGAAGCGTCTCCAGTCAGGACCGACTGCGACCGGTGAGCGCCTGGCGTCGAAGTAGGCCCGTCGCATCGCCATCCGCTGGCTCCTCGTCCAGCGACCTGCGCTGATGCTGACGAGGTCGACATACTGCGGTCCGGTCGCTGCCGTCTCCCAGTCGATGACGGCGATCGCGTCCGCGGTCCGATCACGGCGGACCAGTACGTTCTTGCCGAAGAACTCGCCGTGGATCATCCCGTGCGGCAGAGCGTCGACGAGCTGGACCAACGTGCCGTGCCTTGCGAGGGCTCGTTCGACGAGCGGTCGGTTCTCCTCGGCGATCCGCTCCAGACACGCCTCCAGGTGCCTGCCTCGGCGCTCGTAGTGGGCCCGGTCGTACCGCAGCAGCCGCTCGTCGCTCGGCGTTCCCGTGGTGGCCGCATGGAACCGGCCGACCCACGCCGCCGCATGCTCGAACAGGCCGAGGTCGCCACGGTGCGCGAGGCGGTGCGGACCCGCATCCTCGACGAACAGCCACAGGTTGCCCCGTTTGGGCTCCCACCGGTACCCATAGAGCCGCGGGGTCCCCAGTGCCAGCCCCGGCAGGACGTGCCGGTACATCCAGATCTCGCGACGACTACGGCCGAGCTCCAGCCGGCGGATGCGCTTCGCATTCTGGAGTTGCCGAAGCGGGTTGAGGTCCTTGAAGACCACGGGAAGGACGTCGCCGGATTCGAGTTGGACGTCAAGGCGGTGGATCGCGAAACTCGCGCTCTTGCGGTGTGGCTCGGCGCGGATCGACCGTACCCGCACTCGGCCGCCGGACAGATGCGACAGGCCCTCTTCGAGTGTTTCGATCATGAGCTGCGCACGGCTGACCCGCCCCGATCCGGAGCCTTCAGCTGGAGGGCTGGGGGCCTTGCTGGCATCGTGGTCCTGTCGCATCGCTCAGGCGTTACCCGGCCCTCGGTTCGGAGGTGCACTGTCGAGGGAATGGAGCCGTTCATGATCGGGCACGCACAGCCATCCGAGCGCGGGTTCGACGGGATCATCGAGCGCTGTCTGGGAACGCCGGTCACGGCAGTGCGGGAGGTGCCAGCGCCGGCCTCCACCTCGTACGCGCTGCGACGGCTGCTGCTCGAGCTGGCCGGCGGCCGCACGCTCGACGTGTTGCTCAAGGACTTCGACGTCTCCCGGCACGCGGAGGACGTCGCGTTGTGGCAGGGTGCGCGGGAGCGCTACGTCTACGAGACGATACTCGCGGGGCGGGACCTCGGGACGCCCGAGCTCTACGGTGTAGTCTGGGACGAACCGAGCGGCCGTCACTGGCTGCTGCTCGAGTTCGTCCAAGGGCGGACGCTGCGCCAGTCCCCGATCGAGGACTGGGTCGCCGCTGCGGGCTGGCTCGGGCGGTTGCACGGAATTCTCGGGGGCCGGGAGGCCGAGCTCGCGCGGCCGGGCGTCCTGGTCAACTACGACGACACCTACTTCCGCGACATGGCCGAGCGGGCGCTGCACGCGGTCGGCTCGCGCTCCGGCTCCCTCCACCGACGGCTGGCGGCCGCCGTGGACGCCTACGGGGCGATGATCGAGAGGTTCTGCGCGGGCCGGCCGATGCTCGTGCACGGGTCCTACCGGCCCAAGAATATCCTCGTCGACACGTCGGCCACGCCGGGGCGGATCTGCCCGGTCGACTGGGAGCTGGCCGCTGTCGGCCCGCGGCTCCATGACCTGGCGTGCATGGCCAACGAGGTCGACGACCGTCCCACGATCGAACGGCTCTGCGAAGCCTATGCTAAGGGGGCTGACGCGTCCGGCCTCACGGTCACCTGGACCGACGAGATGTTGGCAGAGCTGGACCGCCTTCGCCTCCACAGGGTGCTGCGCTCGCTCGCCCGCTCCGCGGAATGGGCGTACTCGGACAGCGCCGTGACCATCCTCGTGGACAAGGCGGAGACGATCCGGCGCGGCCTCGGCTGAGGCCCGACCGGCAGGGTTGCGGCTCGGCCGATGGTCAGGCCAGCGCGACATTCAGGATCCTCTCGGCGATCTGCCGGGCGTCGAAGTAGGTCTCGGCGATCTCCCGAGCGCTCTGGCAGTGGCGCTGGTAGTCCGCGTTGACCGTCGCCAACGCCGCGGCCGCCTCCTCGGACGTGGAGAAGCGCAGGATGCCGTCGCCGAATGGCAGGTAGGGGCTCGGACCCGTGTCCTGCACCACCACCGGCTTGCCGCTGGCCAGATAGCACAGGCTCCGATCGCTGACCCAGCCGTTCTGCAGCCTGACGCACGAGGGCTTCACGCAGCTCAGCTCGCCACGCGACCGCTGAATATAGGCGCGGTACATCTCCGGGGTTCTGCTGACCTCCGAAGCGTGACGGATCCGCCAGCCGCGCCGCTCCAGCATCTGACGCTCCTCCCCATCAGCGGAACGTAGATGGACGGCCAGCTCGAGTGCCTGGCTCGTCAAGCCGGGAAGCCCGGCGAAGGCAAGGAAGGCGATCCGCTTGGTGTTGTCGTACAGCACCGGGCGACCCTCCACCGTCTCCGTCGCCCATTCGCCCCACCAGTTGGTGACCGTGGTGAACACTTCGCACCGGGGGTCGTAGGTGTAGGGCCAGAGATCCAGGCACACCGGTGGCCGGATGTGCACCCACTCGAGACCGCCGTCCGGAAACAGCGCCGACGGCATTCCGACCGTCTCCCCGGTCGTGAAGTGCAGATCGTGTGGCGCCACCGAGAGCAGACCGGTGCTCATCCACATTTGCAGCAGACCGGGGTCGATATCCACCAGAGCGGTCCGGCGGAAGCAGGCCAACAGCCCGGGATCGATCGCGTAGTGGAAGTTCAACAGCAGGTCGGCCCGTTCGAACAGCTTGTGCGCCTCGGACCGGGTGGCCCCGATAAAGGTGGGCTCCCCGCCGGACTCCGTGCAGAGAATGACCTTGCCCGCCAAGCCGTAACGCTCCAGTCGCCGGAGCATACGCTGGACCCGGGACTTCTGGTGCCCGGTGCCACGACTGTCGAAGTGCTCGACCCAGTAGACGTCGCACCCCACTTGCCGCAGGCCGTGGACGTACTGGAGATAGACCCAGAAGTGGCCACCGCCCTCGAGGAACTCCAGAGTCCGGTACGGCCGGACCACAACGGTGGACATGTCGCTTCTTCCTTCCGGACCCGCCGCGGACGGCTCACCGCAGCGCGACGTCCAAGATCCTCTCGGTGGTCCGGCGGGCGTCGAAGTAGGTCTCGGCGATCTCCCGAGCGCTGCGGCAGTGGCGCTGGTAGTCCGCGTTGACCGTCGCCAATGCCTCGGCCGCCTCCGCCGGCGAGGAGAACTCGAGGATGCCTTCGCCCGAGGGCAGGTACGAGCTCAGACCGGTGCGCTGCACCACCACCGGCTTGCCGCTGGCCAGATAGCACAGGCTCCGATCGCTGACCCATCCATTCCGGAGCTTGACGTACGAGGGCTTCACGCAGCTGATCTCCCCCCGCGAGCGTTGGATGTAGGAGCGGTACATCTCCGGGGTCCTGCTGACCTCCAAGGAATGGCGAAGCCGCCAGCCGTGGCACTCCATCGTCCGCCGATCCTCGGCATCGTCAGCGGCCATGTAGGCAGCCAGCTCGAGCGGTTGGCTCGTCAGACGGGGAAGCTCGGCGAACGCGAGAAACGACACCCGCTTGTTGTTGTCGTAGAGCACCTCGCGGCCATCCACGATCTCGCTGGCGTATCCGCTCCACCAGTCGGTGACCGTCGTGAACAACTCGCACGACGGGTCGTACACGTACGGCCACAGCCCCAGGCACACCGGTGGCTGGATGTGCACCCAATCGAGGCCGCAGTCCGGAACGGGAGCGGACGGCGTTCCGGCCATCTCCCCGATGGTGAAATACAGGTCGTGCGGCGCCACCACCAGCTGGCCGGTGCTCATCCACTTCTGGAGCAGACCCGGGTCGAGGTCCACCAGGGCGGTTCGACGGAAGCGGGCGAGCAGCCCGGGATCGATCGCGTAGTGGAAGTTCAGCAGCAGGTCGGCCCGTTGGAACACCTGGTGCGCCTCGGACCGGGTACCCACCAGGTAGTCGCACGGCTCGCCCTGCGCGCACCTCTCGTCCGTATAGAGGATGACCCTCCCCGCCAGCCCGTAACGGCTCAGCCGGTCCAGCCAGGTCTCGATCCGGGACCTCTCCTGCCAGGGGCCGCCGCCGGGGACACGCTCGAGCCAGTACACCTCGCACCCCGCTTGGCGTAGCCCCTCCACATACTGCATGTAGACCCAGAAGTGGCCGCCCCCCTCGAGGAATTTCAAGGTCCGGTACGGGCAGACCACGACGGTGGTCATATCGCTCCTTCGTCGGCTTCCCCGGCGAGGAGGTCCATGGCCTCACCGAAGTTGACGAGCCGGATCTGCCGCGCCGCAAGGAACGCCCGCAGCACGGGGTCGCACAATGTCCGCAGCTCGACCTCCCGCTCCACCCTGTAGCTGGATCGCAGCAGCGGGTCCGGGTAGCCCGGGTGGCAGCTCAACTCGGTGACACCCGCCGAGATCTCGGTCTCCACCAGGCCGATCAGGCCTTGGACGCTGATCTGCTCCAGGTGCGTCTCGCCTTCCCACTGCCCGTAGAACCCGGAGAGGTAGCGCACCGGCGAGTGGTCGCGCAGGGGCAACCCGTAACGGTCGGCCGCCTCGAGGAAGTAGGGGAGCAGCCGAGGGTTCCGGTGAAGATTGTGATGCGAGTCGAGATGGGTCGGCGGGCGGCCCATGAGCTCCTGGAAGGCGCGCAGCTGCTCGTGGAGAACCGCCCGGCAGCGCTCTCCGGTCTGGAGGTCGACGAGCGCCCGCCCGGAGGCATCCGTGAAATTGGCATGCAGGCCCACGCTCAGCCCTGGAAGGTCACGTGCCAGGCGGGCACCCTCCTGGCTCGCCGGCAGGTTCACCATCAGGCTGGCGCTCGTCAGCGTGCCGCGCCAATGCACCTCTGTCACGCCACGGTTGACTCCCGGGCTGGCACCCAGATCGTCACCGTTGACAACCATGCATTTCATGCGGGGACCCCCGGCGCCGGCCCCGCTGCCGTGAGCGCCGGCTCGACGGCCTCGAACCAGGTCTCCATCTCGGCCAGCTTGTCGAACGCCCATTCGGCCCGCGTCTGTACCGCCTCGATACAGGGCCAGATGATGCAGTTGGCGATGCGCGAGATCTCGGCCGTCTCCAGCAGCAGGCTCAGGTCCCTCGTGGCGGGCGCGTGCCAACCGAGGGGTGCCACCGCCTGCTGGTACCGGTCCAGAATCCACGGCCGATGGTGGCCCGAGAACCGGTACAGGAACGTCGAGAGATCATAGGTGAGCGGCCCCACGCCGGTCGCGTCCCAGTCGATCAGCCGCGTCCCCAGACCGTCCGGGGTGGGCACCGCGAGGATGTTCTTCGGCCACAGGTCCCCGTGCAGCAGCGTCTCGGGCCCACCTGCCTTGGCCATGACCCGGGCGCGGTCGGGACCTTCGTCGAGCAGCTTGTACAGCCGGCGCAGCAGCCGGTCGCGCAGCGCCAGATCGCCAGCGCCGGCGTGGACCGCCGGCGGCTGGAGAGATTCCAGACCACGGATGGCATCCCGGATGTTCGTCAGGTAATAGGTCATTCCCATGTCTTTTCCGTACATCCGGCACTCGGGCAACAGCGGGTGCTCCGCGAAGCGGACGTGCAGTGCAGCGATCAGGTCGATGGCCGCCTCCACCCGGCTCCACTCAGGATTGACGGTGTTCAGCGTGCGGTCTCCGAAATCCTCGTAGACATGCCAGACGCACTCGGCGCTCCGCTCGGCGGCGACGCCGAGCAGGACGGGGCCCGCACCGCCTAGGTCGCCCGCGGGGAGCCAGCGTGTCGCGGCAAGCTGGTTGCGGACCGCCCGTGGCAGGTTCATGCGCTTGACGACGAACTTGCGAGCCCCACCGTCGACCTCGAACCCCAGACGGTAGACTTTCTGCTCTTTCAAGCACTGCTCGCTGGTCAGCCGCCCGGTCACCCGCGATGCGTCCAGCAGCTCCAGTAGCACGCCGCGCAGCTCCGCCAGGCCTGGCTGGCCGCTGTCCCGCAGCGCCGCTTGCAGCCCCTCGATCACGGTCGAGATCCTCCTGCTCTGCTAGATGCCGGCCCCGGCGACGATCTCGCCGCCCTCCAGCTCGATGCGGACGTCGCATGGCTCGAGCGTGCTCTCACGGTGGCTGATCAGAATCGTGGTGCGGTCACGCATGAGCCGCTCCAGTGCCTCGATGATCAGGGCTTCGGTCCTTGGATCGACCGAGCTGGTGGGCTCGTCCAGAATGAGGATGGGTGCGTCCTTCAGGAAGGCTCGGGCGAGGGCGAGGCGCTGGCGCTCGCCGCCCGACAGGCGCATGCCGCGCTCTCCGACCTGGGTGTCGAAGCCGTCCGGGAGGCGCATGACGAACTCGTGCGCGCTGGCGGCCGCCGCCGCCTCGACGATCTCCTCGTAGTGGGCATCGGGGCGAGCGTAGGCGATGTTCTCGGCGATGCTGGCCGAGAACAGCACGGGCTCCTGGAGGACGAGCGCGTACTGGTTCCGCAGGTCGACCAGCTTGTAGTCGCACAGGTCCCGGCCGTCCAGCAGGACCTGGCCGGAGTCCGGGTCGTAGAACCGCAGCAGCAGGCTCACCAGCGTGGTCTTGCCTGATCCGGTCAGGCCCGCGATGCCGAGGCGTGTGTGCGGTTCGATCTCGAACGAGAGGTCGCGCAGGACCGGGAAACGGTCCAGATACGCAAAAGAGACCTCATGGAAGGCGAGGGCGCCAGCGGGGCGATGCAGAATCGGCCGCGCATCCGGCCGCTCGGGGACGTCCTGCCCCTCGTCGAGCAGCGAGAAGGCCCGCTCGGCGCTTGCCAGCCAGGACTGTATGTCGGTCATCCGCTTGCTCATGGTCTTGAGCGGCGAGTAGAGCTGCGTGAGGTAGCCCATCACGAGCAGCAGATCTCCCAGGGTGAGAACCTGCCACTGCACGTGACGGATCCCGATGAAGAGGACGGCACCGGTCCCCAGCGCGCCGACCAGCCCGACCAGCATCGCGAAAGAGCCCTCGAGGAACGCCAGGTGGATCCGCGCGCGCATCCCCTGTGTCGAGCGCCACACGAAGCGCTCGTGCTCACGGTTCTCCTGCCCGAACGCCTTCACGACCCGGAGCGCCCCGAGCACTTCCTGGGCGATCGACAACGCCGAGGTCTCCAGCTCCTTGGCCTCGCGCGACTGGCTGCGCATCCGGCGGCGATAGATCCGCGCGACCATGAACAGCAACGGCGAGACCGCCAGCGCCACCAGCCCGAGCTGCCAGTCGATCCGGAGGATGATGTAGAGCATCCCGAGCAGCGTGACGGCGGCCGTGACGAACGGAATAAAGCCTTGGATCGCGATGTACTCGATCGCCTGGGCGTCGTACTGGATCCGGTAGGTCGAATAGGTGGTGCCCCGCTCGTCGTGATAGGAGACTGACAGGCGCTGGATGTGGCGAAACAGCTGCGCCCGGAAGTTCAGCACCATCCGCTCGCCGACGAAGGTGCTCAGCAGGGTCAAGAGCAGCATCTGGAGTTGGGCGAGTAGCGCAACCACCACGACCATGACGGTCGTGGTGATCAGGATGGCGGTTTTGGAGCTGGTGGCGGCCGGGGGCAGCAACGCGTCCATGGCATGGGGGACCGGGTGCGACCCCAGGACGCTGTCCACCGCCACCTTCAGCGGGACCGGAGTGAGCAGGGCCAGTGGGCTCGCCAGCAGGCTGAGCAGGAAGACGCCCACGATGTGCAGCCGGTAGGGTCGCGTCTGGTCCGCCAGCCGTCGATAGAGTGCGAATTCGTTCATGGTCACGAGCGGAGCTCCCTGGAAGGACCGCGTCGTCTCAGGTACCGGGAAATGGCGAGTTGCCGACGGTTCGGCGGCAGGGGGCGCTTGTCCAGCTTCACCCGCGCGAGCGCGGAGCGGACGGCGGCCGCGACGCTGGCGGTCTCGTGCAGCGCCCGCAGGGCGAGCAGCCCGGCCAGCGCGCCGAACAGCGCGGCGACCACAGTGACGTGATCGACCGCTGCCGAGATCGAGAGTCCGGCCAGCAGGATAATCAGGACGACGCCGCCCGGCGAGTACCTCGGCCAGAAGCGCACGCGGACCAACTGCCTGCCCGCGCCGTGCTCCTCGATCGCCATGAGGATGCGGACGGCGCCGAGCATCCCGCCGCGCGCCTGGAGATCCCAGCGGTCGTAGGGACCTCCGCGAACCACGGGCACCCGGGCCCCCCTGACGGCGAGCTCGAGTTCCTGAAGCCGATGCTCGGCAGCCTGCCAGCGCTCGGTCCAGATCGCCAGCCTGCCCCGTCGGCGCAGCGATATGCCGGGCCCACCATGCCGCCGCCAGGGGGCGAGGCCGTGACGCAGGCGACCCCAGAGCCGCGCGACCGAGTAGAGCAGGTGCAGGGCCGCCGTCAGGGCCCGCAGCTTCAGGCTCGCGAGGCGGGACCGAGGGCCACCGGTGAAGGAGGCCCGCGCCCCGCCCAGGCCAGCCTGCACGACGGAGGCGATGGCGGCGAGCCCGAGGATCGGCAGGGCGACACGCAGCCGCCCCCACGCCCATCCTGCGGCCCACAGCATGGCCAGGGCGGCGATGAGCAGATACCACTCGGGCAGGAGTGGGAGGGACCGGAGCACGCCAGGCTTGGGCTGGTCGAGCACCTGAAACGGTGCGCTGCCCCAGGTGCCCTGATAGATCCGGCCCCGCCCGCCGAGCATCTGCTGAAGGCCCCTGCCGTAGATCCGGCCGGCCCAGCTGGCGTGGCCGCCGCTGTTGTACCGTTCTGGCCATTTCCGTTCCAGCAGCACCTCGGCCATGGTGTAGCCCTGTTGCTGCCTCCAGTAGGCGTGAACGGAATTGCGACGGTGATGCCAGACCACGGCGGCTGGGCTGAATCCCAACGTGCCGCCGGCTTCCCGCAGCCGCCAGCAGACATCGACATCGTCGCCAGCCTTGCGGAACTGCGGATCGAATCCGTCTATCGCCTGGAGGCTGGTTCTTCGAAAAGCCATATTGCAGCCGGGAATGTGCTCTGCCTCCTGATCCGAGAGCAGCACGTGCACCGGGCCCCCAGGCGCGTTGGCCACGCATTCGGCGACGTCACCGTCCCCGGCCGGCGCAATATTGGGTCCTCCCACGCCGACATGGTCTGTCCGTAGAAAGGTGAGCGCGAGGTAAGTCAGCCAATGCGGATCGGGCCTGGCGTCATCGTCGATGTAGGCGACGATCTCACCGCTGGCCGCCTCCATGCCCACATTGCGCGCATGGCTCAACCCACCATGAGCTGTGGTGATCGGAGCAAAACCGAACTGTCTGCAGATGGCCTCGGTGGCGTCGGTTGAGCCGTCGTCGACGACGATCACCTCGAAATCGGGATACTCGAGCTCCAGCAGGCCCTGCAGGCAGTCGCCGATCGTGCGCTCCCCGTTGTAGGTGCACACCACCACCGAGATCCGGGGCCAGGTTTGATCCGCCGGCACCGGCACGTCCGCGAACGCCTCGCGTACGGCGGCCAACGCGGGTTTCGGGGTCCGGTCCCTGCGAGTGAGCCCGAAGTCCCAGTCCTCAACCGGCGCGCCCGCCCTGAACCACTCGTCGGTCCAGGCGTAGACGAAGGCGCCGGCGCAGCCCGCCGCGAACGCGGTCCTGATCTGCCAGTCGAGCGTGCGCGCCTGCTTCTCCTCGCCGTGCCGAAGGCTGTCCAGCCCCAGCTCGGTCAGGACGAGCGGGCGCTCCCCCGCGAGGTTCTGCAGGCGCGCCAGGTAGGCTTCCAAACGCTCCTGAGACTCCAGGTAGACGTTGAAGCAGACGAAGTCCAGGAAGGGAAGCTGCAGGTACTCGGTGGAGGGATAGTTCACGTAGGTTACGACGGCCTTGGGATCCTCCGCCTTGACGATCCTGCACAACCGCTCCAGGTACCGCTCCACCCGCCGCGGTCCGATCCACCGGACAATTGGCGCAGGAATCTCGTTGGCGATCGCATAGCACAAGACGGCGGGGTGGGCCGCGCACGCACGGACCGCACCACGAACCAGCGCCTCGACATCGGGCGGGGTCTTCTTGCCGTTGTCGGCCAAATAGCCGATATAGCGCTCGACCGATAAGCCCACCATGATGTGCAGGCCGTGTCGACGAGCGGAGTCCAACAGCCAACGTGGCGGGACGGTATAGGTACGAACGGAATTGATTCCGTTCACCGCCATCTGGGAAAAATCGCGCTCCACGACATCTGGAGCAGGGTATTCGGAACCATCTTCGAGCGGAGAAAACGTCCCGTACGTCACAGCACGTGCATAAAACCGTTCATCGTCCCTAAAAAAGAACTTGCCGCGCACGCACAGAGGCACCGTAGATCGCGCATATTGTGCCACAACAGAAGGATGGTGCAGAATCACGGTTGGCCCCCCCGGCAACCGCTAGCAACTGAATACCGTAACTCTGCGGACACCCGCGTGACATCTGCAATACAGCATCCGGCCCATTTTTTGGTCCCCCCCAACCCCGCGGCACCTCGGCGGCGTCTCGGTACGACCGAGAGGATGCGGAGGTGCCTCCGAGGTCGGCGCCTGACTCGCGGAACGACAGGCCCGAATGCCTCTGGGCTGATGCATGCGGGGATCTGAGTGAGTACCTATCGAGGGGTGGGGGGTCCGTGCCGTGCTGTCGCAACGCTGTCGAATCTTGTCGAGGAGGCTTCCTCAGGAGCGAGACAAGGTCGTCGCTGCTCTAGGTATCGGTGTATCGCCCCTCCGACACGAACCATTCGGATACCAGCGCCTCACCACGACCCTGGCGCTCTGAGCAGCGGCGACAGCAAATGCTCCGCTGCCGTGGTAACGGCTGGAAGGCGCTCTCATGTGCACCGTGGCGTTGTCACGCTGCCCGCGGCGGCAATGCGACACGATCATGACAACGATCTGACAGTGGGCGGGTCGCCTGTGCTGCAATCCGCGCTACCGCGAAGCCGCAGGTCAACGCCACAGATGAGATTCTGTCACCGACACGCTACCTTCGGCCCCAGTAGTCGCCTCGCTCCTGCTCGTCGAGTGTCTGGACGAGTAGGAGCGCCGCCGATCGGTGTGGACGATGCCAGCGCAGGCATCGCAGAGCCGGCGTGGCCGCTCGCCCATCGGGCTGATTGGCTCCCGCGGCACTACCCGAATGGGGAGATACTCTCTTCGATGACCACTGAACTGAGCCGCTACGGCCGGAGCAGCGACGAGTGGGCGCGCCTGGCGGAGAGCGCAACGGCGTTCCTCATCGAGCGCGCGAAGTTGCGCAAGGTCACGTCATACACCGAGTTGAACGCCACCTTGGTGCGGCGTACTGGGCTGCGCGGCTTCGACTTCGACCGACAGGATGAGCGCGCAGCAATGGGTCATCTGCTGGGACTCGTCGTTCAGGACAACTACCCCGAGACCCGTCTCATGCTTTCCGCATTGGTTCACTATCTCGACTCAAACGACGCCGGTCCAGGCTTCTACGCCCTGGCCCAGGAGTACGAACTATTACCTCGTGGTGCCTCGAAGGCCACCAAGGAGACCTTCTGGGTGGGACAGGTCAGCGCCATCCATGACTTCTACGCCGGAACGCGCAGTCGTCGTGGGGTGGCCACCACTGAGCGCAATGCCTGGGTGACCAGCGCCGTCTGGGTCGCGTGCTCTGGGTAGGCGATGGGCTGTGGCGTGAGCGAGCTCACTAGGCCCTGGTCGCCCAGCGCGTGCCTGTGGAAAACGCCGAACACCCGCGCCGGAAAGTGCGGCATGCTCGGGGCCGGCATCCCGGCGTAGGTCTCGAGCGTCCGCACGACCCTATTCCACTGCGTCAGCTCGGTTTCCCAGATGTTCGCCTTCGACATGGGGGCTGTCGTGCGCCGTCCAAGACCTCACCTACACGCCTCGGGGCCTGGAGAGCCAGCGCCGCCACCACGACAATGGCGGTCCCCACGGCCGCGTCCACGGTCGCCACCATGGTCGGCGTGGTGACCAGGAAGTGCGGCCACGTCTGCAGCTCGCCGCGCATGCCCAGCATGTAGGTCGTCGCGATCCCCGCTCGTCGTCGTGGTGGCCGGCCGTGAAGTAGGGCCGCAGGCCGGGGGCCATCAGCAGGTAGGCATACCGGAGCCGGTTCATGGCCCGGGTGATCGCCACGTCCTCGCTGTTGATCTCGACCAGGCGGAGGTAGGTCGCGAGGCCCAGTGAGAACACCACGGGCAGCAGGACCAGGGCGAGCGTGGTGGTGTGCCGGCCGAAGCCGGTCGCGTTGGCCAGCAGGGAAAGCGCCACGATCGAGGCGGACAGCACGGTTAGGAAGACCGTGGTACGGCTCATCGCTTCGTTCCAGATCATCGACCGCGTCCCAAGCAGGCTCCAATGCTCGGTAGCAAGGAGGGTGGCCCCATCCGGCCCGAACGGGCGGTCGGTGGCCGCGCTGGAGGCCGCAGTCGCCGTGGCTTGGTTGGTACCGGTTGCCTGCTTGGGCGTCCTGGCCTTCCCGGTGTTGTCGGTTGGGTCCATCGTGGGCCTCCTGCGCTGTGATGGCAGGCTCTTGCCTGACTAAGCAGCCCGCAAGAACTGTCGCCCGTAACCCGGCGAGTCCTTCCTGGTCACCGCTCTGAGTGCGTGTATGACTTCTGAGCTGCTGCTCAGGGAAACGGACGCGACCCACGGTGGTGGCCATCAGGGTGAGCGGCGGTCACCGGATCGTGGTGATTTCCGGTGCCGTGTGAGCTGGCGGACCTCGACGAGGTCGAGGCCGAGCGCCTCGATCTCGGCCAGGACGCCGTACAGCGCCGACCGGTCCAACAGGCCGGTGAGCACGGTGTCGGCGCCCTGCCGTTGCGACAGCAGCGCCGGGAACGCCGACAGCACGGTAGCGCCGAGGTGGCCGTGGATCCGGATCGCATACCGGGCGGGCGTTGGGTCCATGACCGCATGGTCGAATGCGGGCAGGTGAACCCGCATCACCAGGATCCGGTGATCGTCGGGCTAGCGCGTGCGGCCGGCTGCCAGCAGCCGCAGCGCTCGTGCGCGCTGCACCGCCGCGGAGCGATCACGGACCTGCAGCTTGGTGTAGATGCTGCGGACGTGGGTGTTGACGGTGTTCACCGAGACGGACAGCTCGCCGGCGATCTCGGGCCGGGACAAGTTGGTCGGCAGGTATCGCAGCACCCTGAGCTCGCTTGGACTGAGCGCATCCGTCGGCGGCGACGAGGACTGGTCGTTGGCCGGCAAGGATGCGCCGTGCACGACGTCGAGGATCTCGGCGAGCAGCGCCACATGCGCGGTGTCGTGCCGCGGCAGCGCCTCCAGCAGCTCCCGCGAGCCCGTCATCGCGAACGGCAGGACCAGCCGGTCCGGCTCGGCGAGGGCGAGCGCGCGTTCTGCCGCCTGGTTCGCCGCCCGCTGGTCGCCGAGCTCACGGTGGGCGAGCCCGGCAAGCAGGTGCGCCTCAACGACCGTGACGTCCCCGATGACCGGTGCCGTGCCATTGAGGACATCGGCGAGCGCGCCGAGGGCTCCGGCCGGATCGTCCTCGACCAGGCAGATCACCGCGCGGGCATTACCGATTTCGCCCGACTTGGCCCGCTCGTCATCCAGCGCCGCGAGGCAGGCGCGGGCCTGGTCGAGCATCCCGAGGCGGGCTTGGGTGGCCAGCATCCAGCCGGTCACCTGGCTCGCCAGGGCGTGCGGGCCCGCCAGCCGCGATTGCAGGCGTTCGGCCGCGCTGAGCTCCTCCAGCGCCTCGCGGTGGTGGCCGCGGCCGGCGTGGAGCCTCCCGGTCGCCAGGTGCAGCAGCTGCCTGATGCCCGGCCCGGTGTCGGTTTGCAGGGCCTGCGCGGTGCGCTGCAGCCATCGCTCGCCTTCGTCAAACTCGCCCGTCCAGACCAGGTTGGCGGCCAGCGTTACCAGGGCGGGCGCGACGATGGGCTCTGCGCCCCAGCCGTATCGCTCGGCGAGTTCGATCGCCTCGCGGCAGCGCCGCCGGGTCGTGGCGAACGAGCGGATCCTCGACGCGAAACCCAGCTGCGCAAGGCAGCCGACTTCGAGGTAGGGCCGGCCGATCCGCCGGGCCAGGATGGCGCCCTCCTGGAGGTGACGTTCAGCGTCTGGCAGCCCCAGCGACCACGCCTCGAGGGTCCCCAGGTTCAT
>WNGB01009922.1_pt1 | contig 19277 bp, 15 predicted proteins | sample 5400681 | NCBI WGS metagenome assembly WNGB01 (sample SAMN13153367, study PRJNA577476) | soil metagenome | isolation source: 115 cm soil or saprolite under grassland replicate 2 | place: USA:California | collected 2016-06-15
ACCGCCGGAGGGCTGGCGCCGTGCCTGTCGTCCGCGGTCGGCGGGCTGATCGAGCGCTACACCGAGGTGGCGCCGGACATCGGCATGATCGCCTACCTGAACGGCTACCACGGGCTGCTGTCCGGCAACTCGATCGAGGTCACGCCGGAGATCCGGGCCCGGGCGCACCGGCTGCACCGGTTCGGCGGCAGCCCGATCGGGAACAGCCGGGTCAAGCTGACCAACGCCGGGGACCTGGTCAAGCGGGGCCTGATCGAGGAGGGCCAGGACGCGCTCAAGGTGGCCGCCGACCGGCTGGTCGCCGACGGCGTGGACGTGCTGCACACGATCGGCGGCGACGACACCAACACGACGGCGGCCGACCTGGCCCGGTACCTGCACGAGCACGACTACGACCTGACCGTGGTCGGGCTACCGAAGACGATCGACAACGATGTGGTCCCGATCCGGCAGAGCCTCGGCGCCTGGACCGCGGCCGAGCAGGGGGCGATCTTCGCCCGTAACATCGTGGCCGAGCACACCTCGAACCCGCGGATGTTGGTGATCCACGAGGTGATGGGCCGCAACTGCGGCTGGCTCACCGCCGCCACCGCGCGCAACCACCACGAGTGGGTCCGGCAGCAGGAGTGGTGCCCGGGGATCGGGCTGGACCCGCGGCGCTGGGACGTGCACGCGGTCTACGTACCGGAGCTGCACATCGACGTCGAGGTGGAGGCCAAGCGGCTCCGCGCGGTGATGGACGAGCTGGACTGCGTGAACATCTTCCTGTCCGAAGGCGCCGGCGTGGACTCGATCGTGGCCGAGCTGGAGGCGTCCGGCGAGGAGGTGCCGCGGGACCCGTTCGGGCACGTGAAGCTGGACCTGGTGAACCCGGGCCAGTGGTTCGCCGAGCAGTTCGCGGACCGGATCGGCGCGGAGAAGACGATGGTGCAGAAGAGCGGCTACTTCAGCCGCTCGGCGGCCGCGAACCAGCGCGACCTCGAGCTGATCAAGCGCTGCACCGACCTTGCCGTGGACGTCGCGCTGCGCGGTGAGAGCGGCGTGGTCGGCGAGGATGAGGAGCGTGGCGGCGAGCTGCGTGCGATCGAGTTCCCGCGGATCGCCGGCGGCAAGGCCTTCGACCCGTCCGTGCCGTGGTTCACGCAGCTGATCGGCGAGATCGGCCAGCGCTGAACGGGTGCCCTAGCGGCGCGTGGGGGACTGAGCCAGTCGGCTGACGATCACGTCGGCGGCCTTCTCGATCTGGTCGAGGGTGGCGTCGAAGGTCGTGTGGTCGCCGTAGTACGGGTCCGCCACGTCGCGCACGTCGAACGCGTCCACCACCTCGTACGCGGGGCCTCGGCCATCGGCGACCGGCAGATGTTCCCGGTGCAGACGACCTCGACGTGGCGCGTCACTTCTTCTTCGGGTCGAGGCTGTCGGGGAGTACGACGCTCAGCAACCAGCTGACCAGGGTGATGACCAGGGCGCCGAGCAGCGCGGAGCCGAACCCGGATACGTGGAAGGGGACGTCCAGCCCGTCGCTGATCCACGACGTCAGCAGCAGCATGAGCGCGTTGATCACGAAGATCAGCAGGCCGAGCGTCAGGATGATGAACGGCAGCGACAGCAGCTTCGCGACCGGCTTCACCACGGCGTTCACCACACCGAAGATCGCGGCGACGATCAGCAGCGTCAGGATCCTCCGTCCGGTCGTCGAGCCCTGCAGCGTGATGCCGCCCACCACCCAGGCGGCGACAGCGAGTGCGACGGCGTTGGCGAGCAACCGGATGACCAGGTTCTTCATGCCGACGATCCTGCCAGGTTTGGGGCGCCCCCGGGGGATCGCGGCCTACTGCGCGGCGCCCGGCGGGCACCTCGCGGCGTTCTCGTCGTCGCGCGATGCTCCGCATCGAGCTCCTCCTCGGCCTTGCGAGGCACTCCGCCGGGCACCTGCTCGCTACGGCCGCGATCCCCCGGGGGCGCCCCAAACCTGGCCGATGGCCTCGAGGAGCGATTCCTCAGCCCCGGCCAGGTGTCGCCGCAGCTCGGCGACGGCGTCGTCGATGTCGCCGCGCTCCAGCAGGTCGACCAGCAGCTTGTGCGAGGCGACCTGCAGCTCGGCGTCCTGCCGGATCCGGTCCACCCGGGCCAGCGCCAGCCGGGCCTCGCCGGTGATCGTGTCCGCGGTGGCGGTGAGCCGCTCGCTGCCGGTCAGCGCGACGAAGCTGTGGTGGATCGCCAGGTGCGCCTCCGACATCTCCTGCGGGTCCGGGTGGCGGGACTCGGCGATCGCGGTGAACTCCCGCAGCGCTGCGCGGACCCGCTCCCGGGCGTCCTCGCCGGCGTCGTGCCAGGCGCGCATCCCGGCCGACTCCAGCACGAACCGGGCCTTGCAGATGTCGGCCACCGCGGACGGCTGCAGGGTCGCGACGCTGACGCCCTTGTTGGGCTCGCGGACCGCCAGGCCCTCGGTGACCAGCATCGCCATCGCCTCGCGGATGGTGCTCCGCGCGACTCCGAGGGCGGCGGCCAGCTGCTGCTCGCGCAGCGGCGTACCGGGTTCCAGGTCGCCCGCGAACAGGGCCGAGCGCAGCGCGTCGGCGACCCGGTCCACCGTGCTCGACCGGTCGACGCGAAGACGCTCGTACATGGGTCGATTGTTCTCCACCCCCGCCTCCTTGTCGCGGACCCCTCTCGCCGCCGCGTGTGTCGGGGCTGTGGACGACGGACCGCCCGGTGAGCCGGTCGTGCGGCATCCTGTACGACGTCCGCCCGCGCCGGCCGCGCTACGGGGACGTCGGAGATGACGAGGAGGGGTGACCGATGAGCCGGCTGATGCAGATCCTGAGCGGCGCCGTAGGGCTGGTCTTCCTGCCGATCATCCTCGCGATCGCGCTGATCTTCGCCACCCTGAGCAGCATCGACCAAGCCGTCGCCTGCACCCCGCCGGACCCGGCCACCGTGTGGGCCTTCCCGGTCGCCGACCACACCCCGAAGGTCAAGTTCTCCGACGACGTCCTCATGCGGCACTACGCCGTCGACTTCGCCGGCAAGGAGGGCGACCCGGTCGTCGCGTCGAAGGCCGGACGCGTGATCGCGGCCGGCGGCGACACCGTGAAGATCCAGCACACCAGCCCGGACGAGAACGGTCACCCGAAGGACGACGTCCAGACCTGGTACGTCGGCCTGAAGAACCTCAAGGTCCACACCGGCGAGACCGTCACGACGTCGCAGCAGATCGGCGAGCTGAACGCCGGCAGCGGTTCCGGCGGGCCCAGCACCGGCAGTGTCGAGCTGCCCGGGCCGCACGTGCACTTCGTCACCTGGATGAACGACCCGGACGAGGGCCACCACGAGCGTGACCCGATGGACTTCCTCGAGGACAAGTCGCAGCAGGACCAGAGTGGCTGCGGCTGCGGCTCAGGGCCGGACGGCCCCCTGGTCGGTAACGACAACCAGCAGAAGTCGTTCAACTACCTCCTCGGCAAGGGGTACTCGAAGGAGCAGGCGGCCGGTGTCGTCGGCAACATGATCGTGGAGTCCTTCGGCGTCAACCCGATGGAGAAGCAGGGCGAGCCGTACGGCGACCACACGTCATCCAGGGACGTCCTCGGGTACGGCGGCGGGTGGGGAATCGTCCAGTGGACACCGCCGAGCAAGATGATCAACCCGTCCACCGCGGCGGGCAAGCAGTACGACGAGATCGACACGCTCGAGTACCAGCTGAACTTCCTCTACCGGCAGCTGCAGGGCGAGACGGCGATCCCGGAGAAGGCAGCCGGTGACGCGCTGAGGGCCGCGACGAGCGTCGACGACGCATCCGACGCCTTCGCCGGCAAGTACGAGCGGTTCCTCGGGCACGAGGACCCGAGCAGCCCCACGTACGGCGAGCGCCGCAAGATGGCCCGCGAGGTGCTGGCGAAGTTCGGCGGCGGGGGTCCGGGAACGCCCGCCGCCGGCCCGGACGGCTGCATGGTCAGCGGTGACATCTCGCAGGTGGCGCTGAGCCTGGCGTGGCCGGAGGACGGTCACGGCAACGCGAGGAGCGACGCGAAGCCCGTCTACCTCACGGCGATGCAGCAGCACAACCCGGGGCCAGCGGCCGCGAGCAACAGCCCCTGGACGGACTGCGGTGTGTTCGTCGCGACCGTGATGCGGATGACCGCCGACCCGCACTACCAGGAGCGCGGTACCGGCAGCCAGATCGCGTACGTGAGGGCCCACCCCGAGAAGTACCAGGTCATCGAGGACCCCAAGACCACCGCGCAGCTCCAGCCGGGCGACATCATGCTGTCGGACGGGCACACCTACCTGTTCACCGGTCCGTACAAGGGTGGGTACGACTCCGCTGCCGCGTCCTGGAACGGTCACGTCCCGGAGGCCGAGCACTGGTACCACGACTCCGGCTACATCGCGGTCAGGGTGAAGAGGTGATGAGGTCATGAACTTCGACGACATCAGGCAGAGCCGCTGGCTCCTGCCGGCGGTCGCGGGCGCGGTGGTGCTCGTGCTCGCGCTGGTGATCGGGATGCTGTCGCGTTCTGGCGAGGACACCGCCACGTTCGCGGCTCGCTCGGTGCCCGGTGACCTCACGCTCACCCTGGACGGTGCGACGGTCGACGCGAACGGTGAGACGGCCGTGAAGACCGGCGCCCACACCGTTGTGGCCCGGCGTAACGGTTTCGCGGAGCAGACCCACACGTTCACCATCGCCAAGGACCAGACCTACACGCTCACCATCTACCTCGACCCCAGCGGCCCCGAGGGCCGGCAGTGGTACGACGACCACCCTGACGAGGAGCTGGCCAGGGAGGCCGCGAAGGGCAAGGAGTTCCGCGACACCGGCAAGAAGATCGCGGCGAAGTACCCGATCCTCGCCGAGCTGCCGTTCCTCGGGCCGGGGTTCAAGATCGACTACGGCCAGTCGAAGCTGCACCCCGACGACCCGACGAGCGTCGCGCTGTACATCAAGGTCATCTACCCGTCCGGTCGCAAGTTCGCGCTGGACTGGCTGAAGTCGAAGGGGGTCGACCCCGCGACCATGGAGATCATCTGGACGTCGTGACGCGGCTTCCCGGTTGACGGGACGCCGCCCCGCCCCGCACACTTCCTGATTGTCCGACAATCAGGAGATCGGGCGATCTCCTCTGACGTGTGTGAGGTGGTTCGTGGGTCAGTCGCTGAGGTGGGGACGCCGGTACCTGATGGTGCGCCCGGAGCACTTCCGGGTGGAGTACGTGATCAACCCGTACATGTCGGTGAGCGACCAGCCGGACCCGGCGCTGACGCTGCGCCAGTGGGAGGCGCTGCGGGACGCGATCGTCGCGGCCGGCGGCGAGGTCGAGGTGCTCGACCAGCGTGAGGACTCGCCCGACATGGTGTACGCGATGAACCTGGGGCTGGCCGACGCGACCGGCCGGGTCATGCTGTCGCACATGCGCTTCGCGCCCCGCCGCGACGAGGCGCTGAGCTCGGAGCCGTGGTTCACCGAGCACGGCTTCGCCGTCGTGCGGACCGGCTCGGGCGGGATCGGTCCGCACTTCGAGTCCGGCGACGCGTTCGCCTTCGGCGACAGCCTGGTGGTCGGGTACGGCCCGCGCACCGACGAGGACGCGCTCAAGCACATCGCCATCGAGTGGGGCATCCGGGTCCGCGGCCTGCGCATCGCCCACGAGGGCATGTACCACCTGGACCTGCCGTTCTGCCCGGTCGACAGCACCCACGCGATGGTCTACCCGCCGGCGTTCGACGAGGCGAGCCGGGCCGCGCTGGAGCGGATCGTGCCGGACCCGATCGTGCTCACCGACGAGGAGGCGTTCGCGTTCAGCGCGAACTCGATCGTGGTCGGCGACACGATCCTGATGCCGGCCTGCTCGCTGCGGCTGCAGCGGATCCTGACCGGCCTCGGCCTGCGCGTCGTGGTCCTCGACCTGTCCGAGTTCCACAAGGGCGGCGGCTCGATCCGCTGCCTGACCAACCCGCTGGACTTCGACCTGTCCGGGGCGGTGGTCGCCGGCGGCGAGGTCCACCTCCCGGCCTGCGCCGACCAGGGATGCCACGCCGTGGAGCGGGTATCTAGAGTGAGCCCCATGACGCAGACGCCGCAGCCGCCGACCAGCCCGTCACAGCCGCAGGAGGGAGCCGGGCCGGAGGCGCTGCGGTTCCGGGCGGCGCTGGACGGCATCCCGGCGTACCTGCCGGGCAAGCCGCCGGTGCGGGCCGACGGGCGGCCGGCGTACAAGCTGTCGAGCAACGAGAACCCGTACCCGCCGCTGCCCGGCGTGCTGGAGGCGGCCGCCACGGCCGCCGCCCAGATGAACCGCTACCCCGACCTGGCCTCCAGCGCCCTCCTGGACGCGCTGTCGGCGCGGTTCGAGGTGCCGGTGAACCACGTCGCGGTCGCGACCGGCTCAGTGGCACTGCTGTACCACCTGCTGCAGGCAAGCTGCGAAGCCGGCGACGAGGTCGTGTACGCGTGGCGGTCGTTCGAGGCGTACCCGATCGCGGTGGCGCTGACCGGCGCGACGTCGGTCCGGGTGCCGCTGACCGCCGAGGCGCGACACGACCTGGACGCGATGGCGGCCGCGGTCACCGACCGGACCAAGGTCGCGATCGTCTGCACCCCGAACAACCCGACCGGCCCGGCGGTGCGCGGTGACGAGCTGCGCGAGTTCCTGGCCCGGGTGCCGCGCAACGTGATCGTGGTGATCGACGAGGCGTACCGCGAGTTCGTCCGCGACGAGGACACCGTCGACGGCCTGGACCTGTACCGCGAGCACCCGAACGTCGTGGTGATGCGCACCTTCTCCAAGGCCTACGGGCTGGCCGGCCTGCGGGTCGGGATGGCGGTCGGGCCGGAGCCGGTGGTCTCGGCGATCCGCAAGGTTGCGCTGCCGTTCGGCGTCAGCCACATCGCCCAGCAGGCCGCGATCGCGTCGCTGGCCGCCGAGGACGCGCTGCTGGAGCGGGTCGAGGCCCTGGTCGACGAGCGCCGCCGGGTGGTGGACGCGCTGCACGAGGCCGGCTGGGACGTCGCCGACACCCAGGCGAACTTCGTCTGGATGGCGCTCGGCGAGGACACCACCGCGTTCGCCGCGGCCGCCGAGGCCGAGGGCATCAGCGTCCGGCCGTTCGCCGGTGAGGGCGCCCGCGTGACGATCGGCGAGCCGGAGGCGAACGACCTGTTCCTCGACGTCGTACGACGCTGGGGCCCGCCGCGCTCGTGAGCCGCACCCTGGTCTGGATCTCCGGCGCCTCGTCGGGGATCGGCGCGGCCCTGGCCGCCGCGGTCCCGTACGACGACGCTGTGGTCGTGGACGTCTCCCGCCGGGGCGGTACGCCGGGCACCGAGCACCTCGCCGCGGACCTGGCGGACCCGGCGTCCTGGCCGGTCGTCGCCCGGGACTTCGCCCGGCGGCTGGACGGCTTCACCGGCGACCGCGTGGTGTTCGTGCACAACGCCGGCACGCTGACGCCGATCGGCCCCGCCGGCACGGTCGACCAGACCGCCTACGCCCGCAACGTGCTGCTGAACTCGGCTACGCCGCAGGTGCTCGGTGACGCGTTCCTGCGCGCGGTGGCCGGGCTGGCCTGTGAGCAGCACCTCGTGATGCTGTCCTCGGGGTCGGCCCGGACCGCGTACGAGGGCTGGTCCAGCTACTGCGCCGGCAAGGCCGCGGTCGAGCAGTGGGTCCGGGTCGCGGGCCTGGAGCAGCGCCGGCGCACCCCGGGCTGCCGGGTCGTCGCGGTCGCGCCCGGTGTCGTCGACACCGGCATGCAGGACCAGATCCGCGCGCTGGACGCGGCCGACTTCCCGCAGGTCGCGCGGTTCCGCGACCTTCACGACGCCGGCGCGCTCACCGACCCGCGGGACGCGGCGCGGCGGATCTGGTCAGTCCTGGACCGGGACCTCGAGAACGGCGCCTGCGTCGACGTCCGCACCCTCGACTGACGACAGGGTTCGTGACGGCGCAGGTGTGACGTTGTGACAGTTCACGTTAAGATGCGAATCGAGTGTCACAAGACCGCGGATTCCATGGAGAGGACTGGACGCAGGACCGTACGGCGGTACCACGGCGCGCTCGGCATTTCGCGGAGGCCACGCCGGATGGGTACGGTGTGCGGCATGACGGCCGTGAACTCGGACTGAGTCGCCAGCCGTTCTCCCTTGGAACACGCGGTCTTGACCTCGAGCCTGACCCGGCTGACGGTGATGTCGGGACCGTGCAACGCCGGCGCGCGGCGATCCCGCGCCCGCCACACGAGGAGTGCATGTGACTGAGTCGCAGACGTCGGGCCAAGTCCCGGCAGAGTCAGCTCCGGGCTTGGCCCCGGAGACGTTCACGCCCGCATCCGCGGCGCCGGCGCCGGAGCGGTCCTCCGCCGAGGAGGTCGAGTTCGTCCAGCTGCTGACGCCCGAAGGTGAGCGCGTCGAGCACCCGGCGTACTCGTTCGACCTCGACGACGAGGCCGTGAAGGGCTTCTACCGGGACATGGTGCTGGTCCGCCGGATCGACACCGAGGCCACCGCGCTGCAGCGCCAGGGCGAGCTGGGCATCTGGGCCTCGCTGCTCGGCCAGGAGGCGGCGCAGATCGGCTCGGGCCGTGCGCTGAACAGCAACGACATGGTCTTCCCGACCTACCGCGAGCACGGCGTCGCCTGGTGCCAGGGGGTCAACCCGCTGAACCTGCTCGGCCTGTTCCGCGGCGTCGACCAGGGCGCCTGGGACCCGCGCGACAACAACTTCCACCTGTACACCATCGTGATCGGCGCGCAGACGCTGCACGCGACCGGCTACGCCATGGGCCAGCAGCGTGACGGCGTCACCGGCGACCCGGACAACGGCCAGGCCACCATCGCCTACTTCGGCGACGGCGCCTCCAGCCAGGGCGACGTGAACGAGGCGTTCATCTACGCCTCGGTGTTCAACGCGCCGGTGGTCTTCTTCTGCCAGAACAACCAGTGGGCGATCTCGGAGCCGATCGACCGGCAGACCCGGATCCCGCTCTACCAGCGCGCCGCCGGCTTCGGCTTCCCGGGCGTGCGGGTGGACGGCAACGACGTGCTCGCGACGTACGCGGTGACCCAGGCCGCGCTGCGCCGCGCCCGCGAGGGCAGCGGCCCGACCTTCGTCGAGGCCTACACCTACCGGATGGGCGCGCACACCACCTCGGACGACCCGACCAAGTACCGGCTCACCGAGGAGCTCGAGCACTGGAAGCTCAAGGACCCGATCGCGCGGGTCAAGGCGTACCTGGTGCGCAACGGCTCGGCCGGCAACGCGTTCTTCGACGAGGTCGACGCCGAGGCCGACAAGGTCGCCGCGGAGCTCCGCGAGGGCTGCCTGTCGATGCCCGACCCGCAGCTCACCGACATGTTCGACCACGTGTACGTCGAGAAGACCCCGCAGCTCGAGCAGCAGCAGGAGCAGTTCGCCGCGTACGCCGCCTCGTTCGAGGGGAGCCACTGATGACCAAGATCAGCCTCGGCAAGGGCATCAACCTCGGCCTGCGCCGCGCGATGGAGAACGACCCGAAGGTCCTCGTCATGGGCGAGGACATCGGCAAGCTCGGTGGCGTCTTCCGGGTCACCGAGGGCCTGCAGAAGGACTTCGGCGAGGACCGGGTGGTCGACACCCCGCTGGCCGAGTCCGGCATCGTCGGCACCGCGGTCGGCCTGGCGCTGCGCGGCTACCGGCCGGTCTGCGAGATCCAGTTCGACGGGTTCGTGTTCCCGGCGTACGACCAGATCATCAACCAGGTCGCCAAGATGCACTACCGGTCGATGGGCAAGCTGAAGATGCCCGTCGTCATCCGGATCCCGTTCGGCGGCGGCATCGGCGCGGTCGAGCACCACTCGGAGTCGCCGGAGTCGCTGTTCGCGCACATCGCCGGCCTCAAGGTGGTCTCCTGCGGCGACCCGGTCGACGCGTACTGGATGATCCAGCAGGCGATCGCCTCCGACGACCCGGTGGTGTTCTTCGAGCCGAAGCGCCGCTACCACGAGAAGGCGGAGCTCGACGAGACCGCGACCGAGGCGCCGGTGCCGCTGCACCAGGCCGTCGTACGACGTGAGGGCACCGACGCGACGCTGTTCTGCTACGGCCCGATGGTCAAGACCTGCCTGCAGGCCGCCGAGGCCGCGGTCGAGGACAGCCGCAACCTCGAGGTCGTCGACCTGCGCTCGATCTCTCCGCTGGACCTGGCGACGATCTTCGCCTCCGTGAAGAAGACCGGCCGCGCGGTCGTGGTGCACGAGGCGCCGCTGTCGCTCGGCCCGGCCGCCGAGGTGGCCGCGCGGGTGAGCGAGGAGTGCTTCTACTCGCTGGAGGCGCCGGTGCTGCGGGTCGCGGGCTTCGACACGCCGTACCCGCCGTCGCGGGTCGAGGAGGACTACCTCCCGGACCTCGACCGGGTGCTGGACGCCGTCGACAAGGTGATGGAGTACTGATGGCCCCCGAAAATGTGCACCGCCAGGAGTTCCGCCTGCCGGACGTCGGTGAGGGCCTGGTCGAGGCCGAGATCGTGTCCTGGAAGGTCAAGCCCGGCGACACGGTGAAGCTGAACGACACCATCGTCGAGATCGAGACCGCGAAGTCGCTGGTCGAGCTGCCGGTGCCGTTCGCCGGTGTGGTCGCCGAGCTGCTGGTGCCCGAGGGTGAGACCGTTCCGGTCGGTACGCCCATCATTGCTGTTGAAACCAGCATCTCGGTCAACACCGGTGGTCCCGAGCCCACCGGTACGCCGAAGGAGGACCGTGCCAGTGTCACGGCGCCACCGGTGCAGACCCCGCAAGACGAGGAGTGGGTCGAGCCGGGTCTGATCGGCGGACCGGCGCCGGGCGGCCGCACCGCGGTGCTGGTCGGCTACGGGCCGAAGACCACCGAGGCCAAGCGCCGTCCGCGCAAGGGCGCCGCCCCGGCTCCGGTCGCCGCGGCGCCGGCCCCGGAGGCCACGGTGTCCGCGGTGTCGACCGGCTACCCGTCGGCGAAGGTGCTGGCGAAGCCGCCGGTGCGCAAGCTCGCCAAGGACCTCGGCGTCGACCTCGGTGCGGTGACCCCGACCGGCCCGGGTGGCGTCATCACCCGCGCCGACGTCGAGTCGCACGCCACCGGCGCTGAGGCCGTTGTCCCGGTCGCCGCCGCCCCGCTGTACGCCGTCCCGTCGTACGCGCCGGTGCCGGGCCAGACCGAGACCCGGATCCCGATCAAGGGCGTCCGCAAGGTCACCGCGCAGGCGATGGTGAGTAGCGCGTTCACAGCCCCGCACGTGACCGAGTGGATCACCGTCGACGTGACCGCGACGATGGACCTGGTCAGGCGGCTGAAGAACGACCGGGCCTTCGAGGGCGTCAGGGTGTCGCCGCTGCTGATCGTCGCCAAGGCCTGCCTGCTGGCGGCCCGTCGTACCCCGGAGCTGAACGCGTCCTGGGACGAGGCGGCACAGGAGATCGTGCTCAAGCACTCGGTGAACCTCGGCATCGCCGCGGCCACCCCGCGCGGGCTGATCGTGCCGAACGTCAAGAACGCCGACGCTATGACGCTGCCGGACCTGGCCCGCGCGATCAACGACCTCACCGCGGTCGCCCGCGAGGGCAAGTCCCAGCCGGCCGACCAGGCCGGTGGCACGTTCACGATCACCAACGTGGGCGTCTTCGGGGTCGACGCCGGTACGCCGATCCTCAACCCCGGCGAGTCCGGCATCCTCTGCTTCGGCGCCGTCCGCAAGCAGCCGTGGGTCGTCGAGGACGAGATCGTGGTCCGCCAGATCACCACGCTGGCGCTGTCGTTCGACCACCGCCTGGTCGACGGCGAGCAGGGTTCCCGGTTCCTGGCCGACGTGGCCGGCATCCTCGAGGACCCGGCCCGCGCGCTGATGTTCTGACCCGTAGCCGGAGGCCTCTGGAAAGAGTTCGCCGAGATGCACACCGCTATCGGTGCAGTACATCGCTGGCGATGTGCGGGTCGGGGCGGGGTGGCGCGCTGCGGGCGGTGTACTGGCGGATCAATCCGGGTCGCCCGGTGCCGAACAGGACCGTAGGTGTCCGCGATCGCCGCTAGCGTCGGGGCATGGGCGAGCTGAGCTGGGCAGCGGTCCGCGCGCGGCGGATGACCAGGCAGGGGCTGGGCACCGAGCCGTACGACGGCGGCCCGGCGGACGTCGTACGGGCGATGTGCGGTGCGCACGCCCAGGTGATGCCGGCCGCCGAGCTGTCCGTCGGGCTCCGGCTGGCCGCGGCGACCCGGGACGACGTCCGCGCGGCGCTGTGGGACGAGCGGGTGCTGGTGAAGACGATCGGGATGCGCGGGACGGTGCACCTGTTCGCGTCCGGCGAGCTGGCCATGTGGACGGCCGCGCTGAGTGCGGTCCCGGCGAGCTCGCCGTTCCCGCCCGGCGTACGGCTGACCGACGAGCAGGCCGACGCCGTCGTGGCGGCGATCGGCAAGGCGCTGGCCGACGCGGAGCTCACGGTCGACGAGCTCGGTGAGGCGGTCGTGGATCTGGCCGGGTCGTGGGCCGGTGACCTGGTGATGCCGGCGTTCCAGGACCTGTGGCCGCGCTGGCGGCAGGCGATCGGTACGGCGGCCGCCCGCGGCGCGCTCTGCTTCGGCCCGGACCGGGGCCGCAAGGTGACCTACACCAGTCCGCGCCGCTGGGTGCGCGGCTTCGAGCCGGCCGACCCGGATGCCGCGCTGGCGGACGTCGTACGACGTTATCTGCGCGCCTACGGCCCAGCGACTCCCGAGCACTTCGCGCGCTGGTTCGGTGCGCCGCGGCGGTGGGCCGCCGATGCCCTCGACCGTCTCGGCGACGAGCTCGAGCAGGTCGTTGTCGCGGGCAACGATGCCTGGCAGCTCGCCGGCGAAGGTGACCCCGGGGATGACGCGGTGGAGGGTGTGCGGCTGCTGCCGTACTTCGATGCGTACGTCATCGCGGCCCAGCCGCGCGAGCTGCTCTTCCCGGGCCGCGCCGCCGAGCGTGCCCTGGCCCGCGGCCAGGCCGGCAACTACCCGGTCCTGCTCGTCGACGGTGAGGCCGCCGGTGTGTGGCACCTGCGCCGCTCCGGCCGCCGCTCGACCGTCACCGTCGAACCTCTGCGCCGCCTCACCGCCGCTCGCCGTAAGGCCCTCGACGAGCAGGTCGCCCGGATCGCCGAGTTCAGCGCAGGCCCGGCCGAGCTCGTGATCGGCGAGATCACCGTCGGCCCGCACGCCTGACCGCTGTTCATCGGGCCCCCAGAGCGCGTTTCCGGGCGTCCGCGAATCGTTTCTCCGTACCTCGGAGGCCACCGAGGTAGCCCCAGGGGAAGGTGGTCACGTTCCCACCGAGCCGTTCGAACACGGAAGCGGCGGCCTGGCGGTCACCACTGAGGTCGAAAGCCATCGCGAACACGTTCAGTGGCAGGGGCCAGCCCGGCCTGAACTCTGCGGCGGGGTTCCAGATCGAGTGCGCCGCCGCCGCGCGCAGGTCGGCCTGGACGTCCGGACGCCGCACGTACGACGACCGCTCGGCGCCTCGGAGGCCTAGGTGGATCTCCAGGTGGCACAGGGCGACCAGGTAAGCGAGCATGTTGCCGCCGGGGCTGCGGCTCGCCGCGCCGCGCGCGAACCGGAACATCTGCTCGTCGCTGCCTCCCCACTTGGCACACAGACTCTGCATGAACTCGGCATGTGCCTTCAGGTTCGTCGGGTGCCGCCGCACCGCCTCGGTGAAACGGAACTCCTCGTCCTCCACCGGCAGCTGCAGGCCGCGTGCCGTGCGGATCAGGAACGACCATGCGACCGGCTCCTCGGGGAGCCGGGTGGTGACGTCGTACAGATATGACTCCGCGAGCCGCAGTCGGTCGAAGAACAGCGTGAATTGTTCGTCGCGTGTGTACTGCGCGGCGAGCGCGCCGCGCGCCTCCCAGGCCCAGGCGACGGCGTGGCAGCCTCGCACCAGCTGCGCGAGCGGGTCCGAACCTGTCCAGTTGCCGATCCAGTCCTGCACGCCGGGCACTGAGCCACCGACCTCCAGGTAGAAGGCTCTGTCGTCCGGATGGCCGGCGGCGATCACCACCTCGCGCGCGGTCGGCCAGTCCTGCCGGGTCAGCGCGTCTCGCAGCCTGGCAGCGCCGGGGTCGCCCATGCACGGGTCGATCACCGGTTCGTTGGACTTCTTGCGCAGACCCACGTCAACCCCACCTTCATCGCTTCCATCGGTCACCGGTGGCCAGACCGACCACCACCGCCACGATCCCCGCCACCGGCAGCACCCGGCTGGTCAGCACGCTGTCGGTGGCGATGAACAGCCACGCCGCCGCGGCCAGCGTCAGAACGGCCACCACGACCGGGTGGTCGAGCCGGGCCCCGAGCCGCTGCCGGCGGGTCACCGTGGTCCGCGGGATCTCGTCCTCGGCGCGCTCCGGCAGTACGACGTGGAGCCGGCGCGGGACGGCGGAGTCGACCATCGCGACCGCGTCCTGGCCGCGACGCCACAGCCCGGGTTCGATGACGACCTGGTAGCCGTCGCGCCGGATCAGCTTGCGCCCGCCGTCCGGGAACGCGACGAGTGCCGCCAGCTCGTCGTACCGCGCGCTGACCTCGCTCGCGGCCGCCTCCAGCCGGGCCGCGGTCGGCCCCACGGTGAGCGTGCGCCTCGCCTTGCCGGCCGGCGTGGCGAGGGGCCGGAAGGTCCGCCCCTCGACCGTCTCCGCGGAGGCCGGTGGCACGTCCAGCCAGTGCAGCTGCGGGTCGCCGGCGCTGCCGGGGTCCGCCGACAGCAGCAGGCTCGTCCACAGAGTGTGGGCGGCGCGCCGGACGTCATCCGCCGTGACGGCGCGAAGTTCGTCGACCAGCGCCTCGCGGGACCGGATCGGCTGCCCGAGCAGCGCGTCGCGCGCGGTGAGGAACGGCAGCCAGTGCTCGGCCGGCTCCTCCGTCATCAGGCGGATCCGCTGCTCGATGTCGTCACGCAGCTCGGCCGGGTCGGGGCCGACGTCCCGCAGCCGGCGCAGCACGGAGGCCGTCGTCGCCACGATCGTCGGCAACGCGTCGGGCAGGATGTCGATCCCGGCCGTGGCCATCGCCTGGTCGGCGTCCATCAGTTCGTACGACGACCAGGCGCTGTAGCCCATTCCGGCGCCGTCCCGCAGGTTCCGCTGCAGTGCGCGTTCGAGCGCCCGCAGGGTGGTGGTCGCGGCCGCCGACCGCGGCAGTGTGCCGGACACTGCCACCGTGCCGGGACGGTCGTTGAAGCCGGCCGGCGCCGGCTGGTCGCACGGTACAGCCCGGCGAGCCGGTTGCCGGGGGCCCGCCGCGAGCGGCAGCCGCAGTCCGGCCGGTGGCGGCCCGCTCAGCGCGAGGACGGCGTTGCCCCGCGTGTACGTCGCGGCCGCCAGTTGCCGCAGACCGTCGGGGGTGGCCGTGCTGAGGCCGAACTCCTCGTACCCGGACAGGCCGGGGCCCTGCGCGCCGTACCGCCACAGCAGGTGGTTGGCGACGGTTCCGATGGTGCGGGTGGCACCCTCGGCGCGGAGCACCCGCCGTTCGTGCTCGAGCTGCGCGAAGTCCGGTGCGGACAGCCACCGGCAGACGTCGTGCAGGAAGCCGGCGACCTCCGCGGGTTCGCCCTCGGCGTGGAAGCTCGTGAAGAGCAGGTCGACGTGGCCGTTTACCGGGGTGCGGATCGAGTCGCGGTCGTGCAGGGCCAGGTGTTCCAGCAGGTGCAGCCAGCCGCTCGTCGGGAGGGTCTCGTCGGCCATGCCGGTGCGGAACCACAGGCTGGCGTTCAGGGAACGCCGCCCGGGCACCCAGAACACCGGGACGCCGTCCACGTCCGTCGTACGCAGCCCTTCGTCGGTCACGCCAGGTCCCCTTCCCAGGTCGTGCGTGGTGCTGGCGCACCATACCGGGAAACGGCGACGTCCGCCGGACGGGATCTCCCCGTCCGGCGGACGCCGGTGATGCGTGGGTGTTACTTGGTGACCGCGTCGAGGGCGTCGGCGATGCCTTCGCCGTAGAAGGCGTTGAGCGCGTCGGTGCCGGTGCAGCGGGCGTCGGTGGCCGGGCAGGCGTGGTCGTCGGCCTCGGTGTGCAGCGCCTGGGTGATCTGCTGCGGCGTCCAGTCCGGGTGCGCCGACTTGATGAGCGCGGCGACGCCGGTGATGTGCGGCGAGGCCATCGACGTACCGGACTTGAGGCCGTAGCCGCCGTGCAGCACGGTCGACAGGATCCGGCGGCCGGGGGCGGCGATGTCGATCGTGCCCAGGCCGTAGTTGGAGAAGCTGGACTTCGCGCCGCCCTGGTCGAGGCTGGCCACGGTGATCACGCCGGGCAGCTCGGTCGGCATGTCGAGGCAGCCGTTGTCGATCGTGCGCGGCGCCGGCGTCGTGTCGTTCGGGCTGCTGCTGTCGGTGGTCTTGTTGGCCAGGTCGTAGTTCGAGTTACCGGCCGCGGCGACCGCGAGCGAGCCCTTGCCGGTGGCGTAGGCGACGGCACGTCGTACCGCCGTCTGCACCGCGCCCTGGTCGGCGCCGTCGGCGCACCAGAACATCCACGGGTCGATGAAGTAGCTGTGGTTGGTGACGGCCATGCCGTGCTCCGCGGCCCAGACGAACCCGCAGATCGAGTACTCCGGGTAGATGAAGCCGTCGTCGTTCACCACCTTCACCGACGCGATCCGCACACCGGGTGCCACGCCCACGATGCCGACGCCGTTGCGCGCCGCCGCGACCGTGCCGGCGACGTGCGTGCCGTGCGAGCTGGTCGTCGGTCGCCATGCGCCTTCAGTGGTGTCCGGTACGCCGTTGTCGACGCAGCTCACCGAGTCGGCGGCGTCGAAGTTCGGCGCGAGGTCCGGGTGGGTGTCGTCGACACCGCTGTCGTTGATGCCGACCAGGATCCGGCGGGAGCCGTCGGTGATCTGGTGCGCCTGATCCGCCTTGATCTGGACCATGTCCCACTGCTCGCTCTCACGCGGGTCAGGCACCGGTGCCGCTTCCACGTCTCCGAGCGAATTCAGGCCGCTGGCGGGACCTTCGCTGACGGCCGCCGTCCGGGTCGCGCCGACCGATTGCACCTCGCGTCCGAAGTGGGTCGCTCTTACGTCGGCCCGGAAACCGGCGTTGGTCGACTGCGCGATCACCACCCCGAGCTGGGGATACGACTGCAGCACCCTGCCGCCGGCCGCCTCCACGGCTTGCTCGACCTTCCGCACATGTCCGGGCGACGCCTTGGTGTTGACCACGTAGTTCATCAGCGGACCAGCGGCCACCGAGGACAGTGGTACGGCGTGCGCGGTGGCGGTGCCGAGTGTCGTCAGGGCCAGAGCGGCAGCGGCCAGACCGGCGGTCAGTCGGCGGGGACGGGAGCTTGGAGTCACGCTGTCTCCTCGAGGCGCGGGGCCGGGGTGTGGCCCAGGTACCCCGAGACTCTAGAGCGATTTCCGGTGCCGCGGAGTTCGCCATCCACAACACAGGGGAAACCCTGCATCACAGCCAGTTGCCCACATCTGTGGATTCGCCTGTGGATAACTCGTGGACAAGTTGGGGAGGAGTGGTGGATTGCCTGTGCATGTAAGATAGATACAACAGAGATACGAGATGCATGGGTGAGGAGTTCAGGGTGAGTGGCGGGTTGCCGGAGAATGCGCCGGCGAACGGGGTGGAAGGACCTGAGATCAGGCCTGACCTGCAGTTGGGGGATGAGACCGCGGAGATCGCCCGGGTGGTGGTCGAGGCGGCGCCGGGAGCCGAGAAGATTCCGGCGGCCGAGCGGGTCTACGCCTACGTGAAGGCAGCGATCCTGGACCGGGCCTACCCGGGTGGCGAGCTGCTCACCGAGGGCGAGCTGGCCTCGGCGGTCGGGGTGTCCCGCACGCCGGTGCGCGAGGCGTTGCTCCGCCTGGAGGAGTCCGGCCTCGTGAAGTTGTACCCGAAGAAGGGTGCGCTGGTCCTGCCCGTGCTGCCGCAGGAGATCAACGACGTACTCGAGGCTCGCGAGCTGATCGAGACGCACGCCGCCGCCAAGGTCTGGCCGCGGCGCAAGCAGTTGATCGAGACCCTCACCGACCGCGTCGACGAGATGCGCGCGCATCGCAAGGCCGGTGACGCGAAGAGCTTCCTGGAGGCGGACCGCGCCTTCCACGAGGCGATTGTGGGTGCCGCTGGCAACGAAATCCTGTCGAAGCTGTACAACAGCCTGCGCGACCGCCAGGTCCGGATGGGCGTGCCCGGCATCGAGGTGCAGCCGGCCCGGATGGACAAGTCCATCACCGCGCACCAGGAGATGATCGACGCTCTCGGCGGCAACAGCGCCAAGCGCTTCCGTGAGCTCGTCGTCGCCCACATCGACTCCGCCGCGTCGGACCTGCGGGGCATGCGGTGACCGAACTCCTCTATCCCCTGGGTGGACGTCGCGCCTGGGCGGTGTGGGCCACTGCTGTCTTCACCTACCTCGTGACCGTGCTGCACCGCGGCTCCATGAGTGTGGCCGGCCTGCAAGCCGCTGAGCGCTTCCACATCTCCGCATCCGCACTGGCCAGCTTCGCCGTCGTACAGCTGACCGTGTACGCGGCAATGCAGGTGCCTGTCGGCATACTGCTGGATCGGTACGGCTCCAAGCGGCTGCTGATCACTGCGTCCGGGCTGCTGTTCCTAGCGCAGTCAGCCTTCAGTCTGGTCGACTCCTACCCGGCTGCCCTCGCTGCACGCGCGGTGCTGGGTGTGGGTGACGCACTGGTGTTCATCAGCGTGCTGCGAGTCGTGATGTCCTGGTTCCCGGCGCTGCGGCAGCCGGTGATGTCGCAAGCCACCGGAATGCTCGGTGGTGTCGGTGCGATCGTCTCGACCGTGCCGATGGCCGCTGCGTTTCATGCCTTCGGCTGGACCAGCACGTTCGCCGGTGCCAGCATCCTGAGCCTGGTGACGGGCATCGCCGTACTGTTCCTGATCAGGGACACTCCGTACGACGTGCCGCTGCATCGGACCAAGCAGTCACTGGCAGAGGTACGGAAGAACCTGCGCCGGGCCTGGAAAGAACCGGGGACACGGCTGGGGCTGTGGACGCACTTCACCACCAGCTTCTCCGGCAGCACGTTCGGCCTGTTGTGGGGTTACCCCTTCCTCGTCAGCGGTGAAGGGGTCGCTCCGACGACCGCTGCGGCGATGCTGATCGTGCCGGTGCTGGCGGGCCTCTGCTACGGGCCTGTGGTGGGCCGGTACGCCGCTCGCTTCCCGTTCTACCGGTCCTGGATCGTGCTGGCCGTGATCGCGGGGTCCGTGGTCATGTGGACCGTCGTACTGCTGTGGCCTGGTC
>WNGB01017322.1_pt1 | contig 19276 bp, 17 predicted proteins | sample 5400681 | NCBI WGS metagenome assembly WNGB01 (sample SAMN13153367, study PRJNA577476) | soil metagenome | isolation source: 115 cm soil or saprolite under grassland replicate 2 | place: USA:California | collected 2016-06-15
CTACCGGCATGCGGATCCGGCTGCACTGCCGGGCGAACAGCGTATGTTGAAAAAGTGTGGAAGTCGCCGGCGCAAGCGACTGTCGATTACGGGCAGCCGTGCGCGCTTCCGCCAGCAAACTGGATCGTGTCGGACGGCACGGGCAGCAATATCTGCTCGTTCCCTCACGAGCCGTACCTGAATCTCATTTACCCCGATCAGGGCGCGAACAACAACGGCGACCCGTATAGCGTCGTCGTGGGATGGGAACCGCCCGGTCAGCAGACATTCCGGCCGAAACAGCTCGACAACCAAGGCGCTGTCATCCCGTGTCCGGCACCGGGAACGATTGATTTGGATAAGTGCACATCGAATGCGTATGACGTCGACGGTGCGATCGTGCCAATCAATGTCATTCTCCAGGGCATTTTGTACGTTGAAGGACAGTGGGGATCAGAAGGCAATGCCTGGTTCTTCGGCTCGATCCTCGTTCAAGACACGATCAATCTGTCGAGCGGTACTGCAGACGTCTGGTTCGATGAGAAGCTGCTGAAAGGCACATGGGCGCCTCCCGGAATGCCGCGCGTCATCGTATTCTCGGAACAGACGGACGAGCAGACTCAGTAGGGGGTAGGTGTTCGGGAGTAGGGAGTGGAATCGATTTCCTACTCCCTATTCCCGACTCCCGCCTAACAAGTCTTTGAACTGCTCCTTATCGATGGCCTTGTCATAGGCGGCCTGTGCGCTGATCTTGCCGGCATCGAAGAGCTTCTGGATCGACGAGTCCATGTCGATCATGCCCTCGCGGATGCCGGTCTGAATCGCCGATGTGATCTGCGAGGTCTTTCCTTCGCGGACCATGTTGCCGACCGCCGGCGATGCAAAAAGGATCTCCAGCGCGGCCACCCGGCCGCCGCCGATCTTCGGCAGCAGTTGTTGCGCGACGACTGCGCGGATCGTCTCGCCCAGGACGTTGCGGATGCCTTCCTGTTCTCCGGCCGGAAACACGCTGATGATCCGGTCCATCGTCTTGGCGGCGTTGTTCGTGTGCAGCGTGCCGAAGACCAGGGTTCCGCGTTCCGCGGCCGACAACGCCATCTGGATGGTCTCCAGGTCGCGCATCTCGCCGACGAGAATCACATCCGGGTCCTCGCGTCCGGCGGCCTTCAACGCCTCGGCAAATGATTTCGCATGCGTCCCGATTTCTCGCTGATGAATGAGACATTTTTTGTTCGGGTGCACGAATTCGATCGGATCTTCGATGGTGATGATGTGCAGACTGCGGCTCTCGTTGACCAGATCCACAATCGCCGCGAGGGTGGTCGACTTGCCGGAGCCGGTTGGGCCGGTGACCAGCACCAATCCGCTTTTCATCTGCGCGATCCGGCGCACCTGCTCGGGCAGCCCGAGCTGCTCGATGGTCATGATCTTCGAGGGAATGACACGAAACACCGCGCCCGCTCCGCGCTGCTGGCGAAACAGATTCACGCGAAAGCGCGCGAGATCAGGAATCTCATACGAGAAATCCACGTCGCCGGTTCGCGCGTATTCGTCCCACAGCCGTGGCGGCGTCACCGGTTGCAGCAGCTCAGCGAAATCGTTCTCGGTCAGCATGCGATAGCGGATCGGCTCGATCGAGCCGGATGCGCGCATCATCGGCGGCCGGCCGACGGTCAGATGAAAATCGGATGCGCCGCGGTCGTTCAGGAGCTTCAGGAAACGATCAATCTTCTGCATCATCGCCCCTCATCCGCCCTTCGGGCACCTTCTCCCCGCAGGCGGGGAGAAGGACGTCGCGACGGCCCTCGCCCCGCGCAGCGGGGAGAGGGTGGCGTCCTTCGACGACGCTCAGGACAGGCTCCGCGCCGGGTGAGGGGCCGCGTTTCCATCATCGTCTCCCGCTCTTCAGGAACTCCTGCGAAACCAACGGCTCGAAATCTTCTTTCTTCACCGCGGCCATGTACGCCGTCTCGGGCGAGATTTTCTGCCGCTCGAGCAAGTCGCGGAGCGCTTCATCGATCGTCTGCATGCCTTGCGACCTGCCAATTTGCATTGCCGAGTAAATCTGAAATGTCTTCTCATCGCGGATCATGTTCGCGACGGTGCTGGTCCCTTTGAGGATCTCGAACGCGGCGACGAGCTTTCGCGGCTCTTTCGAAGGCAGCAGCCGCTGGGCGATGACGTATTTCAGCGATTCCGACATCGACGCGCGCACTTGTGGCTGCTCGTCGATGGGAAAGCTGGAGATTACGCGGTCGACCGCTTTCGGCGCGCTGGTCGAATTGAGGGTGCCGAGAACAATGTGGCCGGTCTCGGCAGCGGTGAGGGCGAGCGAGATCGACTCGTTGTCGCGCAGCTCGCCGATCACGATGACGTCGGGATCTTCACGCAGCGCCGCCCGCAACGCGCGCGCGTAGGAGACCGTGTGCGTTCCGACCTCGCGCTGATTGATCAGGCACTGTTTGAACGGATGGACGAACTCGACCGGATCCTCCATCGTCAGCACGTGATCGGTTCGCGTTTCGTTGAACAAGTTCACCAGCGCGGCGAGCGTGGTCGATTTTCCCGATCCCGAGGGACCGCAGATGATCACCAGACCCTGGTGGTAATCAGCGATCTCGGCAAGATGTTCGGGCAAGCCGATATCGGCAATCGAGGGCGGCTTCTCCGGGATGACGCGGAACACGCCGTTGTAGCCGCGCTGATCGAAGAAGACGTTTGCGCGATAGCGGCCGGCCTGTGGGATGAAGTAGCAGAAATCGATCTGATGCTCTTTCTGCAGCACCGCCCACTGCGTCTCCGTCAAAACCTCCTTCAGCATCGCCTCGGTCACTTCCGCTGTGAACGGCTCACCTTGCGCGCGAAGAAGGTCGGCTGCCAGGCGAAGCGTTGGCGGTTGTCCGACGGTTAGATGAAAGTCGGACGCGCCTTGATTTCGAGTAGCGACCAGGAGCTTGTTGAGTCGCGGATCTTCTTTCGCGCTGCTGGCGGCAAGCGCCTGGACGCGAATGGCGTCGACTTCGGGCCGCGACGGATCGCCCGGCGGGCAGATTTCGTCGAGCAAATCGATCGCGCGCGCGCGAACGCTTCGATCCGCATCCTTCTGAGCGACCTGCATCAACGCGTTCTTCACCTGAGGATGCTTGAAATTCCGCAGCGCCTGCAAAACCTCGATGCGAACATCGGGCGCCGGATCAGCGAGCAGTTTGCCGAGCGGCGGAAGCGAGCGAGGATCGGCGATGCGGCCGAGTGCCTCGACGGCGGACCATTTCACATCCGGGTCTGCCAACGAGGCGACGAGCGGCTCGACAGCGCGTGGATCCTCGAGCCGCCCAAGCGTGTCGGCAGCGGAGATGCGGATCCACCAGTCGCTGTCCTTCAGCAGCTCGATCGTCGCAGGCGCGATGCGCGCATCCTGAAAAGCGGCGGCGATCGAAAGCGCCCCGCTGCGCACGTCCGGATCGGGATCGCGCAGCAGATCGATCGTGGCGGGAAGCAGCGCTTCGGGAAATCCCGAGACCGATTCCAACGCCCGCGTTCGGACGAATCCCGCCAAAGAGTTCGCGAATTTGATGTAGCGCTTCAAGACTCCCGCGGGATCGCCGATGCCGATCAGAATTTTCATCGCCGCGGCGCGCGTCGGCGCGTCGCCGGAAGCGACCAGCGGAAGCAGCTTGTCCACAATCGGCAGTCCCTCTCTCGCAGCGAGAGTGGCGAGCGCGGTGGTGATCACATTGCGCGTTCCTTCACTCGCGGTCGGCAGCTCCTGAATGAACAGATCGACTGCGATTTGCGGTGCGCGTTTGGCGAGGACCTCGAGCGCTCGCTCCCGTATGGTCTGATCGGCGTCGACAGCGAGTTGACGCCAGCGGTTCAGACCGATCCTCGTCAGAGTCGCCGTGGCGAGCTTCGCCAAAAACTGCGTCCGCTCCTCGTTCTCGCTGAGAGCCACCTGCCAGAGCAGCGGCTCATTCCCCTCGGTGACCGGCGACTCGAGCAGGATCCGCCGCGCGATGCCCTGCATCTCACGCGATTCCTTCGTCTCTTTCGGAGCAGGAGCGAGCATCGCCGAGACGCGCTGCTCCAGACCTGCAATGCCGAGCGTGCCGAGGTTCGTGGTGGCCGAGCGAAGGGCGGCATCCGGCTTTCCACGAGCTTCGGCGACGAAAGCGTCGACCGTTTCGGGATCGTTGATCTGCGCCAGCAGCTTGACGGCAGCGTCGCGCATCATGCGATCGGGGCGGAAGAGCATCCAGACGACGTCGCGTGCCCGGACGCCCTCCGCCGCCCCCAGGCGCGACAGGAGCTCGTCGCGCTCCTCGGGGGAGGCGAAGTCCTTATTCGAGAGACGCCGGACCGTTTCCTTCAGGTCGGACTGGAACAGGGCCATCGAGCGAGCCGCTCATTATGCGGGAAGATTCAAAAGATTGAAACGTTTACGTCTCGTCGGCCGTCTCACAAGGCGAGCAGCGAGCAATGCCAGAATTCATCCTCAGAGTCGGAACTCCTGATGGCCAGATCGTGGAGCGGCACGTCCAGGCGAACACGGTCCGGGCGGCCGAGGATGAGCTGCGAAAGCAGGGCATGCATGTGTTCGCTGCCAAGCGCGGGCACATCGCCCTTCGCGATCTGCTGCCGCGCTCCCGCAAAGTCGTTTCTACCGAGCGCTTCCTCCTTTTCAATCAGGAGTTGCTGGCGCTGGTCCGCGCGGGTCTGCCCATCCTGCAGTCGTTCGACATCATGCTGGAGCGGCAGAAGGAGGCACGTTTTCGCGAAGTCCTCGCCGATATCCGCGAGCAACTGAAATCCGGCATCTCGCTCTCTGACGCGTTCGCCTCCTATGGCGAAGCTTTCCCGCCGATCTACTCCACCTCGCTTCGCGCGGGCGAGCGTTCCGGCGATCTCGAAGGCGTGCTGCGGCGTTTTCTGAAGTACCAGAAGATGATCGTGACGTTGCGCAAGCGCGTCATCACTGCGCTGATCTACCCGACGATCCTGATCACGCTCTCGGTCTGCATGGTGATCATCATGCTGACGAAAGTCATTCCGCGATTCGCGGAGTTCTACGCAGGGTTCGATGCGCAACTGCCTGCGTTCACGCGATTGCTGATCGCGACCGCAACAGCGCTCAACGCCCATTTTGTGATTGCGGTTGTGATCACGGCGATTGTGCTGATTCTCTTGCGGCAGTGGATCGCTACGAGCGGCCGTCTCGCGTGGGACCAGCTCAAGCTGCGGCTTCCCTTCGTGGGCGGCGTGCTCCATCGCGTCGCGATCATGCAATTCACGCAGTCGCTGGGCACGCTTCTCAGCGGCGGCACCCCGATGGTGCCGGCGATCGAGATCGCCTCGCAATCGGTGGGCAATCAGATGGTGTCGACGAAGGTTTACAGCATCGTCCAGCACGTCCGCGAGGGCGAGCCACTGTGGCGCTCGCTGGAGTCCACGGGGGTGATCAGCGACCTGGCCGTGGAGATGATCAAAGTCGGTGAATCGACGGGCGCTCTGACGGAAATGCTGGCCAACGTCAGCGAGTTCTACGATGAGGAGATCGAGGCTAGATTGGCGCGCGTGGTGGCGGCCATCGAGCCGATCATCCTGGTATTCATGGGCGTAGTGATCGCCACCCTTTTGTACGCCTTTTATCTACCGCTATTTCAGCTTACGTCTGTGGGGCAACAATGAGTTCTTTGTTCTTCGTTGCTCGTTGTTCGAAACTGAGTTCTACGAAGAACAAACAACAAAGAACAAACAACAATGGCTACTGATCCACGCTCGCTGTACAAAAATACCGACCCGACGGGCGACGCTGCGCGCGCGCAGCGCCTCGCCGACCAGTACGGCTTCCCCTACGTCGATCTCAACCACTTTCAGGTTGATCATCAGCTCTTCCGCGATATTCCGCTGGAGCTGATGATCCGCTATCAGTTCCTGCCGGAGCGCCGCGAAAACGGCCATATCTCCGTCGTCGTCGGCGACCCGACCGACGTCCTCAAGCTCGACGAGCTCGAGCTTCTCCTCGGCGCTCCTCTGAAGGTGAAGGTCGCCTCGCCGGCGGCGATTCGCGACAAGCTCCAGAAATCCGAATCGACGCAGCGCGTGCTCGATGAAGCGACTGAAGGCTTCAAGCTGCAGCTCGTTAGCGAAGACGAAGAAGGCGAAGAGACGCTGACGATCGACTCGATCACCCAGCAGGAGTCGTCGCCGATCATCAAGCTGGTCGATTCCATCGTGTTCAATGCCATCCAACGCCGAGCATCGGACATTCACATCGAGACGCGCGATAACGAAGTGGTCGTGAAGTACCGAATCGACGGCGTGCTGTACGAAGCGCTCGATCCGATCGACAAGCGCCATCACTCGACCATCATCAGCCGCATCAAAGTCATGTCGGAGCTGGACATCGCTGAGAAGCGCGTGCCGCAGGACGGTCGTTTCAAGCTGCGCATCACCGGCCGCACGATCGACTTCCGCGTGTCGATCGTTCCCACCGCTCACGGCGAAGACTCGGTCATCCGAATCCTGGACAAGGAGTCGATGAACAAGGAGTTCAAAAACCTCCGCCTCGACGTCCTCGGATTCGATGACGACATGCTGGCGAAGTTCCGCAAATTCATCAAAGAGCCATACGGAATGGTGCTGGTGACCGGGCCGACGGGCTCCGGCAAAACGACGACGCTCTACGCCGCGCTGTCCGAGATTCAGAGTCCGGAGGACAAGATCATCACGATCGAGGATCCGGTGGAGTATCAACTTCGCGGGATCACCCAGATCCCGGTGAACGAGAAGAAGGGACTCACGTTCGCGCGCGGTCTGCGATCGATCCTGCGTCACGACCCCGACAAAATCATGGTCGGCGAAATCCGCGACGAGGAGACCGCACAGATCGCCGTGCAGTCCGCGCTGACCGGCCATCTCGTGTTCACCACCGTTCACGCCAACAACGTCGTCGACGTCCTCGGCCGCTTCCTGAACATGAAAGTCGATTTGTACAACTTCGTCTCCGCGCTGAACTGCGTGCTGGCGCAACGCCTGGTACGCCGCATCTGCCAGGATTGCAAGCAGGAGGTGAAGTATCCCGATGCGTTTCTGATCGAGTCGGGCCTGGATCCTCAGCTTTATCGAAACAAGACCTTCTGGGAAGGAAAAGGCTGCCTGGAGTGCAACGGCACCGGATTCCACGGCCGTTCGGCGATCTCGGAACTTCTCGATCTCTCCGATCGTATTCGCGGCATGATCCTCGACCGCCGTCCCGCTTCGGAAATCAAAAAAGCGGCGAAAGAAGAAGGAATGACCTTCCTGCGCGAGTCGGCGCTGAAGAAAGTAATGGAAGGGCGAACCACTCTGAGAGAAATCAATAAGGTCACATTTGTGGAGTGAGGGACATGAATGCCGAACGCAGAATGCAGAATGAAGAATTGAGAAACGGCCTTCTTCTTCGTTCTTCGTTCTGCATTCTGCGTTCTCCATTCATCTGATATGGCCGCGACTTTCCCTTCCGACATCATCGTCCTCGATTCCGACGGCTTGCTTCACGCGCGGCTGGCGCGCGGGAAAAAAGGTCCGCGAATCGTGCAGGCGAAGACCTACCGCCTCGCGGCGAACACGTTCTCGCCTGCCGTCGTGACGCCGCAGGTGACGAATGAATCGTCGCTCGCCGACGCTCTGCGGCGGCTTCGCGTCGAAACGGGACGGTGGGATCGCGCGTCGCTGCTGCTCCCCGATTCGTGGTTTCGGATCAACATTCTCGAGCTGCCGTCGCTGCCGGAATCGTCCAAAGATGCGGAAGAGATGGTGCGCTGGAGTCTCAAACGGACGATGCCGCTCGATCCCACACTGCTGCGCGTACGCTACGAGGTGCTTTCGCGCACGCCGGCGCATACGAAGGCGCTCGCGCTCAGCGCGATCGATCAGAGTCTGACAGCAATCGAGAAGATCTTCTCGGCGACGGGCATCGACGTCGTGCTCATCGAGCCGATCGGCATGAACATCTGGAACGCGATCACGGTACGCGAGCCGAACACGTCACGCGATCGAATCTTCTTCTACATTCGCGAAGGGGAGTTCACCACGGCCGCGTTTCGAGGCTCGCAACCGCTCTTCATCCGTTCGCGGAACCTGAACAGCGAACGAACCCTGGAGCAGGAGATCAAACTCTCGGCCAGTTACCTGCGCGACACACTGCGAACGGAATCGGTGGAGCAGTGCTATTTGTCGGGCAACGCAAACGGGGAGCTGAGCTCTGTGATCGGCGCGCAATTCGACGCTCCGGTCCGAAAAGTGTCGCTGGCGGATCTCAGCGATGGTTGGCCGGACGGCGTTGATGCGTACCAGTCGGAGCTCGCCGCGTGCACGGGAGTGTTTGCCTCTTGAAGCCGCTCCATCTCAATCTGGCCTCACATCCGTACCGCGATTACCGGCCGCTCTACGCCGTTGTGGTGTTGGCATCGCTGCTGATCGCCTTCATGCTGCTGAACAACATCGAAACGGGATATCGCTACGTGCGCGACACGCGAACCACACGGGACAAGATCGCGCAGATTGACCAGCAGGCGCAGGCGGAGAATCGCCGGGCCGCCGAGGCGATGCAGCGCATCCGCGGCGTGAACGTGAAGGTCCTCTCGGAGCAGGCGCAGTTTGCCAACGCGCGTCTCGCCGAACGCGCATTCTCGTGGAGCGAGCTGCTCGACCGGCTCGAACGCGTGCTCCCGAATGACGTTCGCATCGAATCGGTCTCGCCGGCCTTCGACAAAAATGGAATGGTGCACCTTTCGCTGCTGGCCGTAGCCAAAAATGGCGAAGGAATGGTGCATACGCTCGACCGCCTGAATCGCGATCCGCGATTCTCGAACGCCTTTCCCACATCCGAAAACAAGAGCAACACCGGATACACGTTCGGCATCGGCGTGGATTACCGTCCGTCGATCGCCAGGGCCGTGGAATGATCTGGCGAGAACACCGCGTCCTGCTCACCGTCCTCGGCGTCCTGCTCGTGGCCAACGCGATCTTTTTCTTCACCTATCGCGTGCAGTACGAGTCGCGGCTTCGCGCGCTCGACGCCCGTCTGCAGCAGTCGGAGGATGACCTGCAGCGCGCGCGGAACAAACGGATTTCCGCGGAGCAGCAGCTCGCGAGCTACAACAAGGTGCAGAAGGACCTGCAGGAGCTGTACAACAACAAGTGGTCGACGAAGGAACATCGACTGACCGCGCTGATCAATGAACTGAAGCGAATGGGCGCCGTGACGCAGCTCGATCCGAACAGCATCGGCTTTGCGCAGATCCAGGATCGCGAGGTTCAAAGGGCTGGCGGGATCGGGACGACGACCGTCACAATTACGTTCACCGTTCACGGCACGTATCAGCAGATCCGCCGGCTGATCAACTTCCTGGAGACCTCGAATCAGTTCGTGGTCAATCTCCGGCTCAAAACGCTGTTCCGTGAGCCGCCGCGTAGCACAATGGCTGTCAGCAAAGAAATGTGATGGATTGGATGAGCTGGAAAACCTGGGCCATCATTGGACTGATCATCGTCGGCGCGTACGCAATCTATGCATTCGCGGCCACCCAGAGTGCGCACACTTCGGAGCCGCTTTCGCAGCCGAACGCGACGACCACGACCGCGGCGTCGCGCACGATGACCGCACAGGCTCCCGGCGTCGGCGTGATCCACACCGAATGGCTCGACACGCAGAGCGGCAGCTACAAGAGCGAGCGGAATCTGTTCGCGTACAAGGAACCTCCGCCCCCTCCACCTCCAAGACCAGTCGTACAGCCGCCGCCTCCACCGCCGCCACCGCCCCAGCCGGTACAACCCGTCGAACCGCCGAAGCCTGTGCCGCCGCAGTTTCCGTATCACTACATCGGCACGTTCGGAACGTCGACCAGTCCGATCGCCACATTTTCGGGCAATGGGGAGATCATCAACATTCGTGTGGGCGAGATCATCGACGGCAAATTCATCCTGCGCGGCATTGGCATCGAGTCCGCGGAGATCGGCTACGTCGGTTTTCCTCCTGAAGTGAAAACGCGGATTCCCATCGGACAGTGAGTGACATTTATCTTCTTGGAGCGTCAAAATTTCGAAGTCCTGAGTGCTGAGTCCCGAGTGCTGAGCCCCACCCACCACTCAGGACTCAGCACTCAGGACTCAGGACTAAAGATGAAAAAACTGACAATGGCAACGCTCGCACTCGTGTTGATCGCGGGTTGCGCGAGCTACAACGCTTACGAACGCGGTCGTAACGCCGAGCGGACCAAGAACTGGGATCAGGCGGCCATCGAGTACCAGAAGGCGCTGGAAATCGATCCCGAAAACATGCGCTATCAGATCAACTTCCAGCGGGCAAAGCTGGAAGCGTCGCGGATCCATTTCGAAAAAGGGAAAACGCTTCGCACCGCGTCCGACGCGGCGCGCGGCGATGAGCAGATCCGCCTGGCACAGCTCGCGGCGACAGAGCTCGAGATCACGGTCAAGCTCGACCCGACGAATCAATTCGCGGCCGTGGAGCTCGCGAAAGCGGTCACGACGATTCAGAACGCGCAGCAAGCGGCAAGAGCGCACATGTCGATCGATGAGCTGAAGAAAGAAGCTGAGAAAACCAACATCAGCAAGTCTCAGCCCCCGCAGCTCAATCCAGCCTCGAATCAGCCGATCTCCCTTTCCTTTCCGCGCGAGACTCCGGTCAAAGACATCTATCGCGCGCTCGGCAACGCGTTCGGAATCAACGTCCTTTTCGATCAGGCGGTCAAAGACGATCGCGTCTCCATCGAGCTGAAGGACGTCACCGCACAAGAGGCGCTGGAGCGCGTGATGCAGGCGGCGAATCACTTCTATAAAGTCCTCGACCCGCACACCATCATCATCGTTCCCGACAATCCGCAGGCGCGGCGCGACTACGAAGACCTGGTCATTCGCACCTTCTATCTCTCGAACGGCGACGCCGAACAGGTGACGAACGTGGTGCGTACGATGATCGAGGCGCGCAATGTATTTCCGTTGAAAGCGCTCAATGCGATCACCATTCGCGACACAGCGGACAAAGTGCGCATCGCAGAAAAAATCATCGAGGCCAACGATAAGGCGAAGGCGGAAGTGGTGGTGGATGTCGAGCTGTTGCAGCTCGACCTCGACAAAACGCGCGACCTCGGGTTTGTCATCAACGGCTACGGCAGCACGTCAGCCGGCACGATTCAGCCGCTCGCGCCCGCGACATCGACCGCCGGAGGCAACGTTCCGCTGGCGCAGGGGACGCTCAACGATCTCCGCCGCCTGAACAGCGGCTTGATCAGCTTCTCGATTCCGAACGCGTCGTACACCGCGCTGAAATCGATTGGCAACACGCAATTGCTGGCCAATCCGCAGATGCGCATTTCCGAGGGCGAGAAGGCGACCCTGCATATCGGCAGCCGCATTCCTGTTCCGGTGTCGACGTTCACCAGCGTGAGCACGACCAGCAGCGGAACGTTCGCGCCGGTCACGTCGTATCAGTACCAGGACGTCGGCATCAAGGTCTCCATCGAGCCGCGCGTACACCACAATCGCGAGGTCACCCTCAAGCTGACGGTTGATGTCTCCAATCTGGGCGCGCCGGTGATCGTGTCCGGTCAGGCGCCGCAGCCGACCTTCGCCACGCGCACGATCGAATCGACGATCCGGCTCAAGGACGGTGAAACCAACTTCCTGGCCGGCATGATTCAACAGAACGACGAGACCAGCGACACCAAGACCCCGTTCCTCGGCGACCTTCCGATCATCGGCCGCCTCTTCACCAACAACCACAGGCACACGCTGCGCACCGATCTGGTCATGACCATGACCCCGCACATCATTCGCATTCCGGACATCACCGACGATGATCTGGCGCCGATGTGGGTGGGAACGCAAAGCAATCTGTCGTTCCGCGGATTGTCGCCGCGAATCGAGTCACGCACGCCAATCGATCCCTTCGCTCCAACATCCTCGAGCCAGTTCAGGACGCAGCCGCCGGTGTCCGCTCCGATGGCGCCGGTGGTCGTGCCGCCCGGCAGCGCGCCGAACACTCCCTTCGCGCAGCCGCAGCCGCGACAGCAACCGCCGCCGCAGAATCCGCCGCTGAAACCGCAAGCCGAGAACATGGACCGCCCCGCAGCGCCACGCATTGCAGCGCAGCCGGTGCGCCTCGCATTCAAGCCGGGCGAAGAGAAGCTGTGGACCGTCGTCGGCATCGATCTGGACGGATTGACGACAACGCAGCTCGCGTTGCGTTACGACCCGCAGTCGATCGAGGTGAGTGACGTAACCTTCGGTTCGGCGATGAACATCGACTTGAAGGCGCCGCCGGTAGTGACGATCAATCGCCAGCAGGGCGTGGTGACGATCGCCTCTTCCGATGGAAAGCCACTGAGCTTCAAGAGTGGTGGTGAGATCGCGGCGCTGCGCGTCCGTGGCGGTATGACCGGTGAAAGCAATCTGGTCGTTGACAGCCCGAATCTGAAGAACGATCGAGGAGAGCTGGTGGCCTCCGAGGTGTCGGGAGGACGCGCCAAAGTGGAATGAGACGGCGCAATGGCTTCACGATCGCCGAATTGATCACGGTCGTGGCGATCATCGGCATCCTGGCCGTCGTGGCGATGCCGATCGCGAAGTTCGGAATCAAGCGGCAGAAAGAGATCGAGCTGCGCGCGACGTTGCGAAAAATCACGAATGCCATCGATCAGTACAAGGAGTTGCGCAACGCACAGGGACCGGCGGCGATCAAGAAGCCGCCGGACTTCGGCCAACGCGATTACCCGAAAACCCTCGAGGAGCTGACGAAGCCGATCGAATTGAACAATGCGAAGAAGATCCGGCTGCTGCGCGAGCGCGATCTCATCGACCCCATGAATGGAAAGAACGAGTGGAACACGCTTTCGGACACAGACGATCCCGAATCGTCACAGGGCAACCGCGACAACGTGTTCGAGATTCATTCGAAATCGACGGCGCTCGCCCTGGACGGAAAGACGCACTACAACGAATGGTGAAAATCAGAAGGCAGAAAGCAGAAGGCAGAAGGATGAACGAGATTCATCCCTCATCCCTCATCCCTCATCCCTGGCGACGACAGGCCGGTTTCACCCTCATCGAACTGATCGTGGTCGTCACGATCATCGGCATTCTCGCCGGCCTGGCGATCTCGAACGTTCGCTATGCGCAGCAGAAAGCGCGCGAGGCCGCGCTCCGTCACGATCTGTTCGAGATGCGAAAGGCGATCGACGACTACTACGCCGACAAGCAGAAGTATCCCGACAGCCTGCAGGCGCTCGTCGCCGACCACTACCTGCGCAGCCTTCCGAAAGATCCGATCACGCAGCGCGCCGATTGGATCGAAGTCCAGCAGACTACCGATCCGAACGATCCCAACGCAGTCGACACCAGCGGTGACTCTTCACAAGTTGCTACGCCCGGCGTGTACGACATCCACAGCGCCGCGCCGGGAGTGGGACTCGATGGCACACCGTACAAGGATTGGTAACGAGCGCGGGTTCACCCTCGCCGGCGTGATCGTCATCATGACCATCATGATGATCTTCGTCGCCTATACGGTGCCGAGGCAGTGGTCCGTGGTGGTGCAGCGCGGTCGCGAGCTGCAGACGATCTTCGTCATGCAACAGTACGCGAAGGCGATCGATGCGTTCCAGGCAAAAAATAAAACGTGGCCGGTCAGCATGAGCCAGGTCGCCGACGCCCGCCAGCCGCGCTACCTCCGCTGTCCGAAAGACGGATGCCTCGATCCGCTGACCGGCGAAGTCGACTGGCTCATCATTCCGCAGTCGCAGGCGCGACCGCCCAGTGGCGGTAATCCGCCGCCCCCGGGCGTGCAGCCGACAACGGCGACAGCAGCGCCGGGTGTGCCAATGAAGGACTACGCCGGCGGCCCGTTCGTCGGCGTCAGACCAGCCAAAAATGGAACCAGCCTGATCAATTTCAACGGCGCCGACCACTACGAGGGGTGGATGTACACCGCACTCGACTACCAAGCTGAACGGACCGTTAGGCTGAAGGCCGCAGAAAAAGTCTGGCAATAGCGCCCCTGCCGTATCAGTTCACTACAATCGAACTATGGCTCGGAAGCCGGCGTCGACCGTCAGCCGTCACGTGCTGCCCTCGGGGATGACCATCCTTGTCGAGACTCTCCCCTATGTGCGCTCCGTCGCGCTGGGCTACTACCTGCGCAGCGGCTCGGCCGTCGAGTCGCAGGAGCACGGCGGCGCATCGCATTTCCTCGAGCATCTCGTGTTCAAAGGGACGGCGACCCGATCCACCAGCGACATCGCTCAGGTGATCGACATTCTCGGCGGCGACGTCGACGCGTTCACCGGCAAGGAGTACACGTCGTTCTACGCGCACGTGCTCGATGAGCAGGTCCACACCGCGCTCGACCTGCTGACCGAAATCGTGGTCTCGCCGCGATTCAGCGAGAAGGATCTCGAATCCGAGCGCTCGGTCATCCTCGAAGAAATCAAGATGGTGGAGGACACTCCGGACGACCTCGTGCACGAGATTTTCGTGACATCGTTCTGGCCCGACCATCCCCTCGGCCGTCCCATCCTCGGCACCGAAGAAACGGTGAATCGTCTGCGGCGTGAGCAGATCCTCGCGCATTACGCAGAGACATTTCATCCCGCAAACATCATCTTCGCGGCCTCTGGCAACATCCGGCCGGAACAAATCATCCCGTATCTCGAAAAAGCCTTCCCGCAGGATCAGCTGCCGGCGAGCCGGCGCGACTGGCCTGCGCCCTCGCCGAATCAGCACGTGATTCTGCGCGAGAAGCGCGAGCTCGAGCAGGTGCACCTTTGCCTCGGATCGCGCGGTTTCGCGCAGCAGGGCGGAGAGCGCTACGCCGCCGCGCTCTTCAACGCCACCCTCGGCGGCGGTATGTCGTCGCGCCTGTTCCAGCGCATTCGTGAGAAGGAAGGCCTCGTCTACACCGTCATGTCGTACCACAACGGATACCTCAACGGAGGATACGAAGCGGTCTACGCCGCTTGCGCGCCCCGCAACCTGCGCCGCGTCTTGAATCTGACGCTCGACGAGATGCGGAAGATCAAACAGAACGGCGCGACACCGGAGGAGCTGGCCTCAGCGAAGCTGCATCTCAAAGGGTCGATCCTGTTGTCGCTCGAGTCGACGATCAGCCGGATGTCGGCAATCGCGCGGCAGGAGTACTACTTCGGCCGGCAGTTCTCAGCCGATGAGATCATTCAGCAGATTGACGCCGTCACTCTGGACGACATCCAGTCCGTCGCCCAGACGATCGTCGATCCCGAGTCGCTCTCGCTCACGCTGCTGGGCAATTTGAAGACGCCGGGATTCTCGACGGACATGCTGCGCGAATCGGTGGCGTAGATCCCCTCATCCGCCCTTCGGGCACCTTCTCCCCGCACGCGGGGAGAAGGACCTCACGCTCGACGTCCCTCGCCCCGCGGCACCTCACGCCGATGTCCCTCGCCCCGCGCAGCGGGGAGAGGGTGGCGCGAAGCGCCGGGTGAGGGGCCTACTCGCTGTGCCGCTTTGTATCCACAAACGCGACCATCACGCCTTCGGTGACGCGATGCTGGACTTCGATGGCATCCCAATTCGTCAAACGCACGCAGCCGTGCGATGACGCGTACCCAATGGACTCCGGTTCGTTCGTGCCGTGGATCCCGTAATGCTCTTTGCTGAGCGCCATCCACACCGGACCGACCGGTGAGTTCGGCCCAGGACTCAGATGGGCATCAGGGTTCGTATCGGGCACTTCGTGATAGAGGGTGGGATCGTAATGAAAATGCGGATGGTCGATGACTTTGATGATGTGCAGCGTGTCATCAGGCGACGGATCGTAACCCGCCCCGACTGTTGTAGGCGCATGGAAAATGAGGCGGTCGCTGGCGTCGAAGGCATCAAATGAGTTGCCGGCGATGGAGATGGCGATCTTCGCGATGTCGTGCTGATCGGCCTCGAGCGGTGGCCTCGCGTTCGGGACGACGATCGTGTCCCCCGCCTGCAACTCCGAAAATTTCACATCCGGATTGAGCTCTTTGAGGAAATCCTGATCGGCGTGGAACTTTTCCGCGAGCTCCTCACGCACGCTCTCGTAGCAGAGGCAGGCGAGCTTCTGCCGTTCGTAGACGTCATCGGGGACATGGACGAAGGGACCTTTCAAATCGTCCTCCGTGACGTGGTATTGAACGAGCGGCGCAACGTAACCGGCTGCGGCCGCGATCGAGCGGAACGTCGCTTCGTCCACATCGCCGGTCGGCTCGATTCCGTGCGACCGCTGCCACTGCCAGACGGCAATCGACGAATTCTTTCCCCAGCCGCCGTCGATGGCACCCACCGAGAAGTGAACTCGATCGAAATAGACCTGCGCTTTCAGCACTGAAGGTCCACGTGCTTCGCCGGTGATCGGCAAGCTGACGGGCGCGTTGTTGATCGCATTCATGTCGAGGTGCTTGAACGATTCCTTCACTCCGCTGACGAATTGGATCGGCTGCGGCGGCGGCGCCGGCTCCGTTCCCGCCTGTTGAACGTTTCGAGCTGCCTGTTGAGCGCGGAAGGACTGCAATTGCCGCCACGCTTGGTCGTAGCGCTCCTGCACACGCCTCTGCAGGTTATCGGGAGGACCGACGGGCGCCGCGACTTCATTCGGGTCGGCAATCTTGTGCGCGACCTTTGATGTCACCTGTTTCACCTGTTCGACAGGCTTGCTGCACATGACGACGGCAGCCACAACAGCGATGGAAATGGTGAGCTTCTTCACGAGTCCGTTTCAAAGCAAACTTGTTGCCGTACACTTCCATCGGTCCATGCTCACGTACCTCAAAGTCCGCGATCTGGCGATCGTCGAAGAGCTGGAGATCGAGCCCGGAAGTGGTCTCAATGTGCTCACCGGCGAGACGGGCGCGGGCAAATCCCTGCTGATCGACTCGCTCGAATTCCTCAGCGGCGCTCGCGGCTCGACGGAGATGATCCGCAGCGGCGCCGAGAAGATGTCCGCTGAGGCGGTATTCGAAGCTGGGGAAGAGACGATCGTGAAGAGAGAGATCGCCACGAGTGGCCGCGGTCGCGTCTCCATCAACGGTTCGCTGTTCTCCGTCCGCGAGCTGGCCGAAGCGATGGATCCCATTCTCGAGATTCACGGCCAGAGCGAGTCGCATCTGCGCGTCGCGGGACAGAGCTATCGCGAGCTGCTCGATCAATTCGGCGGCCACCGGGCGATGCTCGATACAGCGCGCAATGCATATCGGCAGTGGCGTGAAGGGGCCGCGGAGCTCGAGGAGCTCTCGAATGCGCAACGCGACCGCGCGTTGCGGCTCGACCTCCTCAAATATCAGGTCGACGAGATCTCCTCGGCCAAACTCGAAAGCGGTGAAGAGGAATCGCTCCGCAACGAGCGGAGCATCCTGGCAAACGCGCGCGAGATGATCGAAGCCACCGCCGGCGCATTTGCGGCGATCGAGGAAGATGAGAATTCTGCGCTCGCACAGCTCGCGCGGGCCGCGCACCTGCTGCAGCCACTGCGCGAGATCGAATCCGTCCACGCCCTTTCTGACGAGCTCCAGGAGGTGAGTTATCGCCTTCAGGACATTGCCCGCTCCATCAGTGCGCTCGGCGATTCCGTGCGCCTGGATCCTGCGCGACTGGACTTAGTCGAAGAGCGACTGGCAACGATCGATCGCCTGAACAAAAAGTACGGCGGCTCGATCGATGCCGTTCTTCAGCATCTCGATTCGATCAAACAGGAATACGACCGGCTGGCGGATTTCGAATCCAATCTGGAGAAGCTGCAGAAGATCGAGCAACAGAGGAAATCGGCGTATCGATCGCGTGGAGATCCTCGTCGCGCCGAATCGCGGAGAAGAGCCGAGGCCGATGCAGCGGATCGCATCCGGCGGCGAGCTGTCGCGCATCCAGCTAGCCATCGCCGCCGCGCTCTTCAAAGCCTCTCCCCGTTCTGCCGGCGCGACGCTCGTGTTTGACGAGATCGACGCAGGCATCAGTGGGCGGGTGGCGGAGGTCGTCGGTCGAAAGCTGCAGGAGCTCGCCGCGAGCAATCAGGTCATCTGCGTCACGCATCTTCCGCAGATCGCCAGCTTCGCCTCGACGCATTTTTTTGTGTGGAAAGAAGATGCCGGCGGCCATACGCTCGCGCGCATCCGCCGCTTGGATGATGCCGAGGAGCGGGTGGCGGAGATTGCCAGGATGCTGGGAGGCGAGAAGATCCCCGCTTCGGCCGTCATGCATGCGAGGCAACTCCTCAATGGTGCAAAACGTGAAGCGTTGGCCGATCGGCGACGCGCCCACTGACGCGCAACTCGAGGAAATCGCCGCGCTTCTTCGCGCCGGCGGAATCGTTCTCTTTCCGACCGACACGATCTACGGACTGCACGGCATCGAGCGGGTATACAAGAAAATTGCGGCGCTCAAAGGCCGTCCCGAAGAAAAACATTTCGTGATGATCGTTGCGTCGATCGCGCAGCTTCGTTCGCTCGGCGTCGAGGTTCCATCGATGCTCGAAAAAATCTGGCCTGCGCCGCTGACAGCGATTCTCGAGCGAGGAAACGACACCATCGCTGCGCGACTGCCCGATCTGAAATGGCTTCGCGATCTGCTCGAGCGAACCGGTCCGCTCATTTCCACGAGCGCAAATCGGAGCGGTGAACCGCCGATGGAAGAGCCTTCGGATCTTCCGGAGCAGTTACTTGAACAGATTGACGGCCTCATCGATGGAGGTCGCCAGGAGGGGAAAGCATCGGCAATCGTTGACTTTACCGACACTGAACCGCGATTCATTCGTGACGGCGACCCAGGGTTTACACAGATCCTGCGGAAAACGCTGATGAAAAAGCTGTGAAAAACGCTGCAGAGGGCAAAAAACGTAGGCCCTCAAGCGAATTGCACAAACGTGTGGGCGAATGGACTAAACCTCTGTCAACTGATGACTTGGTCAAGTTGAGCTCTTCGATAGCAATGCGACTTGTGCACTTTTTGGCCTCGTTTTTCACTTTCCACAAAGGAACCCAAAAATTGCCGTCACTCCATCCATTGCTTTGACGCCCGATTTACGCGGGTTTACGGTGGTCTGCGTCAGTTATTGCCGGTTCGCTCCGCGCCCGTCACATTGCAAGGTTTACAATTCGCGCAATGACCACGATCGAAACTCATCCGCAACCGGCGAAGGCCGACGAGAAGGCGCTGCAGCGTCAGTTCGTCAACTTCATGTTCTTCAAAGCGGATCGCGCGTTGCGGCGCGAAAGCGCGGACTTCAAAGCGGAGGCCAAGCGCGAGT
>WNGB01007326.1_pt1 | contig 19273 bp, 13 predicted proteins | sample 5400681 | NCBI WGS metagenome assembly WNGB01 (sample SAMN13153367, study PRJNA577476) | soil metagenome | isolation source: 115 cm soil or saprolite under grassland replicate 2 | place: USA:California | collected 2016-06-15
GCGCGCCGTTTCGGCTCGACCCGGACCGACCACTTCGTGCGGGCGTTCCAAGAGTTACCCACACACGAGAGAGCGTCCTACGCGGACTACCTGCCGAGGATGCCCGGACCGACAGCTGCAGCCGGAGCGGCCTGAGAAGCGCTTGAAGCTGCCGGGCGCACGCATTGAGCGCTGTCCGTCAGGCCGCGGACAACTCGTGATTGGAGCACAGACGGTCATCGACACAGCCCATCTGACGCTGCTGCCGTATTCTCGTGACCATCTTCTGGCGTTGATCGAGCAGCCGGAGCGGTTCGAAGAACTGGCCGGGTTTCCCGCTGCCGATGGACTCCGGCGATTCCTGGTCTCGGATGAAGTGTCGCCCGCCTTTCTTGCTGGCCTGCGCGCCTCGCGCAGCCGCCCACCAGATCCCTGGGTGCACGGATTCGCCGTGGCGCACCGGGAGGCACGCGTCATCATCGGCAATGCCGGTTTCAAGGGGCCCCCGGACCCGGGTGGCATGGTGGAAATCGCCTACGGCATCGTGCCGGGGTTCGAGGGTCGGGGCTTTGCCACGGAGGCGGCAACCGCGCTCGTCACGTTCGCGTTCGCCAGCGGGCTGGTGCGTCTCATTCGCGCGCACACTCTTCCAGCGCACAATGCGTCGACCCGCGTCCTGGCCAAGTGCGGGTTCCATTTCGTCGGTGACGTCGTGGATCCGGATGATGGTCCGGTGTGGCGGTGGGAGCGCCGCGCAGAGTCTCAGCCAGAGCTCCGACCGGGCGCGCCCGCGGCCTAACACCGGTAGAGTTCCGTGGCCGGCGACATTGTCAATCCGTTACGTCTTTAGAAGGCCCCGTTTTCCGGTGATCGTCGTAGCTGGCGATCGTACCTTTCGCGCACTGTCCCGCTATTGCGGCGCGAAGGGCATGCTGGAGTGAAAGCCCGGCTGCTCGACTCGACGTGGGAGTGGTTTGAAGTGCTACCGGACCTGGGTGCTGTCGCCCCGTCATTTTTCGACCGGTTGCCGCCCACCAAGCAGTCCGTTATTGCCCTCGTGAACGGTCGATCGAACAAAGCCGCCGGCGCGCTATTGTACCACCCGCGATCCCTTTCCGGCCGAACGCGGGGGAGAATCTTTGCAGAGCTCCTCGCGGTCCTCCCCGAGCGCTAACAGGCGGTTGGTGGAGTGGCGGCCGCAGCACAACCTCTGACCGTTAGCGGGAGCGCGAATCAAGAGAGGAGGAGGGGGGGAAGGGCGGTGGCCCAATGGAGATGGCGCTCCTGCGAGCAGGATTAGGTAGCTCAGAGAGCTAAAGTCCGGACGCCCCGGGACAAACGTCTCCAACCCGGTACTTGGACTCGGGACTCACCGCCCAAGGTTACGTTGCGCCGAGCCCAGGAAATTGTCAACCCCTTCATGGGGCATGCATCACCATGTCCTCTCCGGGTCCCTCGAACCCGCACTGGTACCGCAGCAGGCGCCGCAGGTCCTGGCGGTACAGCGAGTCCCGGGTGTCGACGCTGGGCCAGTGCGCGCCATGCGCCGGAACTACCAAGCCGCCGATCTTGGCCATCCCCCCACGGGGAATCGTCCGACCGGTCGGGTTGTCGTAGACTGCGGTGAGCCGGTATCGGTGCGCCGGCTCGATGACGCGGCCGAGTCCGAGACGCGGGAAATGGATCGGGATGCGTGTGACCCCGCCGCTCGGGTCCGTCACGGCGCGCATGCGCCAGATCACCGCGCCGGTCGTGAGGTCGGCGAGTTCCGCCCATTGCGCGTAGCGGTGCAGGTGCCCGCTCAGGACGAGGATGCGGGCGGCGACGGCCGGGCTCCCCTCCCACACCCGCACCATCCGCCCCGGCGGCAGGTCAAAATCCTTCGAGCCGATCGGAAACATGACGTCGACGTTGAACGGCGAAATCTCGAAGAGGGGCCGAGTGCGGGAATAGGCGAACAGCAGCCTGACCCGTACCCCGCGGTAGTCGGTATCGGTCGGGTTATGAAACATCGTGTTGACGAGCAAGGGCTCACCGCGGCGCAGCGCCGCGCCGGTGAGCCAGGCCGGGAGGCGCAGTGCCCGTGTCTCGATGCCGATACCCACGAAGCGTTGCGAGACGGGGAGGAAGAGTTCGCGGTTAGCCGGCCGCGCCGTGACGATATGGTGCAGGAGCCAGCGCGGCAGAGCCTTTCCGGAAGAGTCCACGACCGCAACGCGGAAGCCGTATATCCAGGCGGTGAGCGGCACGAACGCGAGCTGGTAGGTGAGATCGCGCTGGTGCGGAGCCAGCGAATGCGCCGGGACATCGACCGGACCGACTTCGACGACCAGTTCGTGCGCGTCCGGGCTGTCGCTCACGCGGAGGTAGCGTTGCGGCGCCAGGCGGCAGCCGGGCGGCAGCCCCTGGTGGGACGCCGCCGGCGCGCTCCCCAACACCGAGATCGCGCCGGCGATAGCCAGGGCTCGCCGCGGCATCAGCGCCTGACCCGGCTCGTCCACAGCAGTCCCGACCTGACGCGCGCCAAGGCGCGAGTCTCGGCCCACGGGAGTCGCCGGCCGAACGCGCGCACGGGGTGGGAAAGGAGCTGACTCAGCGGCGTCTCCTCAACGAACAGACCGCCCGGTGCCAGCACGCGGGCGATCTGGGCGAGGGCCCGGTCGGCCCCGGCAATGTGGTAGCAGGTCCCGAAATCGATCACCAGGTCGAAGCAGCCGTCCGGAAAGGGCAGCGCCCGAACGTCCGCGCGGCGGAGCTCGGCCACCACGCTCGTCTCGGCCAACCGGTTTCGTGCTGCGGCGAGTAACTCGGGGTCGATGTCGATCCCGACGAGACAGCTCGGCTCGAGCGCTCGGGCGAGCGGTGGCAGCGCGACGCCCCGCCCGCACCCCACCTCCAGGATCCGGCCGCCTTTGGGCAGGTCGAGCACTTGGATCATCGCGGGCACCTCGAAGGTCTCTTGCATGAAGTTCCGGCGCCCCTCGTTCGGGAACGCGCGGTACTCGGTGTCGGTGCCGGGCTCGAGTGGAGCGGGGGGGAGCATGGCAAAGAGCCGGCTCATCGGATCCTCGCAGCCGTTGAGTGCGGCCAGGAGGATCGCGCCCGACTCTCAAGCCAATTTCAATTGGCCCGCCAGACCGTAGCCCAGCCAGGCCAGCAATGAAGACCACGCGTTACTTGTTCAGGTCAACGTCGACAATCGGCAGATCCCAGTGCGCAAGCAGAATCTCGAAGCGTCGCTGCTCTTCGCGCTTGAAAGTCTCCTGGTCCGGAAACAACTGCTTCGTGATCGTCGCCGGATCGAACCCGTCCTGCGAGATGGCGACGTTCTTCCAAACGATCGTGACGCGGTAGTCCCAGCGGCCGTCCTCGGTGTTGTGGTACCGCGGGCTCGTCGCGACGTTCTTCCAAACGATCGTGACGCGGTAGTCCCAGCGGCCGTCCTCGGTGTTGTGGTACCGCGGGCTCGTCGCCGTCACCTGCAGTATCCGCCCGAGCTCCATCTCCTTCTTGAGGACGGGCAAATGATTCTTCTTGAAAAGCCCGATGAACTCGTCGGCGTAGCCCCACCGTGCTTTGTAGTAGTACTCGACTACGAACGGCTTGTCCGCTGCCGCTGTCTGTGAGGCCTGTGTCGCTGCCAGCGATGGAGCGCAGAGGCCGACCGCGAGGCCAAGGGACAGGACCAGCAGGAGTCTCGCAAATGTGCCGTGGCGGATGTTCATGGCTCTGGCGCCCAAAGTAGAGCTGGGTGAGGGGACCGTCCAGGAGCCCGTAGAGCAATGGCATTGTGCCATCGTCGAGGGTAGACTTCGCACCACGAGTCGGCGCCCACCACGACAGGGAGGCCATCATGTCGCAAGAGTCGATGATCGACGCAGCCAAAGCCCCGGTTCTTGCTTACAGTAAAAAGGATTGGAACGCCTTCAAGGCTTCCATCGCGCCAGCTTTTCTCTACGAGGAAGTTGCCACCCATCGGAAGATGCAAGGGGTTGACCAGGTGGTCGCCGGCTGGCAGGGCTGGGCAACCGCGCTGCCGGATTCGAAGGCGACCATCAACAACGCCTTTGTCAGCGGCGACACCGTCGTACTGGAGCTGACGTGGCGGGGCACGCACAAGGGGCCGCTGCAGACGCCAGCGGGCCAGATCCCGGCTACCGGCAAGCCGATCGAGATCGAGGCATGCCAGGTCTATCACATTGCCGGCGGCAAGCCGCAATCGATGCGCCAGTACTTCGACATGGCGACGCTGCTGCAGCAAATCGGTCGCACTCCGTGAGCCGGTAACACGGACGCAGTCGAGTATCGAACCCACACTTCGCCCCGACCTGACCCTACCCAACGTTCCCGTCGGCTGACTCAACCCGCCGTTCCCCCTCTCCACAACGTGGAGAGGGGGCCAGGGGGTGAGGTACGCGCAGCAACGCCAGCTCCAGGCCGTCCCGCAGCGCTTGCCAGCTCGCCTCGATGATGTTCTCCGAGCAGCCCACCGTACTCCAGCGTTCCGTCCCCCGGGCGGACTCGATCAGCACGCGTGGCCTCGCCGCCGTGCCGAGGTGCTCGTCCACGATCCGGACCTTGTAGTCCACGAGGCGGACGTCGGCGAGCTCGGGGTAGTGCGGCAACAGGGCCTGGCGCACCGCACAGTCCAGGGCGTTCACGGGGCCGGCGCCTTGGGCCGCGGCGTGCGCCGTTTGGTCCGCCACGCGGAGCGTGACCTCGGCCCGGGCGCTCGTTCGGTCGCCGCCCTGCTGCGTCACGGTCACCGTGAAGTCGAGCAGCTCGAACGGCGGCCGGTAATCGGGGTCGGCGCGCCGCACCAGCATCTCGAACGACCCTTCGGCGGCCTCGAACTGGTAGCCCGCGTGCTCGAGCCGCTTGATGCGCTCGAGCACCTCGGCCTCCCGATCGCCCGCCGGCACGCCCAGCGCTTCCGCACGCAAGCGCACGTTGCGCCGCCCCGCCAGCTCGCTCACCACCACGCGCATCACGTTCCCGACCAGCGCCGGATCGATGTGCTGATAGCTCTCGGGGAGCGTGGCGACCGCCGCGACGTGGATGCCGCCCTTGTGCGCGAACGCGCTGCGGCCGACGTAGGGCGCGTGGGGGTCGGGGTTCTGGTTCGCAACGGCGGCCACGAACCGCGCTACCTCGGTGAGGTTGGGCAGCTGCTCGGGCGGCAGAACGCGGTACTCGAGCTTGAGCTGCAGCGTGGCGATCAGCGGGATCAGATCGACGTTCCCGCAGCGCTCGCCGTACCCGTTGATCGTGCCCTGGACGTGGACGCAGCCGCTCTGGACCGCGGCAACGGCGTTCGCGAGCGCCAGCCCGCCGTCGTTGTGCGTATGGATGCCCAGCGGCGCGGGCGTACGGTCGCGCACCTCCCGAACACGTTCCCCCACCGCGGTGGGGAGCGCACCGCCGTTGGTGTCGCACAGCACGATGCAATCCGCCCCGGCGTCCGCCGCCGCGGCGATCGTCGCGAGCGCGTAACCGGGGTCGAGCTGGTGGCCGTCGAAGAAGTGCTCCGCGTCGTAGATCACTTCCTTGCCGAGCCGCTTGCAGTAGGCCACGCTCTCGGTGATCATCCGCAAGTTTTCATCCCGGGTCGTCTTGAGCACCCGCTCGACGTGGAGCGTCGAGCTCTTGCCCACCAGCGTGACCACGGGCGTCTCGGCGCGCACCAGGGCCTGGAGGTTCGCGTCGTCCTCGCAGCCGCCGCCCGGGTGGCGGGTGGTGCCGAAGGCCGCGACGTTCGCGCGCTTGAGCCCCGCCGTCCTCATCCGGCGAAAGAACTCGGCGTCTTTGGGGTTCGACCCCGGCCACCCGCCCTCGATGTAGTGAACGCCCAGCTCGTCCAACCGGCGGGCGATCCTCACCTTGTCCTCCACCGACAGAGACACGCCTTCGCGCTGGGTGCCGTCGCGCAGGGTGGTGTCGTACAGCAGGATGTCCATGCTCGCCTCCGATAACGAAGCGGCCCCGCGGCTCCTCGGGTTACTCAGGGTTCCCCCTCTCCGCCACGCGGAGAGGGGGTCAGGGGGTGAGGCGGGCGGACCGATGGCTCATGGACTCGCGGTGGCCGCGACGGGTTCCGCGCGCACGGGAGCCGCGGGCACCGAGGCGGCACGCGGCGCCACCTTGCGGAACATTGGGCGGTAGCGGTTCCAGGCCGCGACGATCGCGGCCGCCCTGGGACTCGCGGTCTGGTCGGCGTGCTCGCGCACCAGCCCCAGCAGCAGCTCCTCGTCCGCCTCCTCGAGCGGGTGGAGGGTCACCGAGTCGGGGTTGCACTGCGACGGGAGGCGGCCGGCTTCGTCGAGCACGTAGGCGGCGCCGTTCGACATCCCGGCACCCAGGTTCCACCCCACCGATCCCAGCACGACCACGACCCCGGCGGTCATGTACTCGCAGCAGTGGCTGCCCGCGCCTTCCACGACCGCGACCGCGCCGGAGTTGCGGACCGCGAAGCGGTCGCCGGCGCGGCCCGCCGCGAAGAGGCGGCCGCCGGTCGCGCCGTACAGCGCCGTGTTGCCGAGGATCACGTTGCGGTGCGATGCCGCGGCGTAGGCCGCTTCGCGGAACGGGCGGATCACGATCTCGCCGCCCGACAGGCCCTTCCCGACGTAGTCGTTCGCCTCCCCTTCGAGCACGAGATGCATCCCGGGCACGACGAACGCGCCGAAGCTCTGCCCCGCGCTGCCGCGGAAGCGCAGCCGGACCGAGTGACGCGGTAGGCCGGCGGCGCCGTAGCGCTCGGCGACCCGGCCCGCGATCCGCGCCCCGACCGTCAGGTGGTGATTCCCGATGTCGTACACGCCTGCGAAGGGCCGGCCCGCAACGAGGCGGGGACCGAGCAGCTCCAAGATCGCCTCATCGAGCGATTCGATCATGGCGCGGTTGTTGCGCGCGACCGTGCGGCGCCGGGCCGCGCCGGGCGCGGGCGGCTCGGCGAAGAGCAGCGAGAGGTCGAGCATCTGGGCCCGCGGCACCTCGGGGCGATCCACCCGCTCGAGCAGGTCCGTGCGGCCCACGATCTCCTCGAGGCTCCTGGCGCCAAGGGACGCGAGAATCCGCCGCGCGTCCTCGGCGATCGCGGTGAAGTACGCGACCACCTGCTCAGGCGTGCCCCTGAACTTCGCCCGCAATTCGGGCTGCTGCGTGGCGATGCCCGTCGGACAGGTGTTGAGGTGGCACTGCCGGGCCATGTCGCACCCGAGGGACACGACCGCCGCCGTGCCGAAGCCGTACGACTCGGCGCCGAGCAGCGCGGCGACCACGACGTCCCGGCCGGTGCGCAGGCCGCCGTCCACGCGGACCTCGATGCGGTGCCGCAGGCCGCTCTCGATGAGGAGCGCCTGCGTCTCCGCCAGGCCGACCTCCCACGGGCAGCCCGCGTGCTTGATGGAAGACAAGGGCGACGCCCCCGTCCCGCCGTTGTGGCCGGAGATGAGGACGTAGTCGGCGTACGCCTTCGCGACCCCGGCCGCCACGCGTCCCACGCCCGCCTCGGCGACGAGCTTGACGCCGATCCGCGCGCGCGGGTTCACCTGCTTGAGATCGTGGATCAGCTGGGCGAGGTCCTCGATCGAGTAGATGTCGTGATGCGGCGGCGGCGAGATCAGCGGCACGCCGGGCACCGAGTGCCGCAGCCGCGCGATCAGCGCCGTGACCTTGTGCCCGGGGAGCTGGCCGCCTTCGCCGGGCTTCGAGCCCTGAGCGATCTTGATCTCGAGCTCATCCGCGCGCACCAGGTACTGCGTGGTCACGCCGAAGCGGGCCGACGCCACCTGCTTGATCCGGTTGTCGGCGCGGTCCCCGTTCGCGAGCGGCGCGTACGTGTCCGGGTCTTCCCCACCCTCGCCGCAGTTCGATTTCGCGCCCATCCGGTTCATGCCGATCGCGAGCGTGCGGTGCGCCTCCGGCGACAGCGCCCCGAGCGACATCGCCGTGGAGATGAAGCGCCGCCGGATCGCCTCCATCGGCTCGACCTCGTGGAGCGGGATCGGCGCCGCCCGCGACTCCCCCGCGCCCAGCCGGATGGCGAGCAGGTCGCGCGGGCTCGCCGCCGGCCGCGCGGCGACCTTCGCCGCGAACGCATCGTACCCGTCGCGCTGCAGCGCCGTGACGAGCGGCGGCGACCAGCCGTGGTCTTCACCGTCCCGGCGGTAGCGGATCCGGCCGGGATCCGGGAGCACCGGCTCGGCGCCCGCGCCGGGGGAATACGCCGCGCGGTGGCGCGCCAGCACGTCCTCGGCGATCTCCGTGAACCCGATCCCGCCGATCGAGGAGACGGTCCCGGTGAAGCAGCGGTCCATCACTTCGGCGCCGAGCCCGAGGGCCTCGAAGATCTGCGCGCCGCAGTACGAGGAGAGGGTCGAGATCCCCATCTTCGACAACACCTTGAGCAACCCCTTCTCCGCGGCCGCCCGGAACTTCTCCTGCGCCTCCGCGGGGCTTGGCCGCGCGGCGTCGGGCGCGGTCCGGCGCGGGCGCTCGTCGGCCGCCAGCGCCTGCACCGCCTGCAGCCCGAGCCACGGATGCACCGCTTCCGCGCCGAACCCGATGAGCGCCGCGAAGTGGTGCACGTCCCAGGCGTCTCCCGCCTCCGCGACGAGGCCGATCCGGGTGCGGAGGCCGTTCTGGAGCAGGTGCTGGTGCACCGCGCCGACGGCGATCACCATCGGGATCGGCGCGTGCTCGGGCCCGGTGTCCCGATCGCTCAGGATCAGCAGGTGCGCGCCCTCGCGGACGGCGCGTCCCGCGGCGCGACACACGCGGTCCACCGCCGCGCGCAACGCGTCGGGCCCGGCCGCCGGGCTCCACACCGCGGCCAACCTGACCGGCGGCACGCCCACCAGGTTCTCGAGGGCGGCCATCTCGCCCGCGAGGAGGACCGGGTGCTCATTGCGGACCAGGCGGAGGTCGGCCGGGCGTTCGGTGAGGAGCGAGCCGCGGCGGCCCAGATGCATCCGCAACGACATGACGAGGCCCTCGCGGAGCGGATCGATGGGCGGGTTCGTCACCTGGGCGAAGCGCTGCCGCAGGTAGGCGTACGGGCTGTGGGGAATGCGGGAGAGCGGCGGGATCGGCGTGTCGTCCCCCATGCTCCACACGGCATCCTGGCCGGCGCTCGCCATCGGCTGAACGACGTAGCGCAGGTCCTCGACGCTCCAGCCGAATGCGAGCTGGCGCGTCGCGAGCTCCCGCCGATTGGGCGGCGCCGCGCCGGCGTCCGCGCGCGGCCGCACCGGGCGGATCGATCGGGCGGCCCAGCCCGCGTACGGGCGGCGGCGCGCGACCTCTCCCCTGGCGTCGGCGTTATGGAGGATCGCCTGGCGCCGCGTGTCCACGACGAGCAGCTCGCCCGGGCCGAGGCTCCCGCTCTCGACCACGTCCTGCGGATCGAGATCCACCAACCCCACCTCGGAGCCGGCGACGACCAGGCCGTCGCGTGTGATCTTGTAGCGGCAGGGGCGGAGCCCGTTGCGGTCGAGCGCCGAGCCAACGAGGGCGCCGTCGGTGAACGCGAGCGCGGCGGGACCGTCCCACGGCTCGACGAGGCATTCGTGAAACTCGTAGAACCCGCGCAGCGCCGGCTCCAGGTCGGCGGCTGCCGCGTGCGCCTCGGGGACGAGCATCATCAGCGCGTGCACCGGGTCCCGGCCCGAGCGCACGAGCAGCTCGAGCGCGTTGTCGAGGCTCGCCGAATCGCTTCCCTCCGCCCAGATCACGGGCTTCAGGCGGTCCACCTGCTCGCCCCACAATGGGGACGCGAGGGCCGGCTCACGCGCGCGCATCGCGTTCCGGTTCCCCCAGAGGGTGTTGATCTCCCCGTTGTGGGCGATCAACCGGAACGGCTGCGCCAGCGGCCAGCTCGAGGTCGTGTTGGTCGAGTAGCGCTGGTGGAACACCGCGAGCGCGGTCTCGTAGTCGGGAGACCGGAGATCGGGGAAAAAGGCCGGCAACTGGGTCCCCGTGAGGAGCGCTTTGTAGACGACCGTGCGGCTCGACAGCGAGCACACGAAGAACGGCTGCAGCTCGGGTCCGGCGTCGGCAATGCGGCGCTCGATCGTCTTCCGGGCGAGGTACAGCGAGCGCTCCCAGGCCGCCTCGTCCGCGGGGTCGCCGGGCGCCGCGATGAGGGCCTGTCGGATGGCGGGGCAGGTGGCCCGGGCCGTCGCGCCCAGCACGGCGAGGTCGACCGGCACGTCGCGCCAGCCGAGGACCGGCAGCGCCTCGCGCCGCAACACCTCTTCGATGATCGTGGTCGCGCGTCCAAGCGCGCTGTGATCTTGCGGCAGGAAGAATGCACCCACGGCGAATGGCTGGCCCGGCTCGAGCACGAGGCCGTGGGTCGCCGCTTCCCTGTAGAACAGCCGGGAAGGGATCTGTGTGAGGAGGCCCGCACCGTCGCCCGAGCTGTCCGTGGCGGCGGCGCCGCGGTGCGCCACGCGGGCGAGCGCCTGGAGCGCCCGGGCGGTGATGTCGGAGGACCGCTCGCCCGACGCGCGCGCCACGAATCCAACGCCGCAGGCGTCGTGCTCCCGCCAGGGGTCGAGGTGCGGCGCGCTGCGATTGGCCCACCTCGATCGGTCGTCTGGAGGCATACCCTCCTCACTTGTGTCACGGGGCCGCAGGGGGCTGCAAACGAAAGGCCCGCTCTCGTTTTTGGGAGCGGGCCCGGGAAGCTTTACAATGCCTGCACGCTACGCCGCCCGGTCGCTCCCGCTCGAGGGACAAGCCGGAGTCGGATTCAGCTTCGCGTTCGCGATGCGCACGTTCACGGCACGCCTATCCGAGGGCGCCGCCCCGTTGGTATCAATATGCAGCATAGGGTATAAATATACGAACCCGGCTGCGCCGTCAAGGGGCGGGCGCGATCAGGTTCTGCACTTCCCCAAACGGGATGACGAGGTCGGCCATCGCCTCGTACGTGCCCCGGTCGCGCAGCTCCGCGGCGATCCGCCGGATGAGCCCGAGCGTCGCTTGGACGATACGCGGGCCAAGGCTGGCGCGCCGCACGCCGAGGCGCTCGAGCTCCGGGATCGGTGGAGCGGGAGGGCCGGCGATCACGTTGAGCGGCCCCTCGATCTCGCGGGCGAGCTGCGCGATGGTCGCCGGGTCGCTCACGTGCGGGACGAACAGGGAGTCGGCGCCGGCCGCGCGGTAGGCGTTCGCGCGCCGCACGGCCGCGGCGAGCCGGTCCGTCGGCGACCATCCCTTCACCTCGAAGGCGTCCGTCCGCGCATTCACGACGAGGGGCACCCCGGCCGCCGCCCCGGCCTCGCGCGCGGCCCGGATCCGCTCGACCTGCAGGGCGCTCTCGACCAACGCTCCCTCGTTCGTCCCGTCCTCGAGGTTCAGCCCGACCGCCCCGGCCGCGATCACCCCGCGCGCGGTTTCGGCCGCGGACTCTGGGGTCGGGCCGTAGCCCGCCTCCATGTCGGCCGTCACGGGGACCCGCACGCTCGCCGCGATGCGGCGGACCAGGGCGAGCATCTCTCCGCGGCTGATCCGCTCACCGTCGGCGTAGCCGTGGGCCCAGGCGACGCCGGCGCTCGAGGTGGCGATCGCCGGAAAGCCCGCCTCCTCGATCAACCGGGCGCTCGCCACGTCCCAGGCGTTGGGAAGCACGAGGATCCGCGGACCGGCGTGCAGTTTTCGGAACGCGTCGGCTTTTTCCCGCAGGGTGGGTGATTCCATCGTTGACCCTCCTTGAGTCTGGGTGAGAACAGCCGCAAGGCGTAAGCCGCAAGCCGCAAGCGCCTGACGGAGTTCTGCCGCTTGCGACTTTCGGCTTGCGCCTTGCGGCTTTCGGCTTGCGGCTGTGATTTTGGGGCACCCCAACCAGTCTCCGGTGGCCATCATGATGCGCACGCATAGGCGCCCCCTGTTCGCCCTCGCCGCCGTCGTTCTTCTCGCCGCGCCGCTCGCCGCCCAAGGCGTCCAAGCACAGAGGGCCGCGCAGGCCCCGGCCCTCACCGTCCACGCGATCTGGGGCACGCGCGAGTTCGCGAGCGACCTCGTCTCGCTCGCCTGGATGAAGGACGGCGCCGCCTACACCACGACCGAGGACGACGCGTCCGGGAACACCGACCTGAACCGGGTGGACGCGGTGTCCGGGAAGACGCAGGTCCTGGTCCGCGGCGCGGATTTGGTGCCGCCCGGCGCCCGGCAGCCGGTCGCGATCGAGGAGTACGCGTTCTCCGCCGACGGATCGAAGCTCCTCGTCTTCACGAGCACGGTGCGCGTGTGGCGTCAGAACACCAAGGGGACGTACTACGTCTGGGACTTCGCCGCGAAGCGGCTGATCCCGGTCAGCACCAAGCCCGGCTACCAGATGTTCGCCAAGTTCGCTCCCGACGGCCGGACGGTGGGCTTCGTGCGCGACAACAACATCTACGTGACGGACCTCGCGACGGGGAGCGAGACTCCCCTGACGACCGACGGCGGCGACAACGTCATCAATGGCACCTCCGACTGGGTGTACGAGGAGGAGCTCGACCTGCGCGACGCGTTCCGCTGGAGCCCCGACGGCCGGCGCATCGCGTTCTGGCGGCTCGACCAGACGGCGATCCGGCCGTTTTACCTGGTCAACGACGATTCGCTCTACCCCGAGCTCCTGCCGGTGCGCTACCCCAAAGCCGGGGCGCCGAATTCGACGTTGAAGATCGGAGTGGTGGACGTCGCCACCCGCGAGACGCGCTGGGTCGATCTGGGTCCCGACCGGGACATCTACGTCGCGGCGATGGATTTCGCGGCGTCCCCGGACGAGCTCTGGCTCACGCGCCTGAACCGTCGCCAGAACCGGCTCGACCTGCTGCTCGCCGACGCCCGCAGCGGCGCCTCGCGCGTCATCATGAGCGACAGCGACTCGGCATGGGTCGACGCCAACCAGCCCCGCTGGATCGACGGTGGCAGGCAATTCCTGTTCGTCTCCGAGCGGGATGGCTACGATCAGGTCTATCTGTTCAACCGTGACGGCTCCCTCGTCCGGCGGGTGACGCCGGGCGGCTGGGACGCGCTCGATGTGTTCGGTGTGGACGAGCAGGCGAAGCAGCTCTACTTCACCGGAGCGATCGACGGCCCGCTCGGTCGGCCGCTCCTCCGGATCGGGCTCGACGGGAAGGGACTGGCGCGGCTGTCGACGGAGCCCGGCACACACGGCATCGAGTTCGATCCGACCTTCAAGCTGTACGTGGACACCTATTCGCGGGTCGGCGTTCCCCCGGTGCAGACGCTGCACCGCGCAGACGGCAAGCTCGTCCGTACCGTGGCCGACAACGCGAAGCTCGCCGCCAAGGTCGCAGCGCTGGGGTACGCGCGCCCGGAGTTCCTGACGATCAAGACGGCGGACGGGGTGGAGCTCAACGCCTGGATCATCAAGCCCAAGGGCTTCGCTCCATCGCAGCGCTATCCGTTGTTGATGAACGTGTACGGCGGGCCGGGGTCGCAGACGGTGACGGACAGCTGGGGCGGGGCGACCTACCTGTGGCACCAGATGCTGGCGCAGGACGGCTACCTCGTCGCGAGCGTGGACAACCGCGGCACCGGTGGCCGTGGGGCGAGGTTCATGAAGATGACCTACCTTCACCTCGGCCGGTACGAAGCGGCGGACCAGATCGCCGCGGCGCGTTGGTTCGGGACGCAAGGGTACGTGAGCCCGGACCGGATCGGCATCTGGGGCTGGAGCTACGGCGGCTACATGAGCTCGCTGAGCATGTTCCGCGGACGGGGGGTGTTCAAGGCCGCCCTCGTCGTCGCGCCCGTGACCGATTGGCGGTTCTACGACACCATCTACACGGAGCGCTACATGCGGACGCCCGGCGAGAACCCCGACGGCTACGCCGAAAGCGCCCCGCTCGCGTACGCCGACAGCCTGAAGGGCAATCTCCTGCTCGTGCACGGCACGGGAGACGACAACGTGCACTTCCAGAACACGGTCCGCCTGGTGCAGCGTCTCGAGGCCGCGAACAAGCAGTTCGACATGCGGATCTACCCGAACAAGACCCACGCGATCGGGGGCGGGAACACGCGCGAGAACCTGTACGAGCTGTTCACCGCGTGGCTGAAGCGAAATCTGTAGCGCGGACCGCCCTCGCGGTCCTCACGCTGATCAACCTGTTCAATTATCTGGACCGGTGGATCGTCGCCGCGCTGGCCGAGAGCATGAAGCACTCCGAGCTGCAGCTCTCGGACACCCAGCTCGGCTGGCTGATGACCGGGTTCATCGTCGTGTACATGGTCGCCGCGCCGCTGTTCGGGCGGCTCGGCGATACCCGGTCGCGCACCCGCCTCATCGCCCTGGGCGTGGGGCTGTGGAGCGTGGCCACGGCGCTCGCCGGCTTCGCGCGGAGCTACGCGTCGCTGTTGGCGGCCCGCGCTACGGTGGGGATCGGGGAGGCGGCGTACGGCACCATCTCGCCGGCGCTGCTCGCCGACTACTTCCCGCGGGAGCGGCGGGGCAGGGTGTTCGCGATCTTCTTCGCCGCGATCCCGATCGGATCGGCGCTCGGCTACGTGGTGGGCGGCCTCGTGGACCACTACCTCGGCTGGCGGCAGGCGTTCTTCGTCGCGGGGGTGCCGGGCCTCGCGCTCGCCGTCCTGGCCCTCAGGCTGTACGAGCCGCCGCGGGGCGCCCAGGACTCCGGTGGCGCACCCGCCCCCGGCGCCCATGCCGTGTCGCTCGGCAGTTCCGCCCGCGCCGCCTACGCCGCCCTGCTCGGCAACCGTCCCTACGTCCTCACCGTCCTCGGGTACGCCGCCTACACCTTCGCCATCGGCGCGCTGGCGTTTTGGACGCCCTCCTTCCTCGAGCGCGCCCGGGGGATCCCCAAAGCAGCGGCGACGGTGCAGTTCGGCGCGATCGTGGTCGCGACCGGATTCCTGGGCACGTACGGCGGCGGCTGGCTCGGAGATTACGTCCTCCGCTTCTCGAAGCAGGCCTACCTGTGGGTGTCCGGGGTCGCCACACTCGTCGCGGCGCCGCTCACGCTCGTCGCCCTCGCCGCGCCCGCTCCAGCCGTCTACTGGCCGGCGATCGTCGCGGCGGAGCTGTGTCTGTTCGCGTCGACCGGGCCCGTCAACTCCGCCATCGTGAACGTCGTGTCGCCCCACATGCGCGCGACGGCCGTGGCGGCGAGCATCTTCACGATCCACATCCTGGGCGACGTGCCGTCGCCGCCGCTCGTCGGGGCCATCTCCGACGCGCGCTCGCTCGCCGAGGCCATGCTCGTCATTCCCGTCGCCGTGCTGGCCGGCGGCGTCATCTGGAGCTACGCGGCCTGGCATGGGGGCCGCGTGGCGGGGCGGAAGCGGACGCCGTGAGGGCGTTCTTCCGCGGGCTGTTCGGCCTGGTCCTCCGGATCTTCTTCCGCCGGATCGAGGTCTCCGGCACCGAGCGCGTGCCCGCGCAGGGCCCGGTGATCTTCGTGTTGAACCACCCGAACGGTCTAATCGATCCGGGGTTCCTGCTCTGCCTCGCCCCGCGGCGCGTGTCGTTCCTCGCCAAGGCGCCGCTCTTCCGGATGCCGGTGATCGGGTTCTGCTGCCGCGCGTTCGAAGCGATTCCCGTGTCCCGTCGGCAGGACGCGGGCTTCGATCCGGCCCAGAACCGTGAGACGTTCGAGACGGCGCGCGCGGTGCTCGCCCGTGGCGGCGCGATCGCGATCTTCCCCGAGGGCGCGTCGCACAGCGAGCCGAAGCTGCGGCCCCTGAAGACGGGTGCGGCGCGCATCGGGCTCGGCGCCGCGGCGGCGATGCCGGGAACGTCGATTCAGATCGTCCCCGCGGGCCTCTACTACCGGTCGAAGCGCGCGTTCCGGAGCGCGGCGCTGCTCCATTTCGGGGAGCCGTTCGCGGTCGAGGCCGTGGCGCTGGCGTCCGGTGAGGAGCCGCCGGTCGAGCCCGTCCGCCGGCTCACCGAGCGGATCGAGCGGGCGCTCGCCCAGGTCACGCTGCAGGCCGAGCAGGAGGAGGCGCACGCGCTGGTCGAGCGGGCGCAGCGCATCTTCACGGCCCGGGACGAAGCGCCGGAGGCGCGGACGTCCCTCGCCGAGGAGTTCGCGTTGCGGCGCCGGTTCTTGGAGGGCTACCGCGTCATCCGGGCGCAGTCGCCCGAGCGGTTCGCGGCGCTGGCCACGCGCATCGACCGCTATGAGGCGGCGCTCGCGGCGGCGGGACTCGACCCACGCCAGCTCGCTCCCCGGCGCTTCGAGGCCGGTCGGGTCGCCCGATATGTCGCGAAGGCCGTGCTGGTCTTCCTTGTGCTGCTCCCCGCCGCGCTGGTCGGCGTGGTCGTCCACTATCCCGCGTACCGTGCCGTCGGGTTCGTTGCGACCGGGATCGCGAAAGGGGCGGAAGACGCCCTCGCGAGCGTCAAGGTGCTGGCGGCGATGTTGCTTTTCCCCGTGACGTGGACGCTCGTGGCCATCGCTGTCTGGCGGTGGCTGGGTTGGAGCGCCGCCGTGCTCAGCCTTGGGATCTTCCCGCTGACTGCGCACGCCGCCCTCCTCTTCTCCGAGCGGCTGGACCGCCTGATCGGCGGGGCGCGGGCGCTGGCGCTGTTCACGTTCCGGCGGCGGGCGTTCCTGCGCCTCTTGGCGGAGCGCAAGGCGATTCGGACCGATATTCTGGATCTGGCGGAGACGGTGGACCTCACCCCCTGAGATGGAGGGGCGCATCATGCTGCGCCCCTACACTGTGGGCCTCACCCCCTGACCCCCTCTCCACGTTGTGGAGAGGGGGGACGGGGTTCGCCCTTACCGCCAGGTCTGCACCTGCTCGACGAAGCTCCGCGAGCGGTCCGAGCGGGGACGAGCATGATCTCGCGCTGGAACCGCTCAGGGCCGAGCGCGCTGGCAAGCTCGGGATGAAGCACCTTGAGCGCCACCGGGCGGTCGTGCTTCAAGTCGTGGGCGAGGTAGACCGTGGCCATGCCGCCGCGGCCCAGCTCCCGTTCGAGGCGGTAGCGATCGGCGAGCGCCGCGGTTAGGGCCAGCACCTGATCGGTCACGAAGGGTCCTCTCACAAGAGCAGGTCGCTCCGCACCCGCTTGCGAATCGCCCACCACAGCGCGCCCCAGACGCTCGAGCGCCGCACCGTGATCCGGGCCTCGCCCGTCACGCCCGCGCGGAGCCCTCGGGCGTCGCCCGCCATGTGGAGGCGCGCTTCCAACTGCTGAACGGTTCCGGCCTCGGCCACCGTGCTAACGTGCCCCTCAAACGTCCGGCCGCCGTTGGTGGCGACGAATACCGCGGCGCGCTGCCCGGGCGCGACCAGCGTGGCGCCCGCACGCTCCAGGCGCACCCGCAGCTCGATCGTATCGCCGGCACCCAGCCGTGCCACTTCCGTTCCGGCCGCCACCCGCCGCCCCACCACCTCCTCGAGCCGCGGCGTGAGCACCGTCCCACCCACAGGCGCCCGCAGAACGAGCGAGCGCAGCCGTGCCCCCAATCGCGCCGCGTTCGCGCTGGCCTCGGACAGCTCGGCGGCGAGGCGACTGGCCGCGCCCGCGGCGCCCCGCGCAAGCGCGCGTCCTTGCTCGACCGCGAGCGAATCGGCCGCGAAGCGAGCGGCGAGCGCCTCCGCTTCGAGGTCGAAGTTCCGAAGGACGACCACCGGCGCGCCAGCGGGGACGGTGGTGCCCTCGGCCGCATCCACGCGCGCCACCAGCGCGGACTCCGGCGCTTGCAGCGTGACGACCAGCGCCGGCGCCGCGGCGAAGCGCCCCGTCACGGTGATGGGCCACGGCACCACGAACCCGAGCGCGAGGATCAAGCCCGCGATGGCGCCGACCCGACGCCACAGCTTTCCGGAGCGCCACACGGCGCGATGCTCGCGCAGGGCGGCCAGCACGGCCTGTGTCCACTCGCGTAGGGCCCCTCGCGCCATGGCCCATATGGCGAGCAAGAAACCGGCGGCTCCCAGCACGCCCAGGGTCCGGCTCACCCATCCAAATACCGCCCCCACCACGAGGAACAGGACGCTGGCCGAGTAGGCGAGCGCCAGCAGGCCATACACGAGCAGGATCCGCGTCTCGCGGTCGTCGGCGGGGGGTTGCGGCAGCTTGAGGCGCAGGACATGACGCCGCACGAGCCAGGTGAGGTGGCGGAACGCGCGGTCGCGCAGGTTGGGGATCTCGAGCCAGTCGGACAGTGCGTAGTAGCCGTCAAGGGGGATGAGCGGGTTCGCGTTCGCCAGCACCGTCGTGATCCCGCCCACCACCACCGCATTGAGGGCGATCTGGGATACCAGCGTGCCCGGCGCGGCCGCCCACCACACGATGGCGGCGATGCCGGCGAGCACCACCTGGATCCAGGAGCCGGCGGCCGTCACCCACAACCGCGCCTTAAGGTTGGGGAACGTCCAAGCGTCGTTGACGTTGCAATAGAACGCGGGTTGGAAGTAGAGCAGCATCGCGCCCATTTCGTGCACCTGTCCCCCGAAATACTTGCAGGTGAAGCCGTGCCCCAGCTCGTGGACGGCGATGATGACGAGGGCGGTCGCGTACAGCAACAGGAACCACGAGAGCGTGTAGCTGCTCGGTGTGACCACGCGCTGCAACGCTCCTGCGAGCTCCGGCCAGCGCGCTGCCGCCACCGTGCCGTATACAATGAAGAGCGCGACCGACAGCGCAAGGAACGCCGGCGAGAAGAGGAACCGCAGCCGCGGCGTCCAGCGGTCGAAGAACTTGTCGGGGTCTCCTATCGACCAGCGCATCCGGAGGACGCTTCCGGCGTAGTGCGTGTGCTTGATCCGTCGCCGGCGCTCCGCGCGCAGCCGTTCCATCATCAGGACCGATTTCTCGGCGACGCTGCGCTCGAGCAGGCCCATGTGCGACAGCTTGCGGGCAAAGCCCTCCACCGTCGCCGGGGTGAACGGCAGCCCTTGCTCGGCGAGGACCCGGGCGACATCGGCTGCCGTCTTCGCGCCGTCGAACTCCTGCATCACCACGAGTTCGACCGGCCGGAACCGGAAGTATTTCCGGGTTTCAGGATCTTTGACGATGTAGCTCTGCTCGCCGCGGTAGGTCTGCTCGACGAGGACGAGATCCCGGCGCAGCCGCGGGCGGTTCACGGCGCGCTGCGCACCACCAGCTCCCCCGCAGCGAGGCCGCGGGTCACCTCGAGGCGGCCGTCGGGGAGCGTGGCGCCGAGGGTCACGGCTCGCAACATGGAGCGGCCGTGGTCCCACACCAGCACGTAGCCCTGCTCCGCGATCGCCTGCGGCGCCACCGCTACCACGTGCCGCCGCTCGCTGCCCATGCGCACTGTCACCGCGGCGCCGGGCA
>WNGB01007787.1_pt1 | contig 19273 bp, 12 predicted proteins | sample 5400681 | NCBI WGS metagenome assembly WNGB01 (sample SAMN13153367, study PRJNA577476) | soil metagenome | isolation source: 115 cm soil or saprolite under grassland replicate 2 | place: USA:California | collected 2016-06-15
TCGACGACGGACAGGGAGGCGGCGCGTTCGGGCGTGTCGTCAAGGGTATGGACGTCGTCCGGAAAATCCAGCAACAACCCACGAACGACAAGGGGGGCACGGCTATGCAGAAGCAGTCGCTGTTGCCGCCGATCACCATCACGCGCATGTCCAGGATTCAGTAGGAGCACGCTTCAATGAAGTCACTGCCGCGTACTGCGATCGTTCTCTTCGCCGTCATCGCTCTATCCAGCGTGCACCCACGCGCCGACATGGCGCCGCCGGCGAAGGCTGCGCACGTGCCGACGATGGCGCAGTTCATGAGCGCCGCGTTCCCGATGGGGCTGGTCGCCGCGAGAAAGATCGACCGCATCGCATGGATCTCGAACGACAAGGGGCTGCGAAACGTGTATACGGCGGCCGCGCCGGACTTCCGGCCGGTGCGCGTTACCTCGTTCATGAAAGACGATGGCGTCGATACCACGCAGTTGTCGATCTCGGACGATGGGTCGATCGTCTCGTTCACGAGGGGGCATGACAGGAACCGCCTCGACTGGGTCGCGAGCCCCGAGGCCGATCCGAAGGGTGTCGAGCGGGCGCTCTGGGCTGCGAGGACCGCGGCGCCGGGCATCGCATGGCGACTCGCCGAAGGAAGTAGTGGCGTTCTTTCACCGGACGGCCGCTACGTCGCGTACGCGCAGAACGGGCAGATCTTCCGCGTGCCGACCGTGCAGGGGGCGCGCGCGAATGATGTCGACAAGGGACTGAAGCCGTTCATCAAGATCTGGGGTACCAACAGCAACCCGATGTGGTCCCCCGACGGCAGGAAGATCGCGTTCATCAGCCGCCGGACCGATCACAGTTTCATCGCCATCTACGACCTTGCGAGCCGCAAGGTGAGTTACCTCTCGCCGAGCGTGGATTTCGACTCGAGTCCGACATGGTCGCCGGACAGCAAACGTGTCGCGTTCATCCGGCGTCCCGGTACTCCATTCGCGCTGCAGTCACAGGAGGGTGTCGGCGGGCTCGGCAATCCACCGGGGCCGGCGTTCAGCGCCGCGGCCGCGGCTCGTGGCGGCGGTGCGGGACGGGGCGGTGGTGGTGGTGGTGGCGGACAGGGGCGTGGCGGACGCGGCGGCGAACAGACGCCGCCAAGCAGTCCAACGCCCGCTCCTCGCCCGGGACTGACGACCGCCACGTTCGGCGGCGGCTACACCTTGTCCTTCTGGGTCGCGGATGTGGCGACCGGCGACGCGCAGGAGTTCTGGCACAACGCAAAGGACGAAAAGGTCTTCAACGCCATCAACTCGATCGCGTGGGAAGGCGATCACGTCGTATTCCAGCTCGAGCCCGAAGAGTGGACGCGCTTTTATGCCGTGCCCGTACGCGCCACCGGTCCCGTGCACAACACCGGCCCGAATGCGCGCACCGACATCTTCGGTCCCATGACAACGCCGTCGCCCGTCCCCGAACCAATCAGCCTGACGCCGCAGGAAGGACAGATCGAATCCGCCAGCTTCTCGAGCGACGGCAAGTATCTGTACTACGGCACGAACGCGACCGACATCGAACGGCGCCACATCTGGCGCGTTCCAACCGCGGGGGGAACACCGCAACAGATCACAAACGGCGAGGGCATCGAACACGATCCGGCCGTGCTGCCCTCCGGCAGAATCGCCGTCCTCAGCGCCGACTACCGGCGGCCGCAATCAGTCGCCGTGTTTCCTGCCGCGATTGCGGCAACGATGGATGCCTCGGCGCAGAAAGTGCTCTATCCGGTCCTGACGAAAGAGTTTCCAACCGACGCGCACGTGAAGCCGGAAATCGTCATCACCAAAGCGCCCGACGGGATGGAGATTCACAACCAGTTGTTCCTCCCGAAGGATCTTCGTTCCGGTGAAAAGCGTCCGGCGATCATCTTTGTGCACGGCGGGCCGGTTCGGCAGATGCTGCCCGGCTACCACTACATGGAGGTCTACCATCTTTTTTATGGTGTCAACCAGTGGCTCGCGAGCCAGGGTTACATCGTGATGTCGGTGAATTATCGCGGTGGCATCGGTTACGGCAAATCGTTCCGCACGGCGCCCAACACGAACTCCCGTGGCAACGCCGAGTATCAGGACGTCCTGGCGGGCGGCAGATACCTGCAGTCGCGGCCTGACGTCGATCCGAAGCGCGTGGGAATCTGGGGCTTGTCATATGGCGGCCTGTTGACCGCGCAGGCGCTCGCGCGCAACTCGGACGTCTTCATCGCGGGTGTCGATCTCGCCGGCGTCCACCTGTATGGCAACAACCTCGATCCGGAGAACCTCGCCTACAAGTCGTCAGCGATCTCGGCGATCGACCAGTGGAAATCCCCCGTGCTCCTGATCCACGGCGACGACGACCGCAACGTCAACTTCGCGCAGACCGTCGGCCTGGTGCAGCTCCTTCGGGCTCACGACGTGCCGTACGAGCTGTACGTGATGCCGGACGACACGCACGAGACGCTCCTCTACAAGCGCTGGCTGCCAATGTGGGAGCGGATGGAAACGTTCCTGAATAAGTACCTGAAGAAAGAGGACGCGACGTCCACATCGCAGCAGAAGTAAATTGCGTCGACGCCTGTTCGCCGCGTCAGCGGCGTTTGCCGGTCTGACCGCCTGTTCCTGGTTCGGCGGCCAGACATTCACTATCGCGCCAAAGGCGGATCGAAACATCCTCCTCGTCACGATCGACACGCTGCGCGCCGATGTACTCGGCGCGTACGGCGGACGCGCGGTCACGCCAAACCTCGATGCGCTGGCTGCCCACGGCGCGCGATTCGAGTTCGCGCACGCCCACGCCGTCGTCACGCTGGTCTCGCACGCGAGCATCCTGACCGGCACCTATCCCTACGAGCACGGCATTCGCGACAACACCGGTTACCGTCTCGACGCGCGGCGGCCGACCGCCGCGACGCTGCTCAAGCCAGGCGGCTTCTCCACTGCCGCTTTCGTCGGTGGATTTCCGCTCGACCGGCGCTTCGGCCTCACTGGCGGGTTCGACGTCTACGACGATCGGATGACAAAGGCCGGGGTTACCGGCGACATCGCGGAGCGCGAGCGGCCGGCCGACGTTGTGGTGAAATCGGCCCTCGACTGGATCAACGCCCAGCCTGGCAAATGGTTCGCGTGGGTGCACGTCTACGATCCCCACGAACCGTACGAACCGCCTGGCGAGTTTGCATCCAGGTTTGCGTCGGAGCCATACGTCGGCGAAGTGTCCTGGACCGACGCGGCGCTGGGCCCGTTGTTCGATCGATTGCGCGCACTCTCCCGCCCTACGCTCGTCCTGGTCACCGGCGATCACGGCGAGAGCCTCGGCGAGCACGGCGAGCGGACGCACAGCCTCTTCGCTTACGAGCCAACGCTTCGAGTTCCGCTCATCGTCAGCGAGATTGATCCATCCTCACGTGGCGCAAAGATCAAAGGGCGCATCATCACGACGCCGGTGCGGCACGTCGATCTCCTGCCGACGCTGCTCGCATCTGCGGGGATTGCGGCACCCCGCTTTCCCGGGTCATCGCTGCTCGATGCGATCGCCGCCGGCCGCGGCCCTGAGCGTCCGTCCTACTTCGAAGCAATGAGCGCCGCGGTCACGCGCGGGTGGGCGCCGCTGCGCGGCGTGCTCGTCGGACGCGAGAAATACATCGACCTCCCCATCGTCGAGCTGTACGACCTCGCGTCGGATCCGAAGGAAGCGTCGAACGTCGCGCAGGCACGATCCGATAGAACGCGCGTGATGGTCGAGACGCTCAAACAATTCAACGTCGCACCCCCGGCGCGCGCGCAGCAGGAGACGGCCGAGACCGTCGAGCGGCTGCGCTCGCTGGGTTACATCGGCGGCGGGTCTGCAACGGTCCACGAGAAGTACACCGACGCGGACGACCCGAAGCGGCTCGTCGAGATCGAACAGCTCCTGACAAAGGGGAATGATGCGTTCCGAGCGAACAGGATCGACGAGGCGATCGACACATATCGATCGATTATCGCGAAGCGGCCCGACACGGAGGATGCGTATCGCAAGCTCGCGCTCGCCTACTGGCGCACGAACCGGCAGCAGCTCGCGATCCAGACGCTCGAGAGCGCTCTTCGCAACGGCATCACGCAGAGCGAGGTCAGGATCAAGCTCGGTCAATATCTCGCGGAGGGGGGGCAACCTGCGAAAGCGATCGAACTGCTTAAAGACACGGCCGGAACCGATCCGGTTCCGGCGCCTGCTTGCCGCCGATCCGAATAACGCCGTCGCGCACCAGGATCTCGGGATCGCGCAACTGCAGTTGAAGGACTTGAGGAACGCCGAAGTATCGCTGCGCCGCGCCATCCAGCTCGACCCCGCTCTCGCCGGCGCTTATACCGCCCTCGGTGTTGTTCTCGCCAATACCGGACGTGTGCCGGAGGCCATCGAAACTTGGAAGCGTGCGGTCGCACTTGGCGATACGAACGCCGCCGATAATCTTCGCGCTGTCCGCTAGTGTCTCCTCCTGGCGCGCGGGATTGCCGAAGAGCAGTTCAACGCGCCCTCCGAGGTACTCGTTCGCACCGAGACATCGTCGTGCCGGTCGCCGGCAGGCGCGCGGAAAGCGCCAGGCGGCTCACGCAACGCAGCGGCTCGATCGATTCCATCGCCGGCGGTGCGAACGTCACGGTGAACGGACAGAGGGCGGCCGGCGTCGCGCCCGAAGGGGTGCCGCAGGTCCTTTCGGAAATCGTCGCGCCCACCGCAGGGCAGGTGCTCACGCTCGCTCCGGACGCGTCGGTCAGCCGCATATTCAAAGCGATGCTGGACGATTTTCGATCTACGTATGTGCTTCAGTACGTGCCACAGGGGGTCGATTCGCGCGGCTGGCATGAGGTGGAGGTCAACGTGAGAAAGCACGGCAAGTTCGACATCCGCGCGCGGAAGGGCTACCGGGGACGGGATACAATTCCCAGGGAGGAGAAACCTTGATGCGCCTGGTGACGCTCGCGCTCTGTGCTGTGTTGCTGCAGGCCCCGACGCCGGCGCAACCAACGTTCAAGTCCGCCACCGAACTCGTTGAAGTGGACGCCGTCGTCTTCGACAAGAGCGGCAACTTCGTTCCCGGCCTGAAGGCCGGCGACATCACGATCTACGAGAACGGCAAGCCGCAGAAGATCCAGCAGTTCTTCATGGTGACGCACGACCTCGGGCTTGCCGAGGGCTCCGTTGCCAGCGAGTATGCCGACAAGGCGGACTACGGCGCGCATCGAGTGTTCGTGATGCTCTTCGACGAGGGGCACCTCGCGAACGAGTCGCTGATGCGCGTGAAGTCGGGCTCAGAACAGTTCGTCCGCGAGATGTTCACAGCGGGGGACGCGGGGGGCGTCTTCCTGAATGGCGGCATGTACAAAGGGCGGCTGACGATCGACAAGGGTGAGCTCCTCTCGGGCATTCGCGCCGTGCAGCCGGCGTTCGAAAACCGCCAGGGCATCCTGGCTCCCTTCCGCGAATGGCCGCGCATCAACAGTGAAGTCGAAGCGTCGCGCATTGCCGACGGCGCGCGCGAGGTGACCGACGCGCTCGGTGTGAAAGCCTGTCAGGAAGATCCGCAGGCGTGCCAGAGCGAAGGAGGTCTCGGCAACGTCGAGAACCTGATCCAGCAGAAGGCGCGACTCTACGTGCGCCAGGCGCGGATGCTCACGTCCAGGACGATGCAGAGCCTGGAGACCGTTGCGAAAGGGCTGGCGAAGATTCCGGGACGCAAGACGGTCGTCCTGATGACCGAGGGGTTTTTCGTGGAGGATTCGCGCGGCGCCCTGCAGACGATCGCCGCGCAGGCGGCCCGCAGCGGAATCACCATCTATTCCATCGACGGCCGCGGATTGATCAACGGTCTCGGCAACAATCCTGACGTCACCCGGATGGAACGCGCGCGCACCACGAGCTTCGACACCGGCGACGATGGACCGAACATCCTTACGGAGGGTACCGGTGGCTTCATGGTGCGCAACATCGACGAGATCAAGCGCGGCTTCGGCCTCATCGTCCGCGACACCAGCACGTACTACGTGATTGGATACCAGCCCGAAAACGCCACGATGGATGGAAAGGTGCGGAAGATCGAGGTGAAAGCGAGCGTGCCGGGCGTCAAGGTGCGCGCACGAAAGAGCTACGCGGCGACGAAGCTTCCTCCCCAGGAGGCAATCTGGGGCTTCAGTCGCTAGCGGCCGATCTGCTGAAGCGCCTGCAATGCTTCAGGCCATCCGGGCCTGAGTTGCACTGCGCGCTGCAGGTAACGCTCGGCCACGCGCGGTGCGCCGGCATTGAGCGCCAGCACACCGACCTGGAAGCAACTCTCCGCGCTGTCGGTTTCAGCCGGATAGTACGTGCGTAGCAGCATGACCGCGCCGTCGCGGTCGCCGGATGCGAGCATTGCGCTGGCCAGCGCGTATCGCGCGCCGTCAATGGGTACGCCGGCTTCCACGGCGTGCCGCACGTATGCGATCCCCTCACCCGCACGCCCATTGCTGACGAGCGCCATCCCGAGGTTGAACTCCGTAACCGTGTCCGCCGGCCGGATCGCATGCGCGCGCTGGAGCTCGAGCACCGCGCCCCCGTAATCGCGCCGGTTCATCAATGCCTTCGAGAGCCGGAGACGTTCCTCGAAGCGGCCGTCGGGCAGATGGAAGTTCCACGCCGTGAGAATCGCCGCTGGAATGAGAGCGGCAATCGCGCGGCGCGGCTCGCCAGAGGATTGCAGCAAGCCTTCTATTGCTCCCCCTGAGGTGATGCAGAGCGGAACGAACAGCGGCAGCCGATAACGCTCGCCCACGAAGAAGATGGCGACGCTCACCGCGTAGAGCGGCACGAACGACGCCCAGACGACGAATGAACCCGAACCAGAACTCTTTGCACCCTTTGAACCCACCACCACTCCCGCGATACCGAGCGGCACCAGCAGCCAGGGACCGACAAAGAGCAGCCAGAGGATCGACCCCGTATCGTACGCGTAGTACGGATAGCTGAAATCGAGCCATTGGTGTCGCGCGTTGAACACCAGCGCGAGCTTGCGCGCGAATAGCTTCAACGCGGCAGCTGGATGTTCGCGGATCCACGTCGTCGCCAGTCCCGCGAAGTACGCGGATGCCTGCGCGTCCGTGAGCGGGTGACCCACTGCCCTCTCCGCGACGCGTCTCGTGTCCTCGGCTTGTCCCGCGATGTTGGCCTGCACGCCTGGGACGGCGACGTACTGTCCTGTCGCGCCGGCGTGATTCCCGATGTAGAAGTTCAGGCCGCCCTGAGAAGACACGAGCGCGAGCTGCTTCGCGACGATCGCGTTGCGCACCACGACGGGACTCACGGCGAGAAGCATCCCCGCGATGAGCCACGCCGCGGTCCGCCATCGGCGGATGATGAGGAGCGATAGCGCCATTCCGCCCGCCGCGATGGCCACGTTCGGGCGGTTCAGCGTCTGAAGGCCAAAGAGAACACCTGCCCAGAAATCGGGGCGTGTCATAGCCTTCCACCTGGAGGTGGAAGTCGCACTGCCTAGGTCTGTGGCTTCCGCCTTTAGGCGGAAGGCTCGATCTAGCCGGAAGGCTCTCGCCAGACAAGCCAGGCCGGCGCTCGTCAGGAACACATCCAGCGACGACTGGAAGAGCACGATCTCGTAGAACGTGAATACTCCGGTAAGCGCCGCGAGCACCGCCGCAAACCATGCGGCGCGATCGCTGAACCAGGCACGCGCCGCGACGAAGATGCAGCCGACAGCCGCGGTGCCCAGCGCGATCTGGACGAGCCGGACGAACGTGAGGGAGTCCGAGATCGAGAGTGTCGCGGCGAGGAAATAGATGTAAAGCGGGGAAACGTAATACAACCCCGGACCGAGCAGCAGATCGCCGTCAATCACGCGCCGTGCGAGGCGGACATATTCGGCGGCATCGAGCGCGCCCTCCGGCTGCAGCAGCGGATGGTCCTGCAGCTGCGAGAGCACGATCAACTTGACGGCGAAGACGCCGCAAAGAAACGCGGGAAGGGTCCACCACGCGCGATTGGCGCCGCGCGCCGGCCCGTCTTTGCTCTGTCGCCGCCGGCCCATGTGAGGCAACCTTGTACAACAAAAACGGACCCGGGCCGAAGCCCGGGTCCGTTCTCCTGAAGCCTAAGCCCTAAAGCCTAGAACTGGAAGCTGCCGCCGAAGCGGAATACCCGCGGCGGCACGATCGACGCCGGCTGCGTGAACCCGACGAGGCTCTGGTTGTTGCTGACGTAGGACAGAATGGTGTTCTCGTTCAGCATGTTGAATCCATCCAGCATCAGCTTGACGCGCTGTTTCCCGCCTCGCAACCGGAAGACCTTCTGCACACCGAAGTCCAGCAGCCTGACCGCCTCGAAGCGAACCGAGTCGGTCGGCGCCATCTGCAGTGAGTTGTACGTAATCGTCCCGGTGGTCCCACCGGGGACCGAGCCCGGTCCGTTGATCGACAGCGTGCGGGTCGAGCCCTGGTTGTAGTTGAAGTTCGCCGACACGCTGATGTCCCACAGCAGCGTGTAGCTGCCCTGCGCCTTGAACAGGTACTTCGGAATCGTGCTGACGCCCTGTGAGAACAGCAGCGAAGTCCCCACTCCAGAGATGCCTCCACTGGTGATCGTTGCGGTCGGGTTGACAAACGTCGCCGTCCCGTCGGGGAAGTAGTTCGGGTTCTCCTGGAGCGTCAGCGCCACAGCGGCCTGCCAGCGGTTGCTGAAGCGCTTGTTGGCGGTGAGGTCTACGCCCCTGTAAGTCTGGTAGTTCGGGTTCGTCACGGTGATATTGCCGAGACCAGAGGGACGCGAGCAGCCGTCGCAGACGTAGTAGTACTGCGCGCTGAGCCCGGTTACGGGATCGGTGTAGGTGGCAGGCAGATACAGCGCGCGCAGGGCGTTGTATCCGGCACCCGGCTGGTAGCCCACCGTATAGGTCGCCGTGCCGCGATCGTATCTGCGGTAGATGAAGTCCACGCCGACCGCGAGGTTCTGGATCAGCTCGTGCTGCATGCCGACGATCGCTTCACGCGTCCGTCCGATCTTGGCGCTCGGATCGACGATATTGCCGGCCGGCCGGAGGACGCCGTTGACGAAACGATCGCTGCTCACCGAGGGAGAGCCCGTCAGCTCCGCGATCTGGATCACGCCGTCACGGTTCGTGTCATTCCAGCATCCCGAGGAACTGGTGCTGCACGCACCGCTCGAGGAGTTCGGTCCCCAGCGAAGACGGGTCTGCGTGAACAGGCCGCCCAGAGCATCCGCCAGCGTGATCTTCGTGTTGTAGAAGTACGATCCGCTGGCGTGCACCTGTGTCTTGCCGTTGCCGAACAGGTCGTACGTGGCGGAGAGGCGCGGCGACCAGTTGCTGAACGACTGTATCTTCTTGCCGTTGAGCGAATCCGTCTGTGTGGCGCTTTCACACTGCGCCGGAAGGAGTGTCGGCAGCAGGATGTTTGCCGGAACGCAGCCGCCGAGATATTTGGACTGCTGCCAGTCGTAGCGCACGCCCCCGTTGAGACGCCAGCGGCCGCGGCTGTAGCTGTCCTGCAGGTAGCCGTTGTACGTCCACCAGTCGTTGTTCAGCAACTGGTCGCGGTAGATGTCGGCCTGATACGGCACGAGGCCGGTCGCCGAACCGACGGGAACATACGATCCGTCGCCGCAGTTCGCGCCGGCGTTGCCGACGCACTGCACGTAGGCGCGGGCGCCGCCGCTGTAGTGCGAGAACGTCTGGATCGGGTTGCGGCGCCAGCCGAGGCCGAATTTCAGCGAGTGGTCGCCGCCCAGCGTATGCGTCAGAAAGTACGTGCCATCCGACTTCGCTTCCCACGAATGCCGCACCGTCTGGTAAGTCGCCGTCCGCGAGCGGCTGTTCACCGAGGTTGTACGGTTGTTCAGCGCCTGGATGTTCCAGAGGCAGTTCGCGTCACGTCCGCCATAGAGCTGATCGGACCCGGTGTAGGCGCTCTGCGCGCACGCACCCTGCGGCGGCACGTCCTGATAGTCGAGGAAGAACCCGCCGTGCACGTAGGTGAACTGGTTGTTGAACACGAGCTTGTCGCTTGCGATCAACGTGTGCGTGATCGAGTGCGTGGGCAGCGGCAGGCGCCACGGCTTGTCGCTGGTCTGCTGCGTCGTCGCTTCCTTCAGCGTCGTCGCGCTCGCACCGCGCGCGTTGCGGTACTTGTTGTCGCTCTGGAACAGATATTGGAACTTGTTCGCGGAGTTCACCTGGTAGTTGATCTTCCACTGCAGGTCCTTGATGACCGTCTTGTCGTTGCTGAGGCACTTCTGGACCTCGTTCAGCCTGTCGTAGGTCACCAGAGAGCGCAGGGCGCTCGAGCCCGCGCGCTGCGCGGCGATCAGATCCTGGCAGAACTGGCCAGCACCGGCATCGAAGAAGTTCGTGACGCCCGTGTTGATGTCCTGCTTGTCGGCCGCGCCCCAGAACCACAGCTTGTTCTTGACGATTGGCCCGCCGACCTCCGCGGAGTAGACGCCGATCCGCTTGATCGGGTTACCCGAGAGGAAGCCGTTCGCGCCGGCATCGAAAAGCGCCTTCGTCACGTTCTGCCCCTGGGTGGTGTCGTTTTCGAACGTGCCGACCGCGGAGCCCTTGAACACGTTGCTGCCGCTCTTCGTGACCAGGTTGATCGACAGTCCCGAAGACTGCACGGTGACGTCGCCGCCGCCATTGGTGACCTGGATTTCAGAGAACGAGTCGAAGTTGAAGTACGAGGGGGACGAATTCGACGACAGGTCGGTAATCGACCCGCCTTCGAGGTTCCACTGCACGTTCGAACCGGTGCCGCGCGAGGCGAGGCTCACCTGCTGGCCCGACGCGGATCCGCCGACGTTCAGGCCGGCCTGGACGCCCGGCGTCATGTTGATGATCTGCCACGGGTCGCGTGCCGTCGGGATCTTCTCGAGGACTTCGGCATTGAAGACGGCGCCCGTCGTGGTCTTCTTCGTGTCGACGACCGGGCTCGCCGCGGAAATCGTGACCTCCTCAGTCATATTGCCGATTTCCATCTTCTGATCGACGCCGGCGTTGAAACCGGTGTTGATCACGACGTTCGGGCGCACCGCTTTCTTGAAGCTGGCGAGCTCGAACGTGACCGTAAACGTCCCGATCGGAACGCTCGGGAACTGGTACGTGCCGTTTTCGCTGGTCGTCGCGACCAGCGGCTGCTGGAGCGCGGGGCCAGTGACGGTGACAGTGACGCCCGGCAGGACGCCGCCGGACGAGTCCGTGACTTTTCCGAAGATCGATCCGATTGCCTGGGCGTGAGCGGGCAAGGCCCACGCCGCGAGGATGCCTGCAGTGAGCAGCATCGCTCGGAAGCCACGCATCATACTTCCTCCTCCTCCTAGACCCCGATGTACCCTGTGCGGAAACCGAACGAAGGGAAACCCGTAGAGCTATGTCCGGATTGGCGAATCCTAAACGGGATAGGGGCTCCCGTCAAAGGAAATTGTGCGACTGGGCGTATGAGCAGAACTGCTGGTAAGTATAAGAAAGAGCGGTCCGTTGCGCCCTGGTGCCTGTTCATCCTGCTGGCCGCGGCGTTCGTGCTCAAGCTGCTTGTTCTCGTGCAGTTGAAGGACCATCCGCTCACGCAGCCGGATGCGGGCCTGGACACGACGGCGTACGTCACGCTTGCGCGGCAAGTGATGGCCGGAGACATCGGACTCGGTCCCGGCCTTTACTACGTCTCGCCGCTCTACATCTATTTCCTCGCCGCGATTCTCGCCGCGTCAAACTCCTTTACCGTCGTGCGTCTCGTGCAGATCGCGCTCGGCACGGTGTCGGTCGGCTTCATTTTTCTGACGGCGCGCGCGTGGTACGGCGAGCGTGCCGCGTGGATCGCGGCGATCCTCGCGACGTGTACGGGACTGTTCACGTTCTACGAAGTCTTGATCCTGCAGTCGTCGATCGACGTGTTCCTCACGAGCGCCGGACTGGCGTGTCTCGCAAGAGCCTTCCGGCTAGATCGAGCCTTCCGCCTAAAGGCGGAAGCCACGGATCTGGGCAGTGCGACTTCCACCTTCAGGTGGAAGGCTCTTTCGACGCGCCCCGATCTCTGGGCAGGTGTTCTCTTTGGTCTTCAGACGTTGAACCGTCCGAATATGCTGATCGCCGTCGAAGGCGTCGCGATCGTCACGGCGATCGCCCTACGTCGCGCGAAACCCGCGGCATTGCTAATCGTGGGTCTGCTGCTCGCCATGGCGCCGGTCGCGATCCGTAACGTCATCGTCGCGCACGAGTGGTCCCTCGTGTCGTCGCACGGCGGCCTGAACTTCTACATCGGCAACAACGAGCGCGCGACGGGCTTCTACCAGGTCGTTCCCGGCGTCACGCCGGCGATCGTCGGGCAGGAGAAGGACACCCGGCGCATCGCGGAGCGCGCGCTGGGACGGCCGGTCAGCGACGCCGAGGTATCGGATTACTTCGTCAATCTGGCGCTCGGCTGGATGAAGACGCATCCGGCTGCCGCGCTGCGGCTGCTCGCCAAGAAGTTCGCGTTCGCTTTCCACGCGCAGCCGCTTCCGCTGCCGCACAGCTATCCCTTCTTTGCCTACGACGCGGGCACTGCGCTGCGGTTCTATGCGATCGGCCCCTGGCTGCTCGTGCCGCTCGGCCTCGCGGGCCTCGTACTCGGCGCGGATCGCGCGAGGATCCGTGAGTACATCGCGTGGGTGTCATTCGTCCCCGCGTATGCCGCGTCCGTCGCGCTGTTCTTCGTTGCGGAACGTTACCGGCTGCCGCTGCTGGTGCCGCTCACGGTCGGGGCGGGGGCAGCGCTAGATCTCGCGTGGCGCGCCGTCACCGCGAAACGCTGGCCCGCACTTGCGATGGCATGCGCGGCGGTCGCGCCGATCGCGCTTCTCGTCAACCATCACGTGGCGCTGGATGACGGCCGGTGGATCGAAGGGCTGCGTCTTGCCGAGCGACTGCTAATCGCCGAGCGTTATGACGAAGCGGACCGCTGGGCAAACTGGCTGGAAACGCACGGCGCTCCGCGCCCGGGCGCCGGCCAGTACGGCGTCGGCTCGCAACTTCTCGCGCTCGATCGGACCGACCGCGCGCTCCCCTACCTGCAGCGCGCGCACCTCGCGAATCCGTCTGACCCGCGTCACGACTACGCCTACGGCCAGGCGCTGCTCAAAAGCGGACGGCCGGCCGAGGCGTTACCGCATCTCCAGCATGGGTTCGAAGGAGGCGTCGAGATCCCTGCCGGCGGGTACGACTATGCACTCGCGCTGAAAGAGTCAGGCGATCTCGCCGGCGCCGCCGCTGCGGTGCGCCGAATACAGCCTGCCGACAACGCCGACCCCGAGGCATGGCTGCGGCTCGGGCGGCTTGCGATGGAAGCCAAAGCTCCCGACGTCGCCGAGCCGTTCTTCCGGCATGCCGCGGAAGTCTCGCCGGAACTCGCCGCCGCGCGGCAGCAGTACGGCCTGAATCAACTGGTGCTCCGCCGATACGACATCGCTGCGCGCGAGCTCGGTGAAGCGAGCCGCCTCGATCCGCGCGATGCCGACTCACTCTCCCGTCTGGCGTATTGCGAGCTGAAGCTTGGACGCGCGGCCGACGCCGACGCCCACGCGCGCGCCGCTCTCGCGATTGATCCGAACGATCCGCTTGCGCGCCAACTGGTCGCCGTCCGGTAGCGTTATACTCCCGGCCGGAGGCGTTCCCTATGGATTCCCGTTTTTGGGCCCTCGCGCCCGTGCTCCTCGTGCTCCTGCTGGCGCCTGCGCTTCGCGCGGTCCCGCAGGGTGGAGTCGACAAATCGTTGTTCGTCGCCGTTCTCGACGAGAACGGGCGTCCCGTGCGCGGCTTCACAGCTGACGACATCCTGATCAAGGAAGACGGCCAGGATCGCAGCATCGCGGCGGTGAAGATGGCGAGCCAGCCGATCTCGGTCGCAGTCCTGATCGACACGGCGCAGGGGAAGCGGGTCACGGATGCGTACGGCACGCCCGAGGAATACGTGCGGGACCTCCGCGTCGCCGTCAGCGCATTCGCCAAGCAGCTTCTCCTTCTGAGCCCGGACGCATCCGTGTCGCTCATGGAATTCGGCCAGGCAGCGATCACCATGGTCAAGTTCACGAGCGACCTCACCGAATTCGACAAAGGCATCAATCACATCGTCTCACGCCCTGGTGTCGGGTCCGTCCTCGGTGAGGCGCTCGAAGCAGCGAACAAGGATCTCGCGGCGCGTCCGAGTACGCGGCGCGCGATTGTTTCGCTCAACCTCGAGCCAAGCGACGAGCAGAGCTTCGACAACGCGAACGCGATCAAGGACTCGTTCCGGAAATCCGGCGCGCAGTTGTGGGCGGTCTCGGTGCAGCGTGGCGGTCTCAAGAACTCCAAGCGCGACGTCGTCCTCAATGACTTCGCGAAGCTCACCGGCGGCCAGCGCGACTTCGTGGTCGGGATCTCCGCCGTGCCCGACATCCTGAAGGCGTACGCGAATGCGCTTGCGATGCAGTACGAGGTCGTCTACAAGCGGCCGGAAAGCGCGAAGGTCGTGAAGGCGATCCAGGTCGGCACGCGGCCGGGTCTCAAGGTGCACGCCAGCGGCTTCGCGCCTCAATAGATCGCTTGTAGCGCCTGTCGAGCGGGCGCGTAGCCCGGATCGATCGACAACGCTGTCTCGAGGTGACGTCGGGCTTCCGCGACGTCACCTTTTTTTATGAGCAGCAGTGCGATATTCAGGTGTGCGGTCGGAAGCTGCGGTTTGAGCCGAAGCGCCTCGCGATACTCCGTCATCGCTTGTGCATCGTGCCCCTCCGTCGCGAGCGCACCGCCGAGACCGTTGTGCGCTTCGGCGAGATTGGGATCCAGTTTCAGCGCTTCGCGATATTGCGGTATCGCGTCAACGGCGCGGCCCGATCTCAAAAGCGCGCCGCCGAGCCCAACTCGAGGCTCCGTGTAATCGGGCTTCAGCGCAATCGCCTGCTGGTAGTGAGGGATCGCTTCGGCAGGCCGTCCCTCCGCGGCGAGGGCATTCGCGACGTTCGTTTGCGCTTCCGCGAATCCCGGATTCAGCTGGACGGCAGCTGCGAACTCGGTCAGTGCATTGGCAGTGCGTCCCTGGCGCGTCAGCACCATCCCGATGCTGTTGTGGATCACCGCCGCATAGGCGGGCGATCGTGGCGGCGTCAGCGCCAGCGCACGCTGGTAGCTCGCAATGGATGCGTCGAGTTGGCCGATCTCGCGCAACGCCTGCCCGAGGTTCTCGTGCGCGATGTAGCTCGTAGAGGTCACCCGTGTCGCGTGGGACCACAGCTCGATGCTGTTGGCCCAATGCGCGACCTGCGCGCGCGCTGCGAGGGCGCACACAAGAACAATCCCTATCCCTAGTGGCGCGAGCCGTGCCGGCGTGCCCCACGCCGCGATGATGAGAATCCCGACCATCGGTACGTACATGAATCGATCCGCCATCCCCTGCTCTCCTGCCTGCAGCAGGCCGATCACCGGTGCGATTGCAATGACGTACCAGAACCAGCCGACGAAGGCGTACGGATGCGCCTTCCTCACTCGGACCGCGACCACGGTCGCCGCAACCAGAAAGAGAGCGGCTGCCAGAACGCGAGCCGGCGAGAGATCGAACAGCGGATAGAACGCGGCAAGATGCGTGGGCCAGACGGTCTTCCACAAGTAGGCCACGTAAGCAATCGTCGCGTTTGCGACACGAACATCCCACGGCAGCGCTTCGAGCGCGGCCATCGCACCGACGCGATGCTGAATGACGACGGTGGCGATGCTCGTCGCCGCCGCCAGCGCCAGCAGCGGAATCTTTTCCAGCACCGCGGCACGGCCGAAGCGATTCAGCGGCCAGACGTCGAGCAACAGCAAAATGATCGGCAGTGTCACCACCATCGGCTTCGACATCAGCGCGAGCGCAAACAGCACCACGACGCCGATGTATCGACCGATGCGCGGCTGACGGACGTAGCCCGCATACGCCAGCGTGGTCAGCAGCAGAAAGAAGGTACTGAGAACGTCTTTCCGCTCGGCGATCCAGGCGACCGACTCAACGTGAAGTGGGTGCACCCCGAATACGCCAGCCACGAACGCGCTGCGCCGCGTGTCGTGCGTCAGGCGGCGAAACAGCTCGAACACGAGCAACGTGTTGACGACGTGGAGAACGAGGTTGGTGACGTGGTACGCACCGGCGTCTGTACCAAAGAGCGAGACGTCGAGCAGGTGCGACAGCCACGTCATCGGATGCCAGTACGGGGAGTGCCCGGTCGTCAGCGCCCACCACGCGGTCCTCCAAGTCAGACCCTGCAGCACCGTCGGGTTTTCCGTGATATAGGTCGGATCATCCCAATTGACGAGCTCGAAGTGGCGTACGGCTGAGTACACAAACACGTTCAGGATCGTCAGCGCCGTCCAGATGATGACGGGACGAGCGCGCGTCGGCGCGCGCGCGACCACTGGAGGCGGGCTCTTCCGCTTTCGCATCGCGCTCATTCTGTCTTTGTGGTCCCGCTTGCGGCAAGCGGTACGGCGCGTGCACCGCTGTGAACGGAGCCGAATGCGAAAAAACAGAGGAGGCATACAGATGGGCCCACTCAAGAGGATGGTGGCAGTCGCGTGCAGCGCGCTGCTGCTGACGTCCGCGGCGGCGACCGCGCAGACAACACCGCCGGACCGTAAGACACTCGTCACGTTCAGCGGTCCGGTGTCGATCCCCGGCACAACACTGCCAGCCGGCACCTACACATTCAAACTCGCTGACTCCCCGGCGAACCTGCACATCGTGCAGGTGTTCGATAAGGAGGAGTCCAAGGTGTTCGCGACGTTGCTCGCTGTTCCCGCCGAGCGCATGGAAGCCCACGGGGATCCCGTGATCACGTTCAAGGAGACGGCGGCCGATCGTCCGCCCGCGGTGCGCTACTGGTACTACGCCGGCGAGCGCGCGGGCAACGAGTTCGTCTATCCGAAGAGCCAGGCGATGATGATCGCGCGCGCGTCAGGGGAATCGGTGATGTCGGTCGACACCGAGTCGACGAGCATCGAAGACTGGAAGAAAGGCACGCCGACACGCGTGGCTGCCACCGCCGAGCCGCCGACCACGACGACGAGCCCGGAGACGACGATCGCGACGCAGCCCGCTCCCCAGCCGATGACGTCGACGAGTGCATCGCAGTCGACCGCGTCGACGACCGGCACGCAGCCGCCGACCACGACGTCCACGACGACCACCGGCACGCAGCCGCCGACCACGACGTCGACAACGACCACACAGCCAACGCCTCAGCCGACGCCGCAACCGGAGCCGCAGCCGACTCCGCAGCCTGCCGCTCCCACGATGACCCCGCCGCCGGTGACGACGACAGCGCCGACGACTGCACCGACGACTTCGCCGACGCCTGCTCCGACAGCGGTGCCGACGACCGCGCCGGAAGTGGAGCGTCCCGTTGGGACCTCGGGCCGGGCCGAAACGACCGAACTGCCGCGCACGGCCAGTGACATGCCCGCTGTCGGATTGATCGGACTGCTCGCGCTGGCCGGAGCGATCGCGCTTCGCGTTGCGCGCCGCGCCGCGTTGTAAGGCGGCACGGAGAGAATGAGCGCGCAGCAATGCGGGTCATTCCCCTCCTGTTGATCTCGTTGATCGGCCAGGCTCCCAGGAGCGCGACGACTTTCTCGTCGCGCTCCGACCTGGTCGTCCTTCACGTCAGCGTCGTCGATGCCCGCGCCGGATTCGTCGGTGGGCTGCCACGCGAGGCGTTCACCGTCCACGAGGACGGCCGTCCCCAGCCGATCGCGTTCTTCGAACACGAAGACACTCCCGTGAACGTCGGTCTCGTCATCGACAACAGCGGCAGCATGGGTCCGCGGCGCGACGCCGTTATCGCCGCCGGTATGGCGTTCGCCGAGTCGAGCCATCCCGCCGACGAAATGTTCACCGTCAATTTCAACGAACGCGTATGGCCGGGCCTTGCGGACGGTCGCGCCTTCACCAGCGATCACGACGAGCTGCGAGCGGCATTGTCGCGGACGGGCGCGCGCGGGAAAACGGCGCTGTTCGATGCCATCGACAGCGCCCTTCAACACCTCGACGGTGGTCGCCAGCCGCGAAAAGTACTCATCGTGGTCAGCGATGGGGGGGATAACGCCAGTCGCGTCCGATTCGAGGACGTGCTGGACGGCGCGCTCCGCCGCGACGTTGTGATCTACGCGATCGGACTGGCGGATCGGGACGACAGCGACGCAAAGCCGGGACTGCTGCGCGAGCTCGCGCGCATAACCGGCGGCGAGGCCTTTTTCCCTCGCACCAACGAAGAGATCGCTCCGGCGCTCGAGCGCATCGCCCGCGACATCCGCAGCAGCTATACATTGGGGTTCGTTCCCGAAGCGGATCGTCGGGCCGGCGTTCGCAGAAAGCTGCGCGTGGATGTTCACGCCGCCGATCGGCACGGCTTAACAGTGCGCGCCCGATCGCTCTATGTGAACCCGGGAGCCGGTAAATGATTCGCGCGATCGAACGCCTGCTGTTCGTGCTGGGTTTCGCGGCGCTCGGGTGGTACGCCACCGCGCACATCGAGGCGGCGCGCGAGCAGGCCGCCCTGTCGCGTGAGCTCGAAGACGCGCAACGCAAGTTCGCCGCACAGACGACGGCCAACTCCACGATCGGCACGACGACGACCACGAGCGCGACTGCCAATGCGCCCGTCAAGGTGCCAACACGGGCGCTGATCGGACGGATCGAAGTCAAACGCTTGAAGTTGTCGGCGGTTGCACGCGAGGGCATCGACATGCGCACGCTGCGCGGAGCCGTGGGACACATTCCGGGCACGGCCTTGCCGGGACAGCAGGGCAACGCGGCGTTCGCCGGGCACTGCGATACGTTCTTCCGGCCGCTCAAGGACATCCGCGCCGGCGATGAAGTGCTCGTGACGACGGACACGGGTGTACATCGCTATTCGGTCGTCAGCACGCGCATCGTCGAACCGACAGATACCTGGGTGCTGCGGCCCGCGGAGGGCGGCGTGCTGACCCTGGTCACGTGCTATCCGTTCGATTACGTCGGCAACGCGCCCAAGCGGTTCATCGTCCAGGCCTCGTTGCTGCCTGCCTCCTAGTGTCCCGTCCCAGTGGTTCGCGACATAAGTCCCGGGCGGATCCCGCCTCGCGGCGTTGCTCCTCGCTCAGATACTCCCGGTATCCTCGCTCGTCGCGCCTTGCGATCCGGGCGCCGCGCCCGGGACTTGTGCCACGATCCACTGGGACGGGACAGCAGTGACCTATCTCATAAACCCG
>WNGB01013880.1_pt1 | contig 19272 bp, 15 predicted proteins | sample 5400681 | NCBI WGS metagenome assembly WNGB01 (sample SAMN13153367, study PRJNA577476) | soil metagenome | isolation source: 115 cm soil or saprolite under grassland replicate 2 | place: USA:California | collected 2016-06-15
CGCCGCCGATCGCGCAGCAGGGCATGCCGGCCGCGCGGCTCTACGCCCGGATCGCGCCCGACGCGCCGCACGCGCTGCACATGCCCTCGCACATCTTCACCCGTGTCGGCGCCTGGGCCGACTCGGTGGCGACCAACCGCCGCTCGGCCGCGGTCGCGCAGAAGAGCAACGAGCCCGACGACGCGCTGCACGCGATGGACTACATGACCTACGCCTACCTGCAGCTCGCCCGCGACAGCGACGCGCGCAAGACCTTCGACGAGGCGCGCGCGTTGACCGGAACCAATCCGGCGCGCGCCACCGCGCCGTACGCGCTCGCGGCGATGCCGGCGCGCTACGCGCTCGAGCGCGGCGACTGGGGCGAGGCGGCGCAGCTCGCCCCGAGCCCGAGCAGGTATCCGTTCACCGAGGCGATAACGCATTTCGCGCGCGCGCTCGGCGCGGCGCGCAGCGGTAGTCCCGCGGCTGCGCAGAAGGACGTCGAGCGCATCGCCGCGCTCCGCGACCAGCTGAAGGCGGCGAAGAACGAGTACTGGGCGAACGAGGTTGAGGTGATGCGCCTGTCGTCGCTCGCCTGGACGGCGCTCGCGCAGAAGAAGACGGACGAGGCGCTCGGCTTCATGCGCCAGGCCGCCGACATCGAGGACGGGAGCGAGAAGAACATCGTCACGCCGGGGCGCATCCTTCCGGCGCGCGAGTTGCTCGGCGACATGCTGGTGGAGCTGAAGCGCCCGGCCGAGGCGCTGAAGGAATACGAGGGGTCGCAGCTGCGCGAACCCAACCGCTACCGCGGCCTCTACGGTGCGGGGCAGGCGGCAGCGCAGTCCGGCAACCGCGACAACGCGCGGCACTACTTCTCCAAGCTGATTGAATTGGCGGGCTCCGGCGACTTCCGCCCCGAGATGGAGAAGGCGCGCCGATATCTCGCGAGTAACTGACGTGCAAAGGCACCTGTTCTCCTTTGTCGATCAAACGACTTTACTTTGTTGGCTCTTCAGGCTTTCGTGTGGGTACGAGGGGGGGTTCTGAGCAGTACGAGGGGGGGTTCTGAGCAGTACGTTGACCACAGATCTCACAGGAGTCGTCGGGCGACGACGACCATCCCTCGCGCCAAAGTCCGCGACGGTCGCTGGTACAGAAGTAAGGAATCTCGAAGGAATTTCAATCGTGTTCGAGGATTGGAAGAGGCCTTTGGCGACCCACCGCGGACGGGTCCCGGCCCCCGGGCCTCGCGAGCTATACAACGAAAACAGCGCGGGAAATTGGAAGGAGGGACGAAGACGTACCGGTGGATCTTGGAGCAGTTCAAAGCTCTCGGCGGATCCGCTGAACGTCTTCCTTCCCCGGCGCCCACCCGGAGGACTCAGGCGGGCGCAGCTCTGCTGCCAGCTGGTGCACGAGCGAGCCGGTGCGCTCGCGCAGGTCCCTCAGGGCCTTTCTTCTTGGGTTGGCGCCGATCGGGTGGTCTCCCCCCTTCGTCCACCGCTCCCGGCACATTCTTGGCGATGTCAGGCGCCGCGTTTCGCTCCACTTCCAGCATGGCCTGGGCATTCGCCTCCAGCGCCCGGCGAACGGGCTCCAAGTCCAGCCGGGCGTAGACGGCGGTGGCGGACGGCTGGGAGTGGTTGAGCACCCGCCCGATCATCGGCAACCCGTACCCGCTCGCCGCCAGCCAGCTGCCGAGCGTCCGGCGCAGGTCATGGACGCGGACGTCCTTCGTCTTCGCGCGCTCCCGGATGCGTTGCCACGCCTTCTTCGGCTCTTCGAGATGGCCTGAGCGTGCCGTCGGAGAGGGGAACACCCACTCGGAGCCGTCACGGCTTGGAAGCGACTTGCAGGTTCACGGGCACCCCCAGCGGGTGCCCGCGGCTTGCTGACACTACGCTGACGGAGATTTCGCTCCCCGCCGCACATCTTGCCGCGATCCTGGCTGTACGCATGGTGAAGGTCGCTCAGCGAGCGCGGCCCATCACAAACCCCAGCGCTGCCATGGGCAGGCACGACACTGGAGGGGCCCGCCTCAAGGAGTACCAGCGCAAGGACCCCGCCTCTGGGATTGCCGTCATCGACGGCGGCTCGGGATCTCCAAGATGGTGCGCTTCGCCCTGTCCTGGGGCAGTGGAACCCACTTCGACGGCCCAGGGCGCTTCGGCAAGTTCGGCTTCGGGCTGCCGAATGCCTCGATCAACAGACGCGTCGGGTCGAGGCTATGCGAAGACTGCGGACGCGACGAAGAAGATCGGTATGGCCTGGCTCGACATCAACCCCGAGAAGGTGAGCGAGACCGAGCTCCAGGCTGTCAAGCCTCCGGTCGAGGCTGACCTTCCCGACTTCGTCCGGCGCCACTTGAAGTTGACGGAGATGAAGTTCGACCACGGCACCGTCGTGGTTTGGGTCCCGCCCGATCGGCTGAGCTACCGTATGGCTGGTCCGCTGAATGAGCATCTGCGCGACGACTTCGGCGTGACCTACCGCTACATCCTCAGCGTGGTCGACATGGGTGTCGAGGGAACCGCCGTCGAGGGTGTCGACCCGCTCGTCCTCGACCACGCGGGGCGGTACTCCCTGCCGCCCGGGCGAGGACGGCGCCATCCTGCATCGATCTTCGGGCGGCGCCGGCTCGCCGTGGGCTCGGCCTCAACCTACATTATGCTTGACGTAACGAGTAATTATGACGACGATAGGAAATGATCGTCGGCTATCGGGACAAGCGGACCAGGGCGTTCGCTGCCGGCAAGCGGGTCAAGGCGTTCTCTGGAATCGAACGGTCCGCGCAGATGGAGCTTGACCGCCTCGAGGCGGCCGTGTCGCTGAAGGACGCTAGCCGCCCTGCCCGGCAACCGTTTCGAGGCGCTGATCGGGGACCGGAAGGGCCAGTACAGCATTCGCATCAACGACCAATGACGGATCTGTTTCGAGTGGCCGGAAGGTTCGGCCGGGCCGGTCAACGTTGAGATTGTAGACTATCACTAGGGGGAGACACATGGCGCGGCATGCAATTCACCCCGGCGACCAGCTTGCCGAAGAACTGAGGGCGCTCGACATGAGCGCGGCGGAGCTCGCGCGCCAGCTCAAGGTGCCGACTAACCGCGTCACCGAGATCGTGAATGGCCAGCGCGCCATTACCGGCGATACTGCACTGCGGCTCGGCCATTTCTTCGGCACCAGCCCAGAATTCTGGCTCAACCTGCAGAGCCTCTACGAGCTGCGCCTGGCCGAGCAGAGGGCGGGAGAGACTATCAAGGCTTTACCCACGCTCAAGCGCCGAAAAGGCAGGCAGGAGCGCCAGGCGGCCCACGCATGATCCCTGTGTGGGAGAAACCCATGGAGGGGACACAGAAGACGCCATGTGGGATACGACGTGTGCCTCACGCGCGCCGGCCGAAGGGGGGCGACTCCCTCATGATTTCGGTTCATCCGGCTGAACGCGGACACGGTACGGGTCACGGCCGGCGGCATGGCGTCGCGGACCTTCGCGAACAGCAGCACGTGCTCGTGCACCGGCAGCAACACGTCGTGCCGGTTCGTCCGCAGCAAATCCAGTTCGAAGGCCAGACAGGCATCCGGATCGGCCCGAACCACGGGACCGGCGAATCCAACTTCGCGCAACGCGAGAAGCGATCGAGGCACAGGGTGTCCGGCTCGCACACCTCAATCGCGTGCCGCTCAGCCCGAGGGCCCGGAGCGTCTCGCGCGAGGAGAGGCTCGATCCTCAGTCAGGAGTACCGGGAGGGTTGAGCTCGGCTGGTCGCGCCAAGTGGGCCAGAGCTGAAGGCCGGTCCAGCAGACGCGGGGCACCGCGAGGAGGCGCATGATGGCAGAGACGGGACGGCTGGCAGTTTTTCACGGGACAGGGAAACCTTTCGAGATCCGCGAGTATCCGGTTCCGGAACCCGAGCCGGGCGCGATCGTGATCCAGATCGCACTGGCCAACATCTGCGGCTCCGACATGCATTACTGGAGGGGCGAGCAGAACTACGAGAAGATGGGGCGGCCACTGCCGCTCAATACCGGACACGAGCACATGGGGACGGTGGCCAAGCTGGGGCCGGGCGTGACCACCGACTCGGCCGGCCTGCCGCTGGCCGTCGGGGACCGTGTGCTCTACCGTTACTTTTTCCCCTGCGGCCGCTGCAGGGCCTGCCTGCGGCGCCAGTACAAGTCGTGCCCGGTGCGGCAGGCCAACTGGCTCGTCTCGTGCGAGGTGTGGCCACACTTTCAGGGTGGCTTCGGCCAGTACTTCTATCTGCGCCCGAACCATGCCGTGTTCCGGCTTCCGGCTGAGATCACCGACGAGATGGCCGCCGGCATCAACTGCGCGTACACCCAGGTCTACGCGGGGCTTGACATCGCCCAACTCCGGGCGGGCCAGAGTGTCGTGGTGCAGGGGGCGGGGGGACTTGGCGTCTACGCGTGCGCGGTCGCCCGCGAGATGGGGGCGAGCCAGGTGATCGTCATCGACGGCGTCGACGAGCGGCTGGAGCTCGCCCGGCAGTTCGGCGCCACCGCGGTGGTGGACCTCCGCGAGGACGCCACTGCCGACGCGCGCGTGGCGCGGGTCAAGCAGCTCACCGACGGCTGGGGCGGGGACGTGGTCCTCGAGCTGGTCGGCCATCCCGGCGTCATCGACGAGGGGCTCCGGATGACTGCGCCCGAAGGGACCTACCTCGAGATCGGCAACATCAACGTGGGCTGGAAGGCGGAGTTCGATCCGTCGTGGATCATTTTTGGCAACCGCCGCATCATCGGGCTCGCCCACTATGAAGCCGAGCACCTCCGCGGCGCGCTCGAGCTGATGCGGCGGACGCTCAACAAGTACCCGTGGGCGCGTGTCGTCTCCCACAAGTTCCCGCTGGAGGAGATCAACGAGGCCTTCGCCCAGCAGGACAAGGGCCACGTGACCCGCGCCGCCATCGTGCCGAACTGAGCGTCGACCGATGCGATGGACTTCCGCGACGAGCCCAAGAAGGAGCTGAAGGATAGGAGACACCGAGGCAAACCTTCTTGGACGCTCTGCCGTCAGCAAAGGAGAAATTGGCGGTCGCGTGAGGCGACCGCGACGTGCACTCGAACACCGCCGGGTCACGCGTTGAGACGATGAACCCCTGCCCGGCCCGCCGCCCAAACTAAGCCTCGCGCCGGAGCGCGCACCCGTAGAGTGCGGCATGGATCCTGCAGGCGAGCTGGTCGACGTGGTCGGCGAGGACGACTGCGTGGTGGCGATGGTCACGCGCGGGGAGATGCGAGAACGCCAGCTCCTGCATCGCTGCACGTACGTGCAAGCGCGTATGTTCGGAAAGGGAACCTGGAAAGCCTGGTGCGGCGTTCACGGCAAACCAGACCATCACGAGACCCTACAGCGTCCGGGTCACAGCGGGGTCGGTCGATGCGTGGGCATGAGGGACCATTACTCCGCTCGGGGTTTCAGTCTCCTTCGCTGGGGCCAGACGAAGGCGCGGGCATCTGGGCGGGCGGCGTAGGCGCCACTGCCGCAGCCTGAAGGAGCTGGGCCATCCCCGAGAAGAGCGCCGCCAGCGTCGAGGCGGTCTCGGGGGGAGCCTCGATCAGGAGGCCACCGCGCGCGGTTCGCTGCACGGTCAGGCCTGAGAAGAGCCTCTGGACGTCCCGCGCGAGAGCCGGCGGCTCGGGTTCGGGCGCGGCCGGGGCGGGCGCGTCTCGCGACTCGTCCCCCGCAGTGACGATGGCGTCGATCTCGCGCTCGGTGGAATCGTCCTCCGAGTCGGCGGCTTCCACGCCGCGCGCCGCCGGGGCGCGCTCGAGCGCCGGCGCCACAATGCGCTCGATTCGCGAAAGGAAATTTCCCGAGCGCTCGAACGCCACCTCGTCGGTCGTCCCGTCGAAGAGCCCGGTGAAGAGGGCCCTCTTGGTCCCCACGAGGTCAGAGATCCGCGACTCGATGCCTGGCTCGCTGACTAGGTTGTAGACGTCGATCGGGCGGTTCTGGCCCAGGCGATAGATTCGGCCGATCCGTTGCTCGAGGACCGCCGGGTTCCAGGGAAGCTCGATGTTGATGCAGGCGCTCGCGGCGCGTTGCAGGTTGAGGCCGACGCCGCCGGCATCCGTCGCGAAGAGGACGCGGCACGCGGGATCGTCGTGGAACTCCACGATGTTCTGCGTCCGGCGCTTCTGCCCCTCGTCGCCGGTGAAGAACGCCGCCCGGACGCTGTCCCGCGCGAGCTCGTCGCGCGTGGCCCAATGCGCCAGCCGGAGCATCCGTCGCCACTGGCTGAACACGACCACCTTGCGCCCCTGGGCCACCGCGATCTGGCTGATCAGCTCGCGCAGCTCCAAGAGCTTTGGGCTGGACAGTCCCCGAAGGGTGGACTCCGTGGGCCGCTCGAGCCGCGACAGGTCCGGCCAGATCTCCTCGAAGCGCAGCTGGGCCAGACCGTTGGCGATGATGCGCTGGGTGGTGAGCAGCGTCATGAGTCTCAGAAACTCCGCCTGGGTGAGTGGCCGCCGTTTCGCCCGAGTCAGGAGCTGCGCGATCGGCATGTTGAGCGCGTCGTGCTCCTCGATCTGTTCGGCGGTCATCTCGATGGGGATCCGGGTGTCCGTCCGCGACGGGAGCTGGGACAGCACCTCCTGGCGGACGCGCCGGATCATGCAGCCGGCGAGGCGGCCACGGAGCGTGTCGAGGTTCCGGGCGCCGCCGATCTCGGTCTTCCCGTCCACCGGCGTTGTGTGCCACGGCACCAGGCGCCATTTCGGCTCCAGCGCGAGGTCGTCCACCCACTCGACGATCGAGGCGAGCTCATCAATGCGGTTCTCCATCGGTGTGCCGGTCAGGACCAGCCGGTATGGCGGATTCAGCCGCTTCACGGTGAGCGCGGTCTTCGTGGCCCAGTTCTTGATCCGCTGGGCCTCGTCGAGCACGACGAGGTCCGGGGTCCAGTCGCGGACGACATCCAGGTCACGAATGAGCTGCTCATAGTTGGACAGGAGGAACCCGCGCCTGCAAGCGTCGAACGCGGCGCGGCGCTGGGCGGGGTTGCCGTCGATCACAGCGGCGGGGGCGTCGGTGAAGAGCTGCCACTCGCGAAGCCACTGCGGTTTGAGCGCGGCGGGGACAACGACCAGGCCGCGGCGCACTCGGCCCGAGCGCCACAGGGCGTGGCAGGCGGCGATCGCCTGCGCGGTCTTCCCGAGGCCCATGTCGTCGGCCAGGAGCACCCGCCCTCGCAAGAGGAACCGCTCGACGGCGTCACGCTGATAGGGATAGAGCGGCTGCTTGAGTGTGCAGAGCGCTTCCCGGAGGCGATCGAGGTTGCGAGCGCCCTGGATCTCGCGCGCGATTCGTCGGCGGTCTTCCTGGAGCAGCGCGTGGAGCGCCGGTTCGCCGCGCCCATCCCGCAGCGAGCGGAGCAGCTCTTCTACCAGCTCGAGCCGCCGCTCCAACCCGGAGGGGACGTCGAGCCTCCAGCCGCCCTCCTTGGCGGGACACAGCCACCGCCGCAGACCGCCGGCAGGTGTGCCGTCGACCCAGCGGACCTGCGCCAGCCAGTCGCCCGGGCCTGTGAGCGGGCGGATCGGGTCCCAGCACAGCGGCGACGCGTTCGGGATCGGCTCGTGCCTGGCTTGCTCGAAGGCGCGCGGTTTTGAGGCCACGTCCTCCAACACGGTGAGCAGGTGTTTGCACAGGCCGAGGGAGCTGCGGAGGAAGTCGGCGCAATCGCAGCTCCCCTGGATTGGCTCGACGCGACGGAGGAGGGTGCGATACGGGAGGGCGGGAGAGCCGCGGCGCCGGGTCGCGTAGAGGCCCAAGAGCTGACCCCGTGGTGGCTGCGCGACGATCTGGAGCCCGTCGGCTCGAGCGAACGCGAAGCGGCGGAGTAGCGCCTCGAGCGCGTCGCGCTGGACTGGCCAGTCACCTCCGCGGGTCACGGACAGGATGTGACGGACGATCAGCTCCGGTGACACGGCGGACGTCTTCCGGTGGGCGCGCGCGAGCAACGTTTGATACGCCTCGGCCTCGGCAGCGAAGGTGGCGGTGGTCAGGGGGTGGTCGGGCATACTCTCCACGCTCCTTTCTCCGGCTGGTGCGCTCTCGGCGCTCACCATCGTGCTCCGGGGCGAGCAGCATCGTCAATATCCCTCCGGCCCCACGGAGCCTCGGCAGACCGGCAGACCCATCTCCCGCGCCGCGCCACCGCCGACCCCATGCTCCCCCCGCGGCCCGCCCCCTCGTTATGCGAATCCTCACCTCGAAGAGCGTGTTCGAGGGCCTTGGGCTGCTGCGCGGGACGGAGAAGGGACGAGCGACACGCGATGTCCCCTGTGAGGCCGGCGACCGCGTTCTGATCTTTCAGCCGAAGACGTCGCTCGACGTCTTCGAGAACGTTAGCGTGCCGGGGCCTTTCGATGCGGCGATGTGGATCAGCGTGCGTGGGCCCCCTCACAGCCCCAGCTCCCGTCCGATGACCTTGGTGACAAACCGGTCGGGTTGCGCTTCCTTCTGCACCAGAGCACGGATGCGTCCGTGGGTCTCCGCGCGACGGCCGACGTTGTCAGCGGCCTTCATCGTGTATGAGTAGGCGGCCCAGACGTCTGCGCCCGTGATTTCGTAGCCGTAGCCCTGCACGAGCCAGTGCATGGCAGCCATCCCGGCCTCGATGGCAAACGCGGGCTTCTTCTCGGCGAAGTCGCGCGCAGCACGGGTGAGCGTCCGCGGATCGCACGGTGTTCGGTTCGCGAGCGCGATGGCCTCGTCGAAGAGCCCTGTGTCCTTGGCCCCAGCGAACCACTTGCCCTCGTCGCCCGGTGTGAGCTCGACGAGGTCGGCCAGGATCTCGGCCGGCCGTTTGTGGGGGTACCGCTTCGCGACCGCTCGGAACCAGGCGAGATACGTGGCGGCGCGATTGGCGGTGAGGCCGTAACGGCGGTAGGCCTCGTCCACCATGCCCGACGACAGCAGGGTCTCCTCGCACACCGCGTCGATGTCTTGATCGCTGGCCCAGGGGCTTCGGCAGCTCTCCGCGTAGCGGATGGCCTCGGTTGTCTGCCCTTGCGCCGCGAGGGCCTTGACCCCCCATCGTTTGTAGGGCCAGAATGTCTCGGCATCGAGCGCATCGAGGAGCTCACCGTAGCGCTCGGCGACGAACAGCGCGCTCAGGCACGCCGACGTTCCGTGAAAATGACCTCGCCGCTCCTTGTCGCGGCTGAGCGCCATGCGCGTGATGCCGACGAGACGGTCGGCCCAGGTGGCCGCGACTTCCTTGGAAGCGCAGAGCTCGCCCCAGTAATCCGCCAACAGCTCGATGTAGGGGATCTGGTCGGCCGCGTGCGCATCGAACAGCCGCTCGAGCCATGTCTCACGTGTCTTCGCGTCGGCGGGTGCGCCTGCGATGATGGGCACGAGCTCCGCGATGGCGCGGTTCACTGCGGTGCCGATGGCGCCGGATGAGCTGTCGACGGGCTCGAGCGCGGGGGAGACCTTCTCCAGGAACAGGACCGCGCCCTCGGCAGCCAGGATGGGTTCCTGGCGGGCGACCTGCTTGATCTCGGAGACTGCCTCCTTCACGCGCTGAACCGCGGGCCGCGACTTCCAGCCGAAGGCATGCCGCCGAAACCGCGCCCTGAACTGCCACTGGTGCTGTGCGCCCTTTGTCGACATGACGGTCAGTTCCAGCCGCACCTCGTGCCCTTGCGGCCGCTGCCGCCGTGGCACGGGTCGTTCGGGCAGATCTTCGGAACCGAGCGCCGCACGGGTCCTTGACGCGGGAGGAAACCGTACGCAGGTCCGCGTCCCGCCGAGTGGCGCCTGGCGATTCTCGTCGCGGTCAAGTTGTGGATGCTCTCTACGCGGCCGCGACGGTCACAGGCTTCAACCGGAAGTGCCGCGCCGCCGATGACATGTGGCGATCGCTGGTATAGATCTCCCGGAGACCGTGCTCCTGGGCACAGATCAAGTGCACGGCATCGGCCGCCCGCAGGAACACCGGCCGCGGCAGGCGCGCGAAGGCCGCCGCCGCTTTCGCTGCGAGCGCGGTGGTGAGGGGAAGCCACGTCCACAGGCCCTGGCCGCAGTCATCGTCGAACTGGGCCATCACCTCACGAAACGCGCCGGCGTCGAATGCGCCCTCGCGGAACTTTCGATGAAACGCCGCGGCCACCTCGATCTGCCCGATCACGGCGCAATGCACCTGCCCCAGCGACTCGGCCAGGCGGCGCACGGCCTCGCTCTCCGGCTCGTCCAGGTAGAACTTTGCGATGTAGGCGGAATCGAAGTAGCTCATGGGGGGGACGCGCGCTCGCGGTCCTCCGAGATCATGGCCGTGCTGTCGGTGCCTCGGCCGAGCTTTCCCCTGAGCCGTGCATATCCCGGCCGAAGTGGGCGCACCCGGAAGGGGTTGACCGCCTTGGCGTCGGGGACCGCCTCGAGCCGCACCAGCGGCTTGCCGCGCTCCGTCACGGTGATCGCGCCGAGCTCGACGGCCTTGCGCACCCAGGCGCCGGTCCGCGCATGCAGCTCTCTGATTGAGATGGTCTTCATGTGGCTCATGGTGACACATCTGGCGAGGGTCGCGCAACCCACGAACCTCGATGACGTGCACGAGCCCTTTTTCGGCACGCCCGTCTGGGATCACCGCCAAGTAGAGCCAGCCCTCGTCTGTCGGGACGTACGTGACGGAACGCAGAGTGAAGAGCCCCAATCTTTTTTGGGGCGCTTCGGGAACACTGGAGGCGCCCGCTGATTTTCGGTCAGCAGGTCTGGCTCGGCGCCCCAATAGAAATGCGGCTCAGCACGAGCCACGGGTCAAACAATGGGGACGGGGATTGCTCCAGGTTTGTCCCGTTTCGAGACGGCGTCACGCGGGAGCGTCTTCAGGCGGGCCTTTGTCCGGCGCCATCGAGGCGACAAGAGGAACGTCACAGGGCGAGGCGTGAGGCACTGGAGGGCGCCCCACGCCCGGCCGGTCGCGCCCGCGCCCGGATGCCAATTCCCGGAGCCGGGCAACCTGATGTCGCGCAACAATCTAGCCCCCGGTCGGAACGGCCTTTGTCCGTCCTAGCGCGGCCGCGGATGCGCGTGAGCGCCGCGATGCGCACGCCCCATGGCAGCTCTGCGGCGGCTCGTTGCGCAGGGTGAAAACGCCCTTACGCGAGGTCCTTGAACACGGCAGTACTGCTCGGCGTCTCCGGCATCACAGGAAAGATGTAACCGCACTTCGGGCAGGGATCGGCGAGCGTCTTCTGCTCGTGTGTGAGGTCGTAGGGCATGTCCTGGAACCCGCCGCAGCAGGGGCAGACCCGTAGCAGTCGCGTGCTCGCCAGCTCGAAGTTCGTGATGATGTCCTCCATGATAGCCCCGCGGGCTGCCCACTCCTTGGCGTGCTTGTGGTAAGTGTCCATGTGCCAGCTGTTGAGCGCGTCCTTGCTCGTCCAGAAGCTGACTTCGTTGAACCAGGTTGGATCGTCCGGGTGTACCCACCAGGTCAGGTGCAGAAAGCCCTGGTGCTTCTTGAGGTGGTGGCGGACGTTGGCGAAGAGCATCTTGAACTTCTCGTAGCCGTCGGCGCTCGAGAACCGGACCCGCTGCATGCTGAGGTAAATGGCCATTGCGATTCCCTCCCCGGCTGGCGGCGTTGAGTCAGAGCCGCCGCTGGCCCGCCTCGACCGGGCGGCGACCTCACGTTGTTCGGCACAGATACGCGCTCGCGTGGTTCCATGTAAAGGTCCATTTCGTTCCCAACCTATGGAGCCAATCTCTCGGCCATGATGCGACCAACCTTCAGGATCGCAGAATCGCGGCGAGTTGCCGGATGCCGGCCTGGATCTCGGTCTCGCTCATCGACGCGTAGCCGAGAAGCAGCCCGGCCCGCCGGGGCGGCCGCAGGTAGTAGGGCGTGACCGGGTAGATCCCGACACCGGCGCCCCTGGCCCGGCGGATGAGCCCGGGTAGGTCGTCCACGCGGAACCCGCGCAGCCAGAGCAGCACGTGGACACCGGCGGCGGCGCCGCTCACCTCGAGCAGGTCGCCCAGGTGCTCCTCGATCGCCTCCAGCAGCGCGCGGCGGCGCCGCGCGTTCCGCGCGCGTGAGTGCCGCAAGTGACGGGCGAAGTGGCCCTCGCGGATGAAGTCGCCCAGGGTGGCCTGGAGCAGGGTCGTCGTGTGGCGGTCGGTGATGTGCTTGGCCGCCACGAAGGCCCTGATGAGAGGCCGGGGCAGGACGAGGTATCCGAGCCGGAGCGACGGGAAGAGCACCTTCGAGAAGGTGCTGATGTAGATGACCCGCCCGTCCCGATCGAGTCCCTGGACCGCCTCAACCGGACGCACGTCGTATCGGTACTCGCTGTCGTAGTCGTCCTCGAGCACGTACGCGCCAGCCTTCCGCGCCCACTGGAGCAGCCGGAGTCGCCGGTCGAGAGGCATCACGGCTCCCGTCGGGAACTGGTGCGACGGCGTGACATAGACGAGTCGTGCTCGTCGGGCCCGCGGAGGCAGGGTCGCCACGTCGAGCCCCGAGGCGTCGATCGGCACCGCAACCAGGCGAGCCCCCGCGGCATCAAACACCTGCCGCGCCCCCTCGTAGTGTGGCTCTTCGAGGACCACGGTGGCACCGGGATCGAGCAAGACCCGGGCCGCAATGTCCAGGGCCTGCTGTGAGCCGCTCACAACGAGGATCTGGTCGGGTGCGCACACCACCCCCCGGCCGCGGCGCAGGTAGTCGGCGAGCGCCTCGCGGAGCGGTGCATGTCCCTCAGGTGGCGCATAGCCGAGCGATGCCACCGAGGCTACCCGTGCTCGCCGCACAAGCAGCCTCCGCCAGAGAACGTGGGGGAAGTCGCCGACTGTCGGCAGGCCGTACCGGAAGTCGTAGAGCAGCCCCGGCTGTTGAAGGATCGGCGAAGGATCTTGGTGGACGATGCGGCGCGCGAGAGCCGAAATGTGCGGGAGGGCCGCTCGCGCCGGCTGCCGTCCGGAGGAGCTCTCCGGAACCGCCAGACGCGGAAGCTCGGGGGCCAGATAGGTGCCAGCCCCGACCTGGCCCACCAGGTAGCCCTCGGTGACGAGCTGACCGTAGGCAGCGACGATGGTGTTTCGAGAGACGCCGAGCTCGCTCGCAAGGTGGCGTGAAGGTGGCAAGCGGGCGCCGGGGCGCAGCTTTGGGATGGCGGCCCTGAGGGCGCGGTAGGTCTGCTGGTAGAGCGTGCCCTGGCCGTTGAGCCGCAGGAGCAGCGTCGACTCTTTCGATCGGTCCGTCGCTGCCGTCGCCACCAGATGAGTTCGCAGCCCAAGCCTCCTACGCCCTCTCCCGTGCTGCCGCTAGAACGATAGGACACTGCGATGAGTGCCGCAACCGCCCTCTGATCTCGTGTGCGCCTAGGTGCCACACTAGGTGCTTCTTCTGTCCATCCCTGCCGGAGGGCCATGCGGAGATGAAGGGCGAGCTCGGGCTCTCGCCCGGTGGCGGCGTCCGAGACGACGCAGACCAGCGTGCGCGTCTTGAGATCGAGGCCCGGGCGCGTCCAGAGGGCGCCGAACACCGTCTCCGTCGCCACGTCGATGAACTTCCGCATGACCGGGTCCTTGTACGTCGTGCTATTGCTTGCACCACGAGCCGACCGGCGCCGCCCTTTTCCTCGTGCGCCGGCTCTCGCCGCGTCACGTGCCCTCGCGAAGCGAGGGGCGGACGTCCTGCTCGAGAAATTCGATCACCGCCTGGGAGAAGGCGTCGTTCTGGTCACCGGCGACCATGTGGGCGGCGCCGCCGACATCCACGGCCTTGGCGCCGGGGATCTCGCTGAGGAACTCCTGGACGCCCTCCTCGGTGACCACGTCGCTGAGCTTGCCCCGTAGGAGCAGGGTGGGGACGCGGATGTTTCGCATGGCTGCCTGGAAGAGCGCCTGAAAGTCATTGGGCGGGACCTCGGTGCGGCCTCGGTCGAGGAACTTCGGGTCCCAGTGCCAGTACCAGCGCCCGTCCCGCTTCTGGCGCAGCACCTTCATGAGCCCGGCGTGATTCACGCGCTTCGGGCGGTTCGGCGTATACGCGGCGATGGCCTCCGCCGCTTCCTCCAGAGTGGCGAACCCCCGCAAACCGGAGCTCATGAAGTCCCGGATCCGCTGGACTCCGGCCGGGTTGGTCCGATGCACAATGTCCACGATGACGAGCGCGCTCGACACCACGCGATCGGAACCGCCCTCGGCGAGCATGGCCGTCACCCCGCCGAGGGAGGCGCCCACGAGCACCGGCGGCCGGCCCAGCTGGTCGCCGACGGCCACGCAGTCGGCCGCGTAGGCCGTGAACGAGTAGTCGCCGTTGAGCGCCCACTCGCTGTCACCGTGGCCCCGGAGATCGAGAGAGACTGCTCTCCACCCGTTAGCGGCGATGATCTGGGCCGTCTTGCCCCAGGCGTGGCGGGTCTGGCCGCCCCCGTGCATGAGGAGCACGGGCCAGTCGCGATCGTCCCCCCAGACGTCGGCGACCAGGTGAATGCGCTCGAACCCCTCGAACCGCACCGTTCGCGTATCCATCAGCGCCACGATACGGTCCGGTCATGTTCGCGCGCAAGAGGCTCGCGACGGCGGGCCTGGCAATGAGGATTGCACTGCGGCACCGACTCTGTTTGATCAACCCGCCACTGCTTCAACCCGGCACCCGACCCCGTGGGGCGCTCGGTTGCACCCGCCTCCGGCCCCCAGGCGATGCCCGCCGCTCGAGCGTCAGTCGATAGGCGATCCGCCATGTTTGGGATACGCGCCGCTGCGCTTCTCCTGGTAGAGTATGCATACTAGCAGTCAGGTTGGCGACCCGGAGGAGCCATCATGAGCGACGGCAAGATCGACACGGTTCGGTCCGCGAGTAGCGGGACGCCGGGGCGCGCGGTGAGTCAGGCACGGGGCCAGCGCCTCGTGCTGGACTCCTCGTCGCATCCTCGACTCGATGCGTTCACCAATAGCGAGGCCTTCCTGGCCGGCATCTCGTCCTGCGGCGTCACGCTGATCGAGACGTACGCGCAGGACAATGGCATCCCCATGAAGCGGATGGACGTCACCATCGAGGGCATGCGGACGGCGGAGGAGCCGAACCGCTTCGCCAGCATCGCCATGACGTTCACGATTGCGGGCGTGAGCCAAGCGCAGGCTGAGCACTTGGTCGAGACCTACCGGAACCGCTGACCGCTCTACCGAACGGTCGCGGGTGCGACCGCGGTGAAGGTCGACGTCACGGCCACTCCGGCCTGAGATCATGGCGACTGTCGACCTGAGTTTTCCGATCCGGCCGCATTTCCGATGGAAGGTCGCGCCGGAGCGCGTGGCGACCCACGCGAAGGGGGATCCGCTGCAGAGCACGGTCGTCACGATCAGCTGTCACGCGTACACGCACGTGGACGCGCCGCTGCACTATCTACCGGGCGGTCGGGACATCGCCTCGATGCCCATCGACCAGTGGATCGGCGAGGCGGCGGTGGTCGATCTGAGCCACCTCGGCGCGAATGGAGAGGTCACGGCGGCCGAGCTGGAGGGTCTCATGCTCAAGCGGGGTGTGATCAAGGAGAAAGTGGACGCCGCGACCTGATCAGCAACGAGCTGATCGGCGAGATCAACAATTTCGACCCGAGAAAGATCGCGGCGGAGGCCAAGGCCTACAAAATCGGCAAATAGCCGCCCTCAGATTCGGCGCGGCGCGTGCAGCGCGGCCAGACAGGCGGCCGAGCCGACCACCACGGCGGCGCTGACCAGATAGACGGCGGCGACGTGGCCGTCGCCGTAGACGAGGCCCAGCGCCGGCGGCGCCAGCCCGTAGCCGATGAAGCGGAAGGCGTTGTAGATCGACGCCGACGGCTTGCGGAGCGGTGGGTTCACCTCGACCGCGAGCGTGTTGAGCGCGGCCCATGCCACCGCGCCGCTCCACCCGAGCCAGGCTCCGAGCAGCACGGTGCCGGTGAACGAATAGGGCAACGCGGCAAAGCCGCCGAGCGCCGTGACGTAGCAGCCGAGTCCGATCAGCCCCACCGGCTTGCGGCCGATGTGATCAACCCAGCGCCCCGCGACGGCCGAGGCAGGGATGCCCATGGCGCCGGAGATGGCCAGGATCAGGCCGATCTGATCCTCGGGCAGCCCCGCGAAGACTTTGAGCCAGGCGGCGAGGTAGGTATACGGGCCCACCATCGCGAAGAAGAGGCCCGCCCCTGCGAGCGAAAGCAGAATCACGCTTCGCTCGCGCAGCACGCTCCCCATGATCGCCGACAGGCGTCCGGGCTCCGGCGCGCGCTCCTGCTCCGCGTCGAACAGCCAGACGAAGGCCACCGCCGAGACCAAGGTCCAGGAAGCCAGCAGGACGAAGAACCAGCGCCAGCCGAGGTGGATCTCCATGAGTCCCGCCAGGAGCGGGCCGAGCGTCAGTCCCAGGGTTTGCGTGACGCCGAAGGCGCCGATCGCGCGGCCCAGTCGCGCGGGCGCGACGACTTCGCCCACCAGCGCCATCAGGATCGGAAAGAGGAAGGCCGCGCCCAGCCCCTGGATGAAGCGCATCAGGAGAAAGAGCGGAAACGTCGGCGCGGCCGCGGTGGCCAGCGAGCCCGCGACGAAGATCGCGTAGCCGATGAGCGCGGTGCGCCGCCCGCCTGCCAGCTGGGAGATCGAGCCCGAGAAGAGCTGGGCCACGGCGAAGGGAACCATGTACGTCGTGATGGCCAGCGCGACGGCGCCGACCGAGACGCCATAGACGTCGGACAGCGCCGGCACCAGCGTCACCATGCCTGTGCCGGCCATGGGCCCGAGGATCGCACCGGCCTGCAGCGGCAGCATCCGCCTGATCTCGGCGCCGGTCACGCGCCACTTATAGCAGCGGCATCAGCCGCGGCGAACCGCGCGCCCGGGGCGCGCGCCGGTGTGTCGGCCGTCGCGGGCCACGGCGATGCCGTTGACGTAGACGGCGCGGATCCCTTCGGGAAATCGCCGCGGATCCTCGTAGGTGGCGGCGTCGCGGATGCGGCTGGGATCGAAGATGACGAGGTCGGCGAAGGCGCCCGGCCGGATCACGCCGCGATCGACGAGCCGGAATTTCGCGGCCGGCATGCCCGTCATGCGGTGAATGGCCGTCGGCAGGTCCAGCACGCGCTCGTCCCGCGAGTAATGCCCCAGCACGCGGGGAAAGCAGCCGTACAGTCGCGGGTGCGGCTTGCTCCCGGCGGCGGGCACACCGTCGGAGCCGATCATCGTCGTGGGGTGCGCCATGACGGTGCGAACGTCCGCTTCGTCCATGGAGAACACGACGACGAAGCATGCCTCGCCCTCGACCTCGATGACGCGGAGCGCCGCGGCTTCGTCGCCGACGCCCCAACGCGCGGCGAGCTCGGCCAGGCGCAGCCCTTCCCATTCCGGATGACCGGGGGCGGACGCGATGAGCACGTCATCCCCAGAGAGTCGTCCCAGCCCTCCCGGACTGTCCGCCCGGAACGCGCCGTTCTGGACCACGGCGTGAAGCGAGGTACTGCCCGCCGTGTACGGATACTGGTCGGCCGTGACGTCGAGCCCGCGCGCGCGGGCCTGCTCGATCAAGCGCAGCGAGTCGCGCACCCGGCCCCAGTTGTTGCGTCCGGCCGCCTTGTGATGGGAAATCTGCACCGGCACGCCGGCCTCTTCGCCGATCCGGATCGCCTCGGCCACCGCGTCGAGGAGGCCGTCGCCCTCGCCGCGCATGTGAGTGGCGTACAGTCCGCCACCCGACGCGAGCTCGCGCGCGAGCGCGATCACCTCCTCGGTGCGCGCATACCGGCCGGGCTCGTAGATGAGCCCAGTGGACAACCCTACCGCCCCCGCCTCGACGCCCTCGCGAGTCGACGCGCGCATCCGGTCGAGCTCGGAGGCGGTGGGTGCGCGCTGATCGAGCCCCATCGCGCCATGCCGGAGCGAGCCGTGGCCGATCAGCACCGCCACGTTGCAGCTCGGAGCCGCCTCGTTCACGCGCGCGAGATAGCCGGTGAAGTTGTCCCATCGTGGCGGCTCGGCTCCAGGGCTCATCCGCCGGAACCGCTTGAGCGCCGCTTCGAAGGGGACGACACCGGAGCCGCAGTTGCCCACCACGTCCGTGGTGACCCCTTGCATGACCTTGAAGGCCATTTGCGGCTCGAGGAGCACGGCGAAGTCGTCGTGGCTGTGGACATCGACGAAGCCCGGGCTCACCGCGAGCGTCGAGGCGTCGAGCTCGACACCGCCCCGCTCGCCGATCACGCCGACGGCGGCGATGCGGTCGCCGCGCACGCCCACGTCGGCGCGCACCCCCGGCGCGCCCGTTCCCTCGTAGATCGTCCCCCCGCGGATCACCACGTCATAGCGCTCGCCACTTCCCATCGCATCCTCCCCGTCGTCGCTCGTGTCGCCGGGCGATCATACGCGTCGTACGCCGGCCCGGCAACCCCCGCTCCGGGAGAGCGCTTGCTCGTCGGCCTCGGGCGGGGTGGCCTGACGTGATCGCCTGACGTGATCGCCGCCGTGAACTTGGCTAATGCTGGCTCTCGTTCCAGCTGCGTCCACCCCAAGGAGATCTGCACTGGCGGCGCCCCCAGGACTGGCTGTCGGTGGGCGCTGGCTCGCGGGCGGACCGACCTTCGCGCTAACTGGTTCCAATCCCGTGCAGTCATACGCTCCTCACGACGGTTGCCGGATTTGCCTTGCGCGCCTCGCCCCGCGCGACTATGTTCGAGGCTGACGAGGACAAGGGCGCAGGAGCACGAGCATGGTCATGCCGCAGTCGAGCGGCGCGGTATCGTATTCGGTGTCTTGGGGAGTGGTCCTTGCCGCAACACTGGCGGTTCATGAGGCCGGCCTCAGCGACGCGCCGAAGCCGCGACTCCTCGATCGAGTCCGCGAGGCCCTGCGCGCGAGGCACCACAGCGGCCGCACGGAGAAAACCTACGTCGCGTGGATCCGCCGGAACATCTTCTTTCATGGCAGGCGTCATCCTGCCGAGATGGGCGCGGCGGAGGTCACGCGGTTTCTGACCTCGTTGGCCGTGGATGGGAATGTGGCGGCCTCGACGCAGAATCAGGCAGTGAGCGCCCTCCTGTTCCTCTATACGCGCTGAGGTCCCTGCTCGACATGACTTACATCCCTCAGCACTTCCGCATGTCCGACGAGCAAACGTTGCAGGAGTTCATGCGGACGTATGACTTCGCAACCGTCGTCAGCGGCGCTCCCGACGGGCTGGTGACGAGCCATGTCCCGGTGCTCGTGCGGTCCTCGGGCGCGACCCTCGTCATCGTGGGGCACATGGCCCGGGCGAACCACCATTGGCGGCTGAT
>WNGB01006134.1_pt1 | contig 19269 bp, 14 predicted proteins | sample 5400681 | NCBI WGS metagenome assembly WNGB01 (sample SAMN13153367, study PRJNA577476) | soil metagenome | isolation source: 115 cm soil or saprolite under grassland replicate 2 | place: USA:California | collected 2016-06-15
GACGAAGCGTTCGAAGCCATCGACGAGATTCGCGCGGAGGGTGCCTGGCGGCGGTGGCAGGGGCGCCCTTCGCTCGTCACGTGACGAGTCGATGACGAGGCCGGGGCGCGAAAGAATTCTCGATTCCTCGATCCCCTGGAGGGGGGCGCGTCGGGTCAAGGACTGGGCGCTTCTTCATGGCGATCTTGCAGCTCTTGTCGCGGTCGTCGTCGTCCTCATGATTCGGATCGTCGCCGCACGGGACCGGTACCTGAGCCCCGACGAGGCACTCCACCTTGAGGCGGCAAGCGCCTCGAGCCTGATCGACGTCTACGAGAACAGCCGGCCTCTTCCTCATCCACCGCTCTTTTTCCTGCTGCTGCACCTCTGGCAGCGCGCGGGGCGGTCAGAATTCTTTCTGCGCATGCTTCCTGCGGTCTTCGGCGTCGGATTCCTGTGCCTTGCCCATCGTTGGGCCGGCCGTCTCTTCGGGAGGACCGCGGGCCTGACGACCCTCTTCCTCGTGGCATTCTCGCCGGCCTTCCTGTCTCTTTCGGCCGAGGTGCGCGGATACAGCCTTCTTCTTTTTCTCTCCGCCGCCGCGCTCGGGGAGTTCGAAGGCGCACTCGAAGCGCGATCTCCGGCCAGGATGCTCGGATCTTCCCTTTTCCTCTCTCTGGCAATCCTGGCTCACTTTGCGGCGCTCTTCGTCTTGATGTCTCTCTTCGTGTACGCGTTGGTTCGCTTTTGGAGAGACCGGCCGCCGCGCCGTGTCCTCTGGATCTGGGCGCTCTCTCAGGCGGGAGTGGCCGCTGTCTGTCTATTTCTGTATTCCACGCAGGTGAAGACGCTCCGGGGAACCGAGGCGGTTCAAACACTGACCGGAACGTTTTCCAGCAACTATTTTCATCACGATCGAGAGACGCCTTCCGGCTTTCTCGTCCGGCAGACGGCGGCGCTTTTTCGTTATCTCTTCGGTTCGCGGCTTGCGGCGACAGTGATCGTCATTCTCGTTGCGGCCGGAGTGGTCTCTCTCGCGCTCAGGCGGAGGCGCTCCGCTGTCCTACTCGTACTTCCCGGTCTCCTGGGAGCGGCCGCGGGCTTGAGGGCCTTGTATCCTTTCGGCGGGACACGGCACTGCGCCTATCTTCTTCCCTTCGTCGGCGCAGCCGTCGGTGTCGCCGTCTCGGCGTTTTCCGTGAGACGACTTCGGGTGCTGCTGGCCGGTATCGCGCTGCTCCCTCTGCTTTGGGGAAGGCCGGTTTGGACGTCGCCGCCTCGGAGCCTCTCCCCAATGAAGGCCGCGATCGACCGGCTTCGCGCCATCGCCCCGCGCGGGAGTCTGCTGTTGACCGACCGCCAGACGGGGACCGTCCTTCGCTACTATTTCGGCACCGATGCGTCGAGCGATGGTCCCTCGCGCGACTACCGCATCGTCCGCTCACCGGTCTGGGCCTCCGATCCCGCGAAGCTCGGCGAGGAGGTCGAGCGGCTGATCAGGATCTACCGCCTTTCCGCCGGGCGGCGTTTCTGGGTGATCCGTCTTGGCCCGGAGCAGGATCCCACGGCGGAATTGGCCCGGCGGCTTCCCGCGGCTGTCTTCTCGGTCGTCGGAAGATTCGGTGAGATCCTCATCGTCGAAGTCCGGCTTCGGGATTCACCCGGCGAGAGAGGCAGTCTGCCGATGGACGAACCGAAGTCTTTTCTGGCAGATGAGGGGAACCGGGGAGGAAAGGCATGCTTTCCCGCGCGACGTCTGTGTCATCGGCGGGGGCGGGCACGTGGGCCTCCCGTTGGCCTTGACGTTCGCCGACGCGGGACTCCGGACCGTTATCTACGACACCAACCGCGATACGGTCGAGAAGATCCGCAGCGGCGCCATGCCATTCGCGGAGGAGGGCGCGCAGGAGCTGCTGAGGGGCGCTCTCGATCGCAGCCTCCTCGAGGTGAGTGAGACTCCCGAACTGATGAGCGCGTGCCGTTTCCTCGTTCTGATTATCGGCACGCCTGTCGACCAGCACTTGACACCGAGCTTCACTGCAATGCGTCGTGTCGTTGAGTCTTGCGCCGCCCATCTGCGGGACGGCCAGATCCTGATCCTGCGCAGCACGATTTTTCCGGGAATCAGCGAGCACATTCAAAAAGACCTCGAGGCGCGTGGGCTCGACATCGCCGTCGCCTTCTGCCCGGAGCGCGTCGCTCAGGGGAACAGCCTCCGCGAGTTTCGCGAACTGCCGCAAATTGTAAGCGCGTTTCGCCCACAGACGCTCGAGGCCGTCCGCGGTCTCTTCGGCCTCTTCACGCGGGAGTTCATCGAGATGACCCCGATGGAGGCGGAACTGTGCAAACTGATGACCAACGCCTCCCGCTACATTCAGTTTGCGATCGTCAACCAGTTCTACATGATCGCGAAGGATCACGGGCTCGACTTCGACCGCATTCTCCACGGTTGCCGCCATAACTACCCCCGGATGGCGGGAATGCCCGGTCCCGGATTCGCGGCGGGGCCGTGCCTGCTCAAGGACACGATGCAGCTGGCTGCCTTCAGTCAGAACTCCTTCCTCCTCGGGCACTCCGCGATGCTGGTCAACGAGGGTTTGCCCGCCAGGCTCGTGGAGTTCGCTACGCGCGAAGTGGACCTTTCGCAGAAGACCACCGGCATTCTCGGCATGGCTTTCAAGGCGGAAAGCGACGACCCGCGCGATTCCTTGAGCTACAAGCTGCGCAACCTATTGACGCTGGAATCGAGAAGGGTCCTCTGCACCGATCCCTACGTGCCCGACCCGACGCTCGTCCCTCTCGAACGGGTGATCGCGGAAGCCGATGTGCTCTTTCTCGCCACCCCGCACCGGGCGTACCGGAGCCTTCAGCTTCCGGCGGGAAAGCTTCTCTTTGACGTCTGGAGCTGGATCCCGAACACCTCCAGATGAGGATCCTCGTGACCGGCTCGGCCGGTTTCATCGCCGGGTACCTCGTGCAGGAGTTGCTCGCCCTCGGGCACTCGGTGGTCGGGCTGGACAACTACTCCAAGTACGGTCCGGTCGAGAAGAGCTACCAGAATCATCCGCGGTACTCCTTCGTACCCGGGGATGCCAAGAATGTCGGGCTCTTGACCGAGCTCGCCTCAGAGTGCAACCACTTCGTGGCAGGCGCGGCGCGCATCGGGGGCATCACTTACTTCCACGAGTATGCCTACGACTTGCTGGCGGAAAATGAACGGATCATTGCCGCTAGCTTCGACGCCGGCATAGACGCGTTCGGCCGCGGCAGGCTCCTCAAGATGACTGTCCTTTCGAGCAGCATGGTCTACGAGAACGCGATCGTCTTCCCGACTCCGGAGGAGCACGTGCGTGCGAGTCCTCCGCCGACGAGCGCTTACGGATTCCAAAAGCTCGCATGCGAGTATTTCGCGCGAGGCGCCTGGGAACAGCACGGCCTCCCTTACACGATCTGTCGCCCGTTCAACTGTGTCGGGGTGGGGGAGAGGCGCGCTCTGGGGGGCAAAGATATTCCCAGCGGGAACGTCCGGCTCGCAATGAGCCACGTCGTTCCCGACCTCGTCCAGAAGGTTCTCAAGGGTCAGGACCCGCTCCGTATTCTGGGCTCCGGCGATCAGGTCCGCTGCTACACGTACGGCGGTGACCTCGCGCGCGGGATCGCGGCCGCGATCTTTCATCCGGCCGCGGTCAACGAGGTGTTCAATCTTTCCACGTCAACGCCGACGACCGTGCTCGAGCTCGCCCGGGCGATCTGGGAGAAAGTACACGGCGCTGTGCCCTCCGCGAAGCCATTCCGCTTCGAGAGCGATCCCCCCTACCCCCACGACGTCGCCCGGCGCGTTCCCGACACGAGCAAGGCGAAGAGGGTTCTCGGGTTCGAGGCGAAAACCGCGCTCTCGGAGATGCTCGACGAGGTCATCCCGTGGATCCGGCAAGAGATCGCTGCGGAGCGCATCTGAAAGCCTCGCCGTGCCCGGAGGGCGTTTCCGAGGTCGAAGGTCGGTACTTCGATTGTCTCGTAAGAGAACGCGGCGAGTTCGACCCTTTCGCACCGCGTGGCTGGCGAACGATCGCAAGGCGCTTCGCCGAGATGGTCCCTGCCGACAGCCTTTCCAGTCTGCTCGACATCGGGTGCGGGACCGGGCAGTCGCGCCAGGTCTATGCCGACCGAACTGCCGGATACGTCGGAATTGACATTCCCTATCGGCAGGTTGTTCCCCGTTTGATTAACGCCTGTCTGTCTCTCTTCAACGCCGCCGACTGGGTCTTCCAGAGGATCGGCCTCGGCCGGTGGTTCGGAACCTTCATCCTGACGGTCGGCCGGAAGCCGATCGGGACGCGACGGCCATGACTGCCGACGCGACGACCAAATCCTGCGCCCGACGGCCATTGGAGCATCCGCGGTACTCGCTGGTCGTGCCGGTCTACAACGAAGCGGAGAACATCGCTTCCTTCTGTAAGGCGCTCGCGCAATTGCCTCCCGATCACGAAGTCCTGATCTGCCACGACTTCGTGGGCGACGACACTCTGACCGCGCTCGACCGGTTGCCGAAGGAGGAGAGGCCTTCGTCGTTGCGTTTCGTCCTGAACACCCTCGGGCCCGGCGTGCGTTTCGCGATCGAGGCGGGTATGCGCGCGGCGGCGGCTCCGGTCGTCATCGTCACGATGGCAGACCTCTCCGACGACTTCTCCAGGGTCGAGGAGATGGTCTCCCGCGTCGAGGCCGGCGCCGACGTCGTATGCGCCAGCCGCTACATGCCCGGCGGACGGCAGATCGGTGGCCCGCGGATCAAGTCGCTCCTGAGCCGTGCGGCCGGACTCACCCTGCATCGGCTCTCCGGCCTGCCCACACGCGACCCGACAAACAGCTTCAAGGCTTACAGCCGGGAGTTTCTGCGGCGCACTCGGATCGAGAGCCCGGTGGGTTTCGCGCTTGCGCTGGAGCTCACCGTCAAGGCCCATTTCAGCGGAGGACGGGTGGAGGAAGTGCCGGCGACCTGGCGCGGACGAACCAAGGGCACGAGCCGTTTCCGTCTCTTCTCCTGGCTCCCTCTCTACCTCCGATGGTATTTCTGGGCGCTGCGGCAACGGTGGATCCGGTCGCCAAAGGCGGGCCGAGCGCCGAATGAGAAGCCGTCCTTGGGGAAGCGGACCGAACCGGAGGGACACGTCCCGTATAATCGATCGAGTCCACCAACCGATAAATGATTGACTACCAGATCCCGGAATCGCTAGCCGGGCCAACCCAGAGTCCACTCGTCCACCCGCAGCGGGTCGGCCCCGCAATGAGGAAGAGAACGGGTGTTTCGGGCATCCTCGCTAGCGCCCTCGTTCCCCGCACCTTAACGATGCTCGTCCTGGTTGCATCGGGTCTAGGTCTTCTGTCGTCTCCGATCGGCGAATACGACGATAGCATCCTGTTGGTCGGTGCCCGGCTTGTCGCCAGCGGAAAGACCCCCTACATCGACTTCTATACGCACTACGGCCCGTTCGGCTACACGGTCCTTTCCGCGTTGCTCCAAATCTTCGGGCATCCGGGCCTGGCGCTCAGGATCGGACAGATCGCACTGTTGGGGGGAATCTCGATCCTCATGCATCTCCTTTTCCGCTCACTGCAACCGCAGAGTCGCCTTCGAGAGCACATTGTCCCACTTCTCGTTCTGGCCATGTCGCGAATTGCGATGGAGCCTGCCTTCTTCGGATTTGCATTCGCGACGACCGGCCTCGCTCTCTTTCAGCTCGCACGAATCGCGGTTCGAGCCTTTCCGGCAACTCTTCTCACCGTCGCCGCGGGGGCGGCGCTCGCCGCCGCAGCCTTGACCCGTCCAGTCTTCGGCGCTTACAGCGGCGGCGCAATACTGCTTCTCGAGGTCTCTGCGGGTCGGCCACGCTTCGGAGCCTTGCGGAGTCCTCTCTTCACGCTCGCTTTGCTCTTCGGAACCGCTGCCGTCTCGGCTCTGCTCATGGGCGTCGTCCTCTATCCGAAGATCTCCGCGACTCTCGCGTTCAACGCCACGGTGATCGTGCCGGCGCGCTTGATGTCGAGTGGGGCACGCTATCTCCCTCCGGCCTTTCTGCCGGACGCCGGAACTGTTGCGCGGGGTATCGCGACGGGCGCCGCGCTCGCAGCGACGGCCGCCGCATGGATATTTGCCGTTCCACGGCTGAAGGTGTGGAGGTTTACCGCGGTGTTCATAATGGCGGGCGGACTTCTCCCTCTCCTGCTGGGACCCTCGGAACATCGGGGACGAGACGCCGGCCTTCTTGCCTTGACCCTGTTTGTCCTGGCCGGCCTGGTCGCGATTGCAAGCCGTGTCGAGCTGAAGGAATCCGCAATTCTCCGAGCGTCCGCAACGTTTGGTATCGCCGCGGCGGCATTCGGACATTACTTCTGGGCGCGCGCTGACAGCCCCCACCTTCTTCCTTTCTTGACGCTGGCCCTCGTCGGAGCAGCGCTTCTTCTGACGTCCCTACGCGCCCTGAGCGGTGTCGTCCTGTTCGGCGTGTTCCTCTTCGTCTATGCCTCCACTCTTCGCCCTTTCTTCTTTCCGGCGGCGAAACTTCTGGAGCCCGACATCGCTGCGAGTCTTCTGCCATGGCGCTGCAGTGTCTTTACCGTCGACGCTCGCGATGCCATCGCCTTTGCCGATAGCCAGGCTGATCCGAGAAGCCGCTTCGTGGCGGTGGGTTCGAGCCAGGCTTGGAGCTCACGCAATCCGATCGTGCTCTTTTTGATTTCCTCCCGCCTCCCCTATACGGGGTGGTTTCATTACGACCCCGGTGTCCAGACTTCCCCCTCGGTCCAGAAGGAGATGGAGCGCGATCTGGAGGCCTCCGGCAGTCGGACCGCCGTGGTTTGGAAGGCGGGACGATACCTGTGGGGTGTAGAAAACCCCAAGGGCAAGGCCCGGTCTCCGTTCGATGATTACTTCGACCGGCTCTATCCGATCACTGCCGCCCGGATCGGATCTTATGAGGTTCGAGTCCGCGCCCCGGGCGTTCCTGCCGTACGGTGACGCCGGTTGTTAACGAGGAGACTCTCGTCGAAACGATCGCGGGCGGTAAAGCCCTAGAACACTCAGCAAGCCGGCTGGCGGGCGCGGCAAGAGTCGAGAACTGGCTCCTTCGTCATACCCATCTCTTCTCGATTGTTTTCGTGCTGACGGGATTTCTAATTCGGATCGCGGTTGCGCGCAATGCGCCTTTGAACGGGGACGAGGCTCTCAACTTCCAATTGGCCAATCAGCCGCGGCTTCTCGACGTCTACAGCGCGAGCCTGACCAACGCTCACCCGCCGCTCTTTTTCTTCTTGTTGCGCTTCTGGCTTCTTCTCGGAAATTCGGAGTTGTTTCTGCGTTTCCTTCCCGCGATCTTTGGAACAGTCTTCCTCTGGGTCTTCTATCGATGGGCCTCCGGCCTTTTCGGCGGTTTAGCCGGGTTCATCGCGTTGATCCTGCTTTCCTTCTCGCCCTCCCTCGTAACGCTTTCGGCCCAGGTTCGCGGTTACACCCTGCTGCTTCTTCTCATCGCCGCAACGCTCCTTGTTCTGGAGAAGGCAATCTACGGTCGTTCGGCAGGGTGGATGGCAATAAGCGCGGCACTGCTTTGTCTGGCGATGCTCACGCACTACTCGGCGTTCTTCGTCGTGCTCGCTCTCTTCGTATACGCCCCCATCCGTCTGAGGAACGGGCGATCTCCGGCGCGACTCGTGAAGGCCTGGGTCGGCTCGCAGTTTGCCGTCATCGGAATCCTCGTGTTCCTCGGGGTTACGCATGTCGCGGGCCTTCGGGGAGGTGCGCTGGAGCACGAGGTTATCAGTCGGATGCTTCGAACGGAGTATTTCCAGATTGACCAGGACCGAGCGCTGCAGTTTTTGACACGCCAGACGGCAGCCGTGTTTCGGGCTCTGTGCGGCTCCTCCGCAAGAGGCTTAGTAGCGGCCGTGCTGGCGGCGGCCGGCGTGACCTTTCTCTTGAGAAAGCGGGAGCCTTCGGCCCTCCTTATTTTGTTGCCTTTCTTGCTGAACGCGGGGGCGGCGCTGATCGACGTCTATCCTTACGGCGGGGCGAGGCAGTCCGCGTACCTCCTAGTCTTCGCCTCGACGGCCGTTGGCAGTGCCTTGGCGGTTCTGGCGTCCGGCAGGCGCTGGGCTCAAGTCCTGGCGGTCGGGATCCTCGCTACCTCGACCGTCGCGATGGCCGTCTCGGACCTGCCGGGTCGGGATGCGGTCCGAATGCCGGCCGCTTTCGACAGTCTGCGCATCGCAGCGCCTCCCGGAAGTCTTTTGTTCGTTGATGATCGGGCATTCATCGTGCTGGATTATTACCTGGGTCGGAATTCCTGGAGCACGAGAAGGCCAGGCCTTCAGCGGTTTTGGGAGAGTTCCGTCGGTGGTTATCGGGTCATCGGTTCTTGGATTTGGAACTTCACGGGACACCAGCTGGGCGCCGAACTTCAGCGGCTCGCCGAGGTCTATCGGCTTCCCTCACACCAAGTCGTCTGGTTGATCAATGTGGAATCCGAAATCGATCCCGTGCCGGAGGTATCCAGGCGGTTCCCGGAAGCGACTTTTCCGGTCCTTCGGAGATTCGGCGACACCTCCCTTATCAAGGTCGTGCTTCCGTAAAGCTAGGCCGCGGTAATACTGCACGCTGGCGGACGTCGTCGCCCAAGAGCACTCCTCCGGAGAACGCCGCCGTCTCCGAGTTAAAATATGAAAAAGTGCAGCTTCCCGATTGTTCTCGAGATCCTGCTCGCGGCCTCGCCTCCCCTCCGGACCGATCCGGCACAGGGCTCCGATCGGATTCGGGCGAGCGAAGGGCGCTGTTCCGGGGGCTTCCGAGGCGCCTGCCGGCCACGGCGTTCCTTGTCGTGGCGAGCCTGGCTACCGTCGCCGTCTGGATCGTCTCGCGCGGGAAATGGGGCCACGCCATCGTCGACTCGGGGCGCGAATGGATCGTACCCGAGTGCCTGGCGCGGGGAGAGATGCTCTACCGCGACGTCGTGTACTGGTTCGGGCCCCTGACGCCATATTTTCACGCTCTCCTCTTCCGCCTCTTCGGCTCGAGCTTCCAGACCCTTATGCTCGCCGGGGTCCTGGCTTCGATCGCGGTCCTCGCCGCGCTCTTCATTGCGCTTCGTCGCGTGACCGGCCGCGCGGAGGCAGTTCTGGGAACGGCGCTGGCGATCCCGGTTCTCATCTTCATGCCCGGTTCTGGCGGGGCGATCCTCGGGATGGGGTACCGGATCTGGCACGCAGCAGCATTCACGCTCCTGGCCGTCTCGATCGCCGTGCGTCCATTCCGATGGACGCGCGCCGCCGGAGCCGGCTGTCTCTGCGCGCTCGCCTTCCTTTGCCGTACCGAGTGGGGCCTCGCGGCGATGGGAGGGGTCGCCGTCGCGGTTGCCGCGCGAGAGCGGTTCCGCTCGTCATTTCTTCGAGACACCCTCATCGCCGGACTCGCGTTTGTCGTCTTGGGCGGCGGAGTCATCGCGATGTTCGTGGGCCTGGCTGGAGCGAACGCCGTTCTGCGCGATGGACACGTGCTGCTGACAGGGTTGCCGCCGGAGACTCGCCATTTCTTGCTCAACGTCTCGGGATTTCGCGACCCGGTCGGCGGCTCTCTCCGCCTCCTTTTCTCCGCGGCGGTTTGGGCGGGATTCTTCCTTCTCCTAGATGTCGCCGCGGCCTGGAAGGAGGACCGGAGCCGGCTCCGCCGCCGGTTGCCGTGGATAGCGGGGATCGCCGTGACGCTCATCGCCTACCACGACTACGCGGGAACGGTCCGGATGGTCTTCATGAGCGGTTCACCGCTGATCGGCCTCTTAGCCGTCTTCTTGGGGGTCCGACGGAAGGGCCGTCCGTTCCCCGCGGCGCTCTGCGGTTTCGGAGCACTCGCCGTCGTCCTTTCCTACCGGAAATTCTTCAGCATTGAGGACTTCCCTTACGTTGCGCCCCCTTTGCTCTTTGTCATCGTCTCGGGCCTCGGGATCCTGCACGAGCTCGTCGTATCGGAGCGCATTCGCGCCACGCGCCTACGGCTTCGGCGATGGCTGGCGCTCGTCGTCGCTTCTCTCATCTTCCTTAGCTTCGCTGATCGGATCGTTTCCTATGCCGCTGACGACCGTGTCATTCTCCCGGGTACGGGAGGGATGCTCTCCGCGGACGCAGGAACCGCGGGGTCACTCTGGCTTCTCTCTGAGAGGATCCGCGAACGGACCCGGGAGCAGGACGGTCTCGTCGTCTTCCCAGAAGGGGAGGTTCTAAACGCTATCTCCGGGCGCCGTAATCTATTGCGCCATAAGCTCTATCTTCCTGGATACCTGACGTCCGACAACGAGAACGAGATACTCGCGGAGCTCGGGCGTACCTTGCCTGGGGCGATCGTGATCGTGAATCGCTCAACGGCCATGTATGGCCGCGCTGTCTTCGGCGTGAACTACGCGAAGAATCTCATGGCCTGGATAGAAGAGAACTACGCCGTCGACCCGAGGCAAGAGACGCTACGTGGCGAGTCCGGTGACCGCCTGTTCCTGCGCAGGCCCGCCACCGGCTTGAGCGGTCACCGCGACTCCGCAAGGAGACCGTGAGGAAGCCACCGGGAGGTGGCGGCCCCCGCTTGGTGCGGGCGTCAGCTAGCACCGAATCTGTGCCGGACTCGTGACCCGTCTCCAGGCACGAAGGCAATGAGAAGCCACGAGAGCGAATCCGTCATTCCGCAGACCGGTACGGCGGGCTGGAAGAGGTTGCTCGAGTGGTTGCCCGAGATCTCACTCGTTGGAGTGACGACGATTGCCGGACTCCGGGCTGGTGGGCGCTGGATCGATCCGGTCGGCGATCCCGGCATCTGGTGGTCCACGATTTATCGGCTCGCGAACTTGGAGACGTTGTATCGGGATGTCTATCTTCAGTTCGGGCCGCTCTCTCCGTATCTTCTCTCGCTCGGGGTTCGCCTCTTTGGCGCGTCGGTTTCGTACTTTCTTCTCGCGACCTGGATTCCTGCGATTGCGGCGGCATTGATTCTCCTGCGCGCCGCAAGGGCGGTTTTGAACCTCATGGAGCGTTTTGCCCTCGTCGGACTTCTCCTTTCTGAGTCTCTCTTCGCGGCCGGTCCGGGACGGCTCGTCTTCCCGTATTCCCCCGCTGCCGTTCATGCTTTGTGTTTCTCGGTCCTCGCGCTCCTGCTCGGAACTCGAGCCGATCGGAACTCGGGAGCCTGGCTGGCCGGTCTCTTCGCCGGGCTCGCGTTCTGTTCCAAACAGGAAATCGGAATTGCGTGCTTTCTCGCTCTGGCTTGCTCCCAGCCCTTCCGGCCACGGGGAGTTGGCCAGGCGATCCGAACGAGCGTTGCCTTCGCCCTCGTCTCTCTTCTGGGAGCGGCAGTGGTCCTCTCGTCAGCTCCTCTCGACTCACTTCGTGATCGCAGTCATCTCTGGCCGATCGCGTTTGTTCCGCCGACGGTCTGGAACCACCTCTACCGGTGGGTCGCCGGGCTCGCAATCGCGGACTGGAAAGCGATTCTCGCCCACTCCTCCTGGTGGCTGCTCGGGTGCCTGGGGGCTCTTTCCTTGCTCTGTCTGGTGCTGACCTGGGAAAGAAGGCCGGCTCGATGGCTCCCCACCGCGACGCTCCTCGGGGGCCTGTGTCTCTGGTGGGGATTCGAAGGGTTCACGTCCAGAGCGGCTTTTCAGCCGACGTCGTTGTCCATGCTCGTCGCTACGGTGTCTGTATTGCTGGTTGTTCTCGACAGAGGACTCCCGGCAAGGGCCGAGATGGTGGCTCTTGGAATCTTCGCCGTCCTCGTCGGAGCGCGCGCGGCTTTCAGCGCGGAGCGCGTCGGTCCCTATTCGGGGATCGCCCATTTTGCGTCCGCCTACACGTGGATCCTGTTCCTCTGTATTCTCGTTCCGAGGATCCTGCCGGGAGGGGACAGCGCGTCGGTCCTGGCGAGGCGGGTCCTGGCGGCCGGCGTCCTGGTGGTCTCCGGGATCGAGGCGGCTCGGGGCGTGAAGAGCCTTTCCGAGCCCCGGAAGGAGACCGTCTCGACGCCGCGCGGCTGCGTGACCGTATCGCGCGAGGCCGCTCCGTTCTTCCGCGCAATCGGGGCGAATTCCCACCGTGGCGAAAGAGCGTGGGTCCTTCCGGAAATCAACGGAGTCGACGCGCTCTTCGGCCTTCGAAGCGTTTCTCCTTACGTGAGTCACCTGCCGGGATGGCTGGATGAGAGCGCCGAGCTCGAGTTGCTGCGCCGGCTCGAAAAGCAGCCTCCGGACGTCGTCATCATTTTCTCGCGGACCGTCCGGGAATACGGCGTGAAGGGCTTCGGCGAGGGATACGACCGGCTCCTCGCGGAATGGGTCGATCGTCACTTCTCCGTTGTGGAGGCCATGCCCGCCGGTCAGATTCTCCGGCCCCGCGTGGCTCGATGATCGATCCGTCCTCGAGCGGCTCAGGAGATGTCCCGGCCGGCGCGGGCTCTGGCCCTAGGGCGGGGGCGGCGAACCCATGGTTCCATGATCTCGTCGGCCCCGCTCTGCTGGTCGCCTTCTACGTGACGACAGTTCTTCTCGTGCACCCGAGAGGCGAGTTCCCAATTTGCGACGACTGGGACTACTTCGCGACGGTCGCGGATCTCCTGCGCTACGGCGAGATCCGGCTCTCAGACTGGCCGGCTATGACCCTTGTGGGCCAGATTCTGTGGGGCGGGCTGTTTGCGAAGCTTCTCGGTCTCTCCTATATGACGCTTCGCTTGTCGGTTCTCAGCTTCTCTTTGCTCGGCGCGCTGACGCTCTACTACTGGGCGAGAACAATCGGCCGCGACCGCGTCGAGTCGTTCTTTCTTGGCCTGCTGTATGCAACCAGCCCTCTCATCTTTAGTCTGTCTTATTCCTTCATGACCGACGTCCCGGGCGCGTCGTGGATGCTTCTGTGTCTGCTGATCCAGGCTCACTGCGTTCGCCGCGGCGGCGTTTCCCTCTATCTGCTGGCCGGAATCACCGCGGGCGCGGGCTATTTGATTCGCCAGACCTCGGCACTACCGGCGCTCATCCTGGCCGTGTCCCTGGTCCCCGCAGCACTTCGGAGGCGTGCGCGAGCGTACAACCTGCTGGCGGTTACGGCACCCCTCGGCATCGTTGTGGTCGGGCATCGCTTTTGGCTGGACCACATTCACGGGCGTCCTTACCAAGCGTCCATCGAACGGCTCTCGCTCTTTCAGTACTTGCTCGGACTGGAATATTGGGATGGTCTCCGGACAATGCTGGTGCAGATCATCGTACAGTGCCTTATGGTCTGCGTCTGTCTGGCTCCGTTGCTTCTGTGCCTGGTCGGAAGCCGACCCGGATGGCTCTGGCGATCAAACGGCGTCCGCTTCGCAGCCGCGTCGGTGTTCGTGGGCGTGCTTGGGCTTATGTGCCTGATCGGCATAACACGCTTTGCGCTGCCTCCGCGTTATTTGCAATTCGTCAACGGCTTCTATCTTGGCTTTGAATCGCTGAGTGACTCCTGGACCCTACGCCCCCCTCCAATCCATGTCGGCTCGTTCTCGGTGGATGCCTTTTCGATGGCTTTGACCCTGATCGGCCTCTCGTCGTTCAGCCTGGCTGGTGTGCTTCTCGTTGTCGAGCTTCGCTCCCGCTGGAGTTCAGGGGGACCCCGTGAGCGCTGCCTCCGTCCCTTGTCGCCCGAAGCACAGGCCGGCCTGTGCGGCCTGGCACTCATGGCGCTACTGGTGGTCCAGCGTAACACCTTTGATCGTTACGTCGTTCCTGTTATCCCCGTTTCGGCGATGTTCCTGCTCTCTCTCGTGCCACTTGGCCAGGGGCTGCTACGCTCGCGGCTGTCCTGGGGCCTCCTGATCATCTTTGCCGCCTTCTCGGTTTTGGGGACGCAGGATTATTTCGTGCGGGGCCGGGCTCGGCTGCAGGCTGTCAGTTACCTGCTTCAGTCCGGAGTCAAGCCTCAGGATATCAATGCAGGCTTGGAGCACGCCGGCCTCTACTTCTTTTCCCCACACTACCGCCAGCAAGGTCGGGTTCGCCCTTACCTTCTGGGCCTTACGGAAGCCGAGCGGTGGGCGCGCCGCAATGCGGAGGACCCCAATCTGCTTTGGAGACGGCCGAGGGAGTACGAATTGCGGTACGACTTAGTAGCTGGTTCCGAGGCGCTAGTAGTGTTTCCGTACCGGTCCTGGATTCACTCCGGGAGTATCCTCGTGTATCACTGGCCGCAGAGGGCGCGTCTCAACTGAAGGCCGCTCGCTAACCGTCTTCTTCGATCGGGTTCGGGAGACTTGCCTGGTAAGAACGGAGGATGACAAGCTCACGCAATCCATATAGTTCGCCTCCTTGACGAAGAGTCCCGTTCGCTATTCCTGGTAGATCCGAGATGCATGAAACGCGACTCCAACGTCTCGCCGGAAATCTGGTCTCCCGGCCATTTGTCTACGACTTGGTCCAGAGTCTCGCCAGGCAGGCGAAGGTTGCGGCTCGCCTGCGCGTCGCATTGAACGCCTTCCTTCCGGTCGGGCCCTGGACGTCGGGAGCTCCGGTGGCGGATTCGCCCACAGGCTGGGAATTAGACCTGTGTGCCTCGATCTCGACCTACGTCCTCTTCTGGCTCTGCGGCAGCGAGGGCGGCCGGCCCGTCCGGTGGCGGGCGATGCCGCTCAACTACCCTTTCCCGACCGAACCTTCGACCTGACTCTCTGTATCGCGCTCGCGCACCACCTCGGGGATGACGTTCTCGCCGCAGTGTCATCGGAGCTGTCCCGGGTCACTTCCAGCTATCTGGTCTTCCTCTGAGGTTCAAGCCTCGGACGGCGGCGTCCGTGTTCGCCAGTTCCCGGATCACGTTCCACGAGGTGTCGCTGCTGCCGTCGTTGACGAAGAGAACCTCGTAGGGCGTCCCCCCGAACTCCGAACGCAGGCGGCGGGCCAGCATGGGCAGCGAATCCTCGCTGTTGTAGACGGGGACAACGATGGAAAGCTGGACCGCTGGAACCGGTGCTTCGATGGGAGGATTCTACACCGGGGAGACTCGGTCTTCTACTCGGGCGGCTTCGCCCTCAGTAGTATCGTAACCGCTGGTTGATTCACCAGGACGAAGGAGAGGTTTCTCGCGGCGCCGGCGACGGAAGTAGCCCGGCCGGGTTGGCGTCCCGCCGAGGGCGAATCCTGGTTCTGGTTGTCGTGTGGATCCTGAGCGGCGTTTACGCCGGCAGGTTTCTCGATCGAGGCTGGTTTCCTTCCGACGAGGGCACCCTTGCGGGAAGCGCAGAGCGGGTGCTTGCCGGGGATATGCCGCACCGGGACTATCAAGAGGGATATACCGGTGGTCTCACCTACCTGCACGTTCTCGCGTTTCGTCTTCTTGGCGTGAGGCTCTTGTCTCTGCGCTGGGTCCTGTTCATGGCGTTCCTATTGTTCGTTCCCGCGGTCTATGCGATCGCTGTGCGCATGGTGTCGCCGGTGATTGCCGGGCTCGTGACCCTGCTCCTCGTCGCGTGGAGCGTGCCCAACTATTTTGCGAGCCTCCCATCCTGGTACAACCTGTTCCTCGCGACGTTTGGAGTTCTTGCCGTCCTTCGCCACGTTGACACCCGCAAGAGCTCGTGGCTCTTCGCAGCCGGTCTTTGCGCTGGTCTCTCCGTTCTGATCAAGATCAGTGGCCTCTACGATGTGGCAGCTGTCTTTTTTTTCCTGGTCTACCGTGAGCAGCTGCTGGCGTCCGCGAAGCCTCGAAGGCGGAGAGAAGGAATTGCCTGGGTTCTTTACTCGAAGATCGTCCTGGGGGCGAGCTTTCTCGCGGGGCTTGTTGTGCTTATCGTCGAACACATGACCTGGATGAACCTGGCGCACTACCTGCTGCCGGGGCTTGTGATCGTCGGGTTTCTCGTTTGGTCGGAATCGAGGTATGGAGCCGAAAGGTGGGCCGAAAGATGCCGTGGCCTGCTTCGCCTGCTCTTACCCTTCGCGCTCGGCGTGGCGCTGCCCCTGGCGCTTTTCGTAGTCCCGTACGCCCTTGCAGGCGTGCTTCCCGATCTTTTCCGCGAGGTGTTTCTGCTCCCTTTCCGGCAGATCGAGACTGTTAATTACGATCTTCCACCCCTTGGCGCGCTGCTGCCCGCGCTACCCTACGCCCTGGTTCTCGCCCATTTTCCCGCGGTGAGCCGGAGACGGGAAGCGGTCCTAGCGGCCGGAGTGGCCGCTGCGCTCGGTGTTTCGTTGTGCTTTGCGGTCGTACCGGAGGTCTATCGAACGATCTGGTACTCGGCGCGGTCGCTTGCTGTGGTGGCTGTTGTGGTCGGCTGTGGATTGGCAACCTCAAGTGGGCTGACCGATCGGAAGCGACAGGAGATCTTTCTACTGGCCTGCGTAACGGCCCTCGTGAGCCTGGTCCAGTTTCCTTTCGCGGTTCCGATCTATTTCTGCTATGTGGCCCCGCTGGCGGCTCTCACTATCATCGCCATCGTGTCGGCTGACCGGCGGGCGCCGCGGCGGATCCATCTCGCCGTGATCGGCTTCTATCTGCTTTTTGCCGTGCTCTTCACCAATCGAGGGCACCTCCTTAATCTCGGATGGCAATTCCGGCGTTATGAGGCCGAAACGCCACTTCGCCTTCCGAGGGCCGGCCTGCGCGTCCCCGCAGACGATGCGCGTGTTTATGAGGCGGTGGTTTCCACGATCCTAGAGGAGAGCGGCGGTCATTTGATTTATGCCGGACCAGACTGTCCCGAGGTCTACTTCCTGTCGGCGCAAAAGAACCCGACTCGGTATTTCTTCGATTACCTCGGCGAGCTCTATGGTCACCGGGATGGCATTCTCCGGCTACTCGAGGAGAAAGATGTACGACTGGTCGTGCTGAACAGGCGGCCGCGTTATTCCCGAGTACCGGATCTCGCGCTCCGGGCCACCCTGCGCCAGCGCTACCCGAACTCCGTGGAGATCGGGAAATTCACCGTGATGTGGCGGGACTGAACGGCCGGAATCCTGCTCGCTATAATTCTGTCCCTTGACCGAATCTCGATACTCCGCGGCGGGCGTGGACATCGACGCGAAGGCGGGGGCGCTTGCGCGGGCGAAAGAGGCGATTCGTTCGACCTTCACGCCTGGAGTCATCGGGGACATCGGGGGGTTCGGTGGGCTCTTCCGTCCGGATTTCTCCCGGTATCGCGAGCCGGTGCTCGTGGCCTCGACGGACGGCGTCGGCACGAAGCTCAAGGTGGCGGTCGCGGCGGGGCGCCACGACACGTGCGGGGCGGACCTCGTCAACCACTGCGTCAACGACATCCTGGTTCAGGGAGCGAAGCCGCTGTTTTTCCTCGACTACATCGCGACGGGGAAGATCGAGCCGCAGGTGTTGCAGACGGTCATCGAAGGGATTGCGCGGGGATGTCGGGAAAATGGAACGGCGCTCCTGGGAGGAGAGACGGCGGAGATGCCCGGGTTCTACGGGCCGGGAGACTACGACGTGGCCGGCACGATCGTCGGCGTCGTCGAGCGGGAGAGGATTCTCGACGGCTCGCGCGTGCGCGCGGGTGACGTGGTCCTTGGCCTGCCCTCGGCGGGCCTTCACACCAACGGCTACACGCTTGCCCGGAAGATCTTCTTCGAAGAGCTCGGCAAGAAGCCGCAGGACCGGATGCGCGCCCTCGGAGGAGAGACCGTGGCAGATGCGCTGCTTGCGCCGCACCTTTCCTACCTCGAGGCAGTCGAGCCGCTGCTGGCCGAGGACCTGCTTCACGCGATGGCCCACATCACAGGGGGAGGCTTCTACGACAACATCCCGAGAGTACTCCCCGAAGGTGTGGACGTCAGGATCCGATCGGGAGCGTGGCCGGTCCTTCCTGTTTTTGAGGTCATCGAACGCGAAGGGAAGGTCTCCTTCGAGGAGATGCACCGGGTCTTCAACATGGGCATCGGTATGGTCGTGTTTGTCGCCGCCTCTGACCTGCAGCGGGTCGGGAGGATCTGGGCCGACGCAGGACAGCGGTGGTATGCCATCGGGAACGTGGCGGGAGGCGGCAGCCGTCGAGTGGTGGTCGAGCCTCCGGGAGACTCCGCGTTGTCATCGTGAGCGACATGTCCTCCGAAGCTTCAGCGAAGGAGGAAGCGACTGGAACGATTCCGCATCGCAGTTCTGCTGTCGGGCAGAGGGTCGAACTTTGAGGCGATCGCGGATGCGGTCGAAATCGGTGTGATCGCGGACGCGGAGATCGTGGCGGTCCTTTCCGACGTGCCGGACGCGGCGGGGCTCGAGCGCGCGCGGCGGCGCGGGCTGTCCGCATACCCGGTGGACCGGCGGAAGTTCGCGAGCCGGCGCGAGTACGAGGCGGAAGTGCTGCGCATCCTCGAGAAGGCGAAGCCGGACCTCATTTGCCTGGCGGGGTACATGCGCATCCTCTCGCCGGAATTCGTCGCGCGCTTTCGCGGCAGGATCCTCAACATCCACCCGGCGCTCCTGCCGAAGTTCCGGGGGTTGCACGCGCAGAGGCAGGCGCTGGAGGCCGGCGAGACGGAGTCGGGGTGCTCGGTCCACTTCGTAGATGAGGGCACGGACACAGGCGCCGTCATCCTCCAGCGGAAGGTGCCGGTCCTTGCTGGGGACACGGAGGAGAGCCTCTCGGAGAGGATCCTCCTCGAGGAGCACCGGGCGTATCCGGAGGCCGTCGCCAGGATCCTCTCGAGCCTTCGAGGCCAGTCCTGACGGCTGCACAGGTCTCTGTGCATGGCTGTCAGGCGTAACTCATTGAAACAGCGATATTTGGCGGAATTCGCCGAAATGCCTTGACAGACCTTCCGGCGGGTCCTATATTGCGCATCCCCGCAAGGGTTCTTGGTTCTTTTTAAGCCCTCGTGTCTGCAGGAGCCGGTGTCCGTTCTTCGGATGAGGCTCCTAAGTTATTGACAGAGCGGAGGGAATCACGTAGACTGTGCTTTCCGTCTTCGGACGGAAATCAGGTCTTAGAAACGCCGGTGGGACGGCGTCGTCCGCGGGGAGGAGTCCCCCGAGGATCCGGTTCCTTGAAAACTGAGTAGAGCGTGCCAGACGTCTTTTTCCTGGTTTTTTTGAAAAACCAGAGTTTTTCCTGTCTTTAACTAAAGCAGGGTTGACTCGCATCAAACGGCGGTCGCTCCGCGAGGAGCGGGCGCCGCGCGAACACTTTTAAGTGGAGAGTTTGATCCTGGCTCAGAATGAACGCTGGCGGCGTGCTTAACACATGCAAGTCGAACGAGGCTGAGGGGGCAACTCCTCAGTCGAGTGGCGGACGGGTGAGTAACACGTGGGTAA
>WNGB01008113.1_pt1 | contig 19269 bp, 15 predicted proteins | sample 5400681 | NCBI WGS metagenome assembly WNGB01 (sample SAMN13153367, study PRJNA577476) | soil metagenome | isolation source: 115 cm soil or saprolite under grassland replicate 2 | place: USA:California | collected 2016-06-15
GACGTGGGCCACCGGGACGCCCAGTTTGACCGCCGTCAGGGCGCAGGCAATGGTCGAGTTGACGTCACCGACGACCACGACTGCGTCGGGAGCTTCGACCTGCACGACCGGCTCGAAGCGCTTCATGACCTCGGCGGTCTGGACGGCGTGACTGGCGGAACCCACCTCCAATTCGATGTCGGGCCGCGGGATCTTCAACTCGTCGAAGAAGAGCTGACTCATCCGGGCGTCGTAGTGCTGCCCGGTGTGGACCAGCTTGACGGAGAGGCCTGGCCGCCCGCGCAGCTCGCGCATGAGGGGCGCGATCTTCATGAAGTTCGGGCGGGCGCCAGCGACGAGTATGAGTTTCATGATCCGTGTACTATCCCTGAACCGACAACCTGTGTCAAGTTCCGTGCCCGCGAGCGAGCCTACGCCGTCACCCCGTGCTGCGCGCACCAGCGTAGCAGCACGTAGAGGGCAAGGGGGTGCTGCATGTTCACTCCTCGGTAGCCATCGAGGAACTGACGCCAGACTCGGCCCACCTGGACTGGGCGGAGGCCAGCGGACCGGGCTGGGCTCTCCGGCGTCAGGATCTCGTCGAAACGCTGCTTCAGGGCCCCGCGGATCCAGAGTTCATAAGGGATGACGAACCCCTGTTTGCGCCGGGTGTGGATTTCCACGGGCAGCGCGCCCTTCATCGCCCGCACCAGTAATCGCTTGGGGGCGACCCCGCCGACTTTGAGGCGCCCCGGCAGGCGGGCGACGTATTCCACCAGGCGATGGTCGATCAGGGGAACACGCACCTCCAGCCCGTGGGCCATGCTGCAGACGTCGGCGTCACGCAACAGCGTGTTCCGCATGTACGAGCACAGCTCCAGTTGCGAGACCTGGTTGACCGCATCAGGCGCCAGGTCGGTCGGCCCGACCGCAGCCCGCACCACATCGGCCCCGGGCGTCAGCTGCCGCGGATCCTCAAGCAGCTCGGCCCGGGTCTCGTCCCAGAACATCGAGCGGGCCAGGGCGTAGGCCTCGTAGATGCCGGCGCGGCTCCGCAGCAAGCTCGCCGCCTTGCGCGTGGCGACGCGGACGGGAGCCAACCCGCGGATGGCGCAGCCCACGAGGCGCCGGAGCGGCCGCGGGATGGCGCGGAAACGCAGGATTCTGGGGATCAGCCGGAAATTGTCGTAGCCGCCGAAGAGTTCGTCCCCGCCGTGGCCGCACAGCGCTACCTTCAGGCCGGACCGCCGCGCCAGCTTGCAGACGTAGTAGCTGTTGACGACGTCGGTGCTGGGCTGGTCCGCCGCCTCCAGGGCCTCGTCGAAGTGAGCCAGCAGGTCGTTGGCGGATACCTGCTCGGTGGTGTGCTCTGTCCGGTAGAGGGCGGCCAACCGCTCGGCGTAGGGACCCTCGCCGTACCCTTTTTCGGTGAAATGGAGGGTAAAAGTTCGGATTGCCTTGTGTTCCCGCCGGGCCATCGCGGCGACAATCACGCCGGAATCGATGCCCCCGGAAAGGAACGCCCCCAGCGGCACGTCGCTGAGCAACCGGCACCCGACCGCCTCCTCAACCAGCTTGCCGACCCTCTCTGCCGGCTCGGCTCCGTTGGTGCCGGCCTCCTGGTTCCGGAACGGGGGCGCCCAGTAGCGCTCCGGTTCGCCGACCCTGTCGCCGGGCGAGACGCGCAGCCAGTGCCCGGCCGGCAGCAGACGGACGCCCCGGATGATGGTGGCGGGTTCCTGGACGGCGCCAAACGCCAGGTAGCCGTTCAGGCCGTCGGGATCCAGTCGCCGCTCCACCAGGCCCGTGGTGAGGAGGGCACGCAGTTCGCTGGCGAAGAGGAAGTTCGGCCCGACCTGGGCGTAATACAGCGGCTTGATGCCGAGGCGGTCACGGCACAGCCACAGCTCACGGCGGGATGGGTCCCAGACGGCGAAGGCGAACATCCCACGGAAGCGCTGGACGGCCTGGCGGCCCCAGCGGCCCACCGCCCGCAGTAGCGTCTCCGTGTCGCAGGTGGAGCGGTACTCTCCGCCGAGTTCCTGCCGGAGGTCGAGGTGGTTATAGATCTCGCCGTTGTAGACGGTCCACAGCCCGGAGGCCGGGTCGTGCATCGGCTGGTGGCCGGCGGGGCTGAGGTCCAGGATCGAAAGCCGCCGCTGCCCCAGGGCCAGCGCGACGCCCGGAAGGCCGGTGGGCAGCACCTGAATTCCTTCGTCATCTGGGCCGCGGTGGCGCTGTGCCTGGGCCATCAGGCCCGCCAGTTCCGAAGAGGCACTTGGTCCCAGGATGCCCGCAATACCACACATGAAGGATTTCCTAAAGGCTTGTTTTCCCGTGAAGGACGCACCGATCTTGATTAGCAGGTAAGTCGTCGCAGTGTTCCAAGCGTTTCCACCAGCAGGCCGACCTCTTCCTGGGTGTTGTAAACGGAAACCGAACACCTCACGGTCGGGCCGAGCTGCAATGCCGCGTGCAGCGGGTGGGCACAATGGAGCCCGGCACGGACCATGATGTTCTGCCGGTCGCTCAGGATACGGCCAACGGCCTGTGACTCCATGCCCGGCATGCTGAAAGCGACCACCGAGCAGCGGCGGTCGCCGGCTGAGGGCCCATGTACAGTGCCGACCCGGCCCAGGCCCTCCAGGGCGTAACCCAGGAGCCGGCGGTCGTGGGCGGCGATCCAGTCGAAGCCGAGTCCTTCCAGGTAATCGATCGCCACTCCCAGGCCGATCGCCCCTTCGACATTGGGCGTGCCTGCCTCGAAGCGCCAGGGCAGGTCGTGCAGCACGTGGCCGTCGTGGCGGACGTCTTTCACCGTCCCGCCACCCAGCGCCAGGGGTGCCAGTTCCTCCAGGCATTCCCCGCGCCCGTACAGCACGCCGATGCCCGTCGGCCCGAACATCTTGTGGCCGCTGAACACCAGGAAGTCGCAGCCCAGGTCGTGGACGTCGATCGGTAGGTGGGCGACGGCCTGGGAAGCGTCCACCAGGGTGAGCGCGCCCGCCTCCGCAGCCAGGCCAAGCACCTCCTTGAGCGGGTTGACAACGCCCAGTGCGTTGGAGACGTAGGAGACGGCCACGAGGGCGACGTCGCGCGTCAACTGGCGCCGGAAATCTTTCAGGTCCAGCGCTCCCTCGTGGTCCACCCTGGCATAGCGCACGCTGCGGTGCTGCCGCCAGGGGAGCAGGTTGGAGTGATGCTCAGACACCGGCAGCAGGATGTCCCCCCGTCGCCGCAGAGCCTGACTGACCAGGTTGATCCCGTCCGTGGCATTGCGGGTGAACACGACTTCGCGCTCGCTGCAGCGCAGGAACCGTGCCACCTTGCCCCTGGCCTCTTCGTATTGTTCGCTCGCCTCTTCGGAGAGGCGGTGGGTCCCCCGATGGACGTTCGCGCTGTGATTGGCGGCGAAGTGCCACAGCGCGTCCAGCACCTGTCTCGGCTTTTGCGTCGTGGCCGCGTTGTCCAGGTAGACGATCGGCCTACCGTTGATCCGCCGCTGGAGGAACGGGAAGTCCTCGCGTATCTTCTCTGTGCTGGGTATGGGCGGGATCATGTCAGTTCTCGGAGAGGGCGGGGGCCTTTGGCGAGGGGGCGAGGGGGGCGTCGAACTGGGCGTAGCTTTTCGACTTCACAAAGCGGTATTTCCCACCACCTTCCGGCGCGATCGCTTTCACCTGTCGGACCGCGATCCGCACCCTGCCCCCCAGGAGGTTCGTAAGGCCGGCCGCCAAACGCTCCGCGGACACAGGGGTGCGGCCGTCCGGGACGACCTGCAGGTCGAAATGGGTCGCAGACTGTTGCACGAGTTGGAACCAATCCACCCCGGGGTAGGTGTACAGGAAGTCGGAAACCTGGTGCTCGGTGAGCACCCCGCCAGACGGGGTGACCAGGGTGTCCTGCAGGCGCCCAAGAACCCTGAACCGCGGCGTGTTCCGCCCGCAGGAGCAGTTCCCCGGGAGAGCGTAGCCGATGTCGCCGAGGTCATAGCGGATCAGGGGCATGGCGCGGTTGGTGAGGTCCGTCACCAACATACGGCCAAGCTCCCCTGGGCGCACCGGCCGGCCGTTGCGGACAAATTCGATGAAGAACAGCCCGGGGAAGAGGTGCAGCCCGTCGGCCGCGCGGCACTCGCATCCGATCGAGCCAAGTTCGGCCGAGCCGAAGTCCTCGACCACTGGGCAGCGGAAAGCGTCTGCGATGAACCGCCGGGCCGCTGGTGCCAGCGCGCTGCCCATCGGCCTGACCTCACGGAGGCGGGGAGGCTTAAGGCTATTTCGCTGAAGGTGCCGCGCAAGGATCAGCAGGTACGCGGGCAGCCCCTTGAGCAGCAGCGGCCGATGAGCGCGGATGCGTTGCAGGTAGTCGCTGACCACCGGCGCCGGCTGGTTCGTCCCGCCGGAGCTAAAGGCCGGCAGAACCAACTGCCGGTAGACCACTTGCCTCTCGAACAGGCCACGGAGGTCGGAGCGGAACTGCGGGTCTTGCCAGGACCGGCGGCCTGCTGTCCACAGGTAACGGAGCAACGGCGGCTCGGCCTCGCGGTTCAGCCCGCAGTGGACATTGCAGACGTCTGGGGGGAGTTCCACGTACCGCGATCCCAGGGGGAGGCCGCAGAACTTGAACGAGTGGGCGGCGGCGGCGCGGATCGCGTCGCGCTTGGCGAAGTCCTGCAGCACGATCAGGCGCTGTGACGTCGTGCCGGACGTGGCGGCGAAGCGCCAGCCGGTCTGGTCGGCGCCCGCCGGCGTCACCCGGTCGGGGAAGTTCGCCGCCAGTTCCTGGCGGGTCACGGGGGGGAGGCGGGGCAGGTCGTCGAGGTCGCGCAGGTCCTGCGGGCGTATGCCTGCCGCGTCGAACCGTTCGCGATAGAAGGGGACGCTCTCATACGCGCTGCTGAGCAAGGCTTGCAGGGATTGCCACTCCAGGCGGCTGAGGTGCTCCAGCGGCAGCCGCTCCAGGCGGTGCATCTGGCCCGCCAGGCGCCAGAACTTCGACGCGGTGAGGAACCCCACAGTCGGAAGGAGCAGGTGCTCGATGAGGAACGGGTAGAGCATGTGTGGCAACCCTCACGGCTTCGCCGCGGCCAGCCGCTCCCGGAAAAACCGGGCGGTCTGCCGCGCCACCTCGTCCCAAGTATACCCCGCTCCGTACTGGGCAATCCGGTCCCTTTCCCAGGACCTGGCCAGCGCCTGCCTGATGCCTTCGGCGAGAGCCTCGGCGTTGTTGATCGGCACCAGCAGGCCGCGGTGCGGAGGCTCGACGAGGACGGCGTTATCCCCGGCCGGGGTGGTGACAACCGGCAAGCCGCAGGCCATCGCCTCGAGGATGGCGTTGCAACAGCCCTCGTCGAAGGTCGGCAGGGCGAACAGATCCGCCGCACGTAGCCACGTCACGACCTGCTGCGGCGACTGCGAGCCCGTCATGACGACGGCCTCACTGAGCCCGAGTTCCTTGGTCATCTGACGGAGGGACTCCGGGTAGCTCGGCTCATGGGCTGGCCCGCCGACCAGCACCAACCGCAGGTCGGAGTGCCAGATTCGCAGACGGGAGAGCGCTTGCAGCAACAGATGCTGCCCCTTGCCGTGAACGAGCATGCCCACGCAGACGATCAGGGGGGTGCCCCGGTCGATCCCAAGGGTTGCCCGGGCCGCGTCGCGGTCGCCTGGCCGGAACAGCTCCCGGTCCACCGCGTTGGGGATGACACGGATCTTCTCGGGGTCGATCCCGTGGACGAGCGCGAGGTCCCGCAAGGACTGGGACACGCAAATGATCCCCGCGCACTGTTTGAGGGCCCAGAGGAGCTGCGAGCCGCGCCAGCGATACCGCAGTACCGGCCGCTCCAGGCCGCGCATGGTGATGAAGGCCGGCAGGCGCAACTTGAGAGCTGCCTTGACGCAACCGACGCCCTCCGGGTAGCCGAAGTGGGCGTCGATCAGATCCGCTTGCCCCTCGCCCTCCAGGGCGCGGATCGCGGGCACGACGGCCTTCTTGACCCAGTAACTATCCAGGCCTTTCAGCACGCCGGGGAGGTAGAACATGCCGGGCCGGACGGCGGGCGGGTGGTCCGGGTAGCCGTTCTGCGTTGTGGGCCTGGCCCGTGGGCGCAGCAGAGGGAACCAGGGCTCCAGGTGGATGACGTGGACGTCCTCAATCCGGGACAGCGCCGCCAGCCGCCGCTGCACGAACAGGCCGCCCCGTGGGTTCCCGGGGCCGGGGTACTCAGTGGTGACGCTGATGATCCGCACGGTTCTCCTCTGACCCCTCTTGACGTGGCCACAAGCGGCCCGCTTGTGAGCCCAGTGGGGTGCGCAAGCGGGCTGCTTGCGACCACGGCAAGAAGGGCAAGACCGCCGTCTGTCCGTGGCCACAAGCGGCTCGCTTGTGAGCCCGCTGAATGCTGTTGGGTGCGCAAGCGGGCCGGCTTGCGACCACGACGCCTGAGCCCGCCGACGGCACCTCGACCGTCACGCTCCGGCGGGTATACATCTCCGCCCACTGGAGCGGCTCGCAAGCCGCCGGTACACCTCGAGGTAGCGCCTGGCGGACCGGCTCTGGTCGTAACGCTCTTCGGTGATCCGCCGCGCGCGGCTCGCCATGCCTTGGCGCTCGGCCGGGTCACGGAGCAGCCGCCGCAGGGCCCCGGCCAGGGCTCCAGGGTCGCGCGCTGGAACCAGCAATCCGCTCACGCCGCCCTCGACCAGCTCGCTGTTGCCGCCGACCCGCGTGGCCACCACGGGCAGCCCGGCGGCCATCGCTTCGAGGATGGCGAAACTCATTCCTTCGCTGAGAGAACTCAGGACGAAGACGTCGCAGGGGGGCAACAGGGCGTCCAGGTCGCACCGTTGGCCGAGGAAGCGCACGCGGTCGGTAATGCGGAGTTCGCCGGCCAGGGCCTCCAGTTCCCGGCGGCAGGAACCTTCGCCGGCAATCAAGAGCAGGGGCGCTGGCAGCGACTCCCGCCGCCAGGACTCGACCACGTCCCCCCAGGCACGGAGCAGGGTGGCCTGGTCCTTGATCGGGCGAAGGCCTGCGACGTGGACAACCAGCGGCGTCTCCGGGGCCACGCCCAACCCCTCACGCAGGGCGCGCCGCTCAGGCGCGTCCGGGGGGCAGGGACGGAAGCGGCCGAGATCCACCCCGTTGGGGATCACCTCGACTGCCTGTTCGGGGAGGCCGCCCAGAGTGCAGACCATGTGCTGGCTGGCGTCGCTGACGGCCGTGACGGCGTTGCCGAGCCAGGCCGCCAGGCGGCACTTGACTCGGATGTCGCGCGGCATCTCAGCGAGCGGCTTCTCGACGCCGTGGAAGGTCTGCAGGCAGAGGCAACCCGTCAGCCGGGCAGCCAGGCTGCTGTCGAGCCAGGCGAAGTGATTGTTGCAGTGCAGGATGTCGATCCCCTTCCGGCAGACCAGCCAGGCCAGGCGGCCGCTGAAGCCGATCAGACGGGTGCGGCCCGGTTTGATCACGTAGGCGGGGGGCGGCGACGGCAGCTGGGCCAGGAGCCGCAGATCGTCCACCAGGCTGATGATCGAATGTTCGATCAGCCCCCGAGTGGCGCGGATGAGTTCCAGCACGCCAGTGGCAATGCCGCCGGCGCCAAAGCAGTCGACCACATGGCCGACGTGCAGTCTACTCCTGCCGGAGCGGCCGTGAACAGAGGTGGTGGGGAACGTTTGCATGGAACAAAGCAAGGCCCGGTGCGGTTGGGGGCAGCGAGGCCGAGGTTAAAGCCGCTCGTAGACGCCCAGCAGGCAGTTTTCCGGGTATCTCAGGCCCAGGGCCTTGAGCACCCGCCAGCACGCCAACTCCAGCAACTGGCCGAGGCGAAAGCGGGCGGAAGTGCGGCAATCGTCCAGATAGGTAAAGTAACGCTCCTTGAATCCATGTTCGCCGAAGAGTTGGGCCAGGCGCTCCCGAGTGTTCATGCGGTAGGCCACCGGGAAGGTGTCCTTCTCCTCCGTCCGCCACACGAGGTTCTTGAGGGCGTGGTGGAAACGGAAGGGGATCAACCGGGCCAACAGAGCCAGCGGCGACCACTGGTTGACAGTGAAGACCACCACCTTCCCGCCAGGCCGCGTCAGGCGGGCCAGGGTCTGCAGGGTCTGCTCTGGCTCGGTGATGTGCTCGACCACCATTCGCAGAGTGATCACCATGAACCTCTGTTCCGTCTGGAAATCTTCGATGCGGCTCCGAGCCCGCTGGTGGACGAACTGGTTTTCCTCCAGGGTGGCATCTGGGTCAACACCGACGAGGGTCTCGCAGCGGTCCGCCAAGACCCGCGCCAACTTCTGGTTGTCCGGGAAGAGTTCCCGGCCGCAGCCGAGATCGACCCAGGCGCACCCCTCCCCGACGAGTTTCGCCACCATGGCCTCATAGTAATCGTCGGGGTTGAAGTATTTGAAGCGGAGACGCAGGCGCGGCCCCCACCCGACGTCCTGACCCTGGCCGTACTTGAGGTCGAACACTTGTTGCAGATCCTTGTTCCGCAGCGGCAACTCTTGCGAGGTCATCGCGATCGGCTCTAACCGTAAACGAGAGACTCAGCCACGACGCCATCACCGTGTGTCTCGTCATACACCGGCTCAGCGTTGGCCTGTTCGGCGCGGGCGGAGAGAGCCGCGCGTTCCAGGCACACAGGCAAGCACAGAAACCACCAGAAGCCTTCGATATAGGTGAGGCCCATAAAAATGCCGGCCGTCAGGTAAGCCACGAGTCCGACCTGCATGGCGTAGCAATACCACCAGAGATCGTGTTCGATCGGCGTGCCCATCGCCAGGCGGGGCGCCCGGCGGAGGGTGCGGAAGGCATTGAAGATCAGCGCGCCGAGGACGAGGAGCCCGGGGAACCCAAGTTCTGCGGCACAGCGGATGTACGTGTTGTGACAGTCCCGCCCGGTGTAGGCTGGATCATAGAGGCCAACGGTGGTGTAAAAACTCCCCGCACCGACCCCGAGGGGGTTGTCCTGCCACATGGCGAGGCCGGCATGCCATACATCGAGACGTGCAACCGCAGCCCCATCCAGTTGTTCCTCGCTGACGGCAATCGACTCCGCGCGCGACCAGAAAGCCCGGTTGGTGAGAGCCAGTGCGGCGACAAGGGCAACGGCACTGTACACACAGATGCGCATCCGTTCGCCACGCCTGGCGAGCAGGAAGGCGGCGATTGCGCCCGCAAGAAGCCCCAGCATGGCGGCGCGGGTCTGTGTCAGGATGATCGCGTTGACGATGAACCCGCCGGCGACCAGGCAGGCCCCTTTCACCCACCACTTAGGCGTGTGAAGGAAATACACACCGGTCAGGATGGCGACCAGGGCGAGGTGGGCTGCGACGGCGCTGGATTCCCGGAAATCCGTGCCCCCCAGGGCATCGAGCCTTCCGTGGACGTACCGACTCGGGCTGGCCGTGTAGGCATCCACACCGAGGTAAAGCCCCCCGACGAGGATCAACAGGAGAAAGGCCCAGCGGACCTCCCTGGAACTGAGCAGGCTGTGGCTCATGATCAGCACGAACAGGGCCACTTTCGGGATTTTCTCCGCGGGGGTCTCACTCGTCCCCGACAGATCCCTCGCGGTTAGATCAATCGCCACCCCCCAGACGCGAGAGAGCAGAATGACGGCGACGAACGCCCCGATGAGGATTTCCTGGGAGTGCCAGAAGGCACCCGCAAGTTTGGCTTTCATCTCCTGCCATTGCAACACAAGACCGATGGCAGTGAACAGGGCCAGGTAGAAGGAGAAGCGAACCCCGATGTCCCTCAAGGGCTCCCCCCACCACTGCTTCTCCGGGGCAATGATGTAATTGGCCATGTAGGCCAGAACGCCGACCACTGGCCAGCGCAGGGCGGCCAGGCAGGCGACGGCAAACCCGATTCCGAACAGGAGTATGGTCATGAGTCAAGAGGCTCAGGGGTCGAGTGGGCCTTGTAGCCGACGATCGTCACACTGTCAAACACAGCGCGGAACGGAACCGCCCTGGCCAACCGCTGCCGCAGCCACCTGGGGCTTAGGCCAAGGAGGCCCTCGGCAGCGAGAACCAGCGAATCGGGGAGTTTCCAGAAGTAGCCCTTCAGCCCTCCCCAAACGCCTGTCCTCGCGAACCCGGTCCGGAGGAACAGTCGGCGAAGCTCCCGGTAAGTGTACTCCTTCAGGTGGAACCCAGTCGCCTCAGCGTCGAAATACTTCGAGATATCGTGGGGTCCCGAGAACCGGTGCGGCGTTGTGCAGACATACACGCCGCCCGGCGCCAGCGCCTCGAACACCCCCCGCAACTGCTGGGAGGCGTCGTCGGGGTGCAGGTGTTCCAGAACCTGGTGGCTGTAGGCCACGTCGATACTCTCCGGGCGCAGTTCAACTCGGACACCGTCGAACACCACGGGGGCGAAATTGGCAAGCCTCTTAACTTTGCCAATGATCTCGTCCGATACGTCCAGGGCGTACACTTGCCGCACCTCGCGGGCGACCGTCGCGGCCAGGTGACAATCCCCTGGGCCGATCTCCAGGTAGACGGCGTTGGGCCGGAGGAACCGCCGCAAGAGCCGCAGCTGCCGCTCAGTCGTTTCCTGCTGCTGCTCTCCGTTCTGCTTCCGTGAGAGCTGCGAGTGGTCCGGGACACGGAGAAAGAGTTCATTGTACACGGTGCGGTACAGGTGCGCGCGGTCGGCGGGGGACGCATTCCGCAGGCGGTCGGCCAGTTCGCGCTCGATCTGGTAATGCTGCCGGAGCGATTCCGGGCTGCGCACAGAGGTAGGCGTCTCGTTCATGGCTCCTGTCGCGGGTTAGCGGGACTTATCCTGGGTCGCGGTTTCCCGTCCTGAAGGTGTGCCAGTGAGCAGCCCGGCAATCCGGGACACCTGCTCGCGGCGATAGAACTGTGTGATGGGGCCACCGCCGGCTGCGCGCGCCCCGGCAGGGGATCCGTTGCGGCGCCGCACGAGGCGCGTGATGGCCGAGGCGATCTCCTCCGGGTCTTCGGGATCACAGACCTCACCGTCGGCACCGCTGCGCCCGAGCATCTCAGCGATCGCGCTCCGCCGGGGGGCGAGGGCCAGGACAGGTTGCCCCACGCCCAGATACTCGAATAGTTTGGCGGGCACCTGGAGGTCCGCACCGACCCCGTTGAACCCGACCAGGACTTGCACGTCGGAGCCTCGCATCAACTCCAGAGCCTGCTGGTGCGGGACCTCTCCCCGCACGAGAACGAGGTCTTCCACCCCGTATTCGGCTGCGATTGCTCTCAGGTCTTTCCCCTCATGCCGAGGGTGGCCCACCAGCTGGAGGCACACCGCCGAGGAGAGAGAGGCCCGGTCACGCAAGAGGCGGAGGGCCTGGAAGATAGGGTGCGGCCGCCGTTTGTCGTAGAACCAGCCGGGGTGTGTCAGGACCAGTTTCTCGGTCCCGACAGGACGCTGGGGCTTCAGGTCGGCAAAGTCTTCCGGGTCGAAGCCGTTCGGGACGGTGACGAACTTGTGGACCAGTTCCGGATAACGCCTGGCGAAGTCGTCCTGGACAGCATGGGTGTTGCAGACGACCCAGTCCGCCGTACCCACCACCCGCCGCTCCAGCCAGGCGTCATACCTGTCGGCTGATCGGTACGGGATCTTGCGGAAGGGGCTTGAGCGCCAGGGATCCCGAAAGTCAGCCACCCACGGCAGGCCCGTCGCGCGCTTCGTCAACAGGGCGATCAGGTGAGTCGTGAATTGTGGGGCCGAGGAGTAGATGGCCTGGCAGTGGTGGCGGCGCACCGCCCGGCGCGCGGCGCTGAAGCCATAGGGCAGCCAGCCGACCGTCATATCCGGAACCTGCAGCCACCAACTCGCCCAGTCCACCCATCCCCTGGCCGACCCGTGGCTTTCGGGAGATGCCGGCCGCACAGCAGTGGACTGGGTGGCGACCCCGCGCCGCCGGAAAAGACCCCTGAACCAGTTACGCAGTCTGCTGCCCCACGACACCAGGCTGGGGGCCGGAGTCCGGTAGATCACCAAATCCTCCGGAAGACCCTGCAGTAGCGAGGGATCCTGCTCGGTTCCCACAGGCATTTCCGGGCTGACTACGACCGGCCGCCAGCCGGAGGCCGGCAAGTAACGGGCGACGGCGCGGGTCCGGTGCGTGCCCGTTGAGGCGTCCGGCGGGAAGTAGGAGGCCACACAGAGGACGGATTTCTTCACTGCTTGACCCCACAGCCGTTGTCATTCTTGGAAATAATCGCCCAGCAAATGGTTGCCGTCCCCAAAAAGCGGCCTTCACACCCAAGCCAGGTCATCGTGCAACCTCGCTCCCGGAGCTGGCACTGCAGCCGGGCAACGGACGTATACGGGACGCTCCGCCCCCAGAATGTACCACGTTCTCCCTGGTATCCCAGGGTCTGCAACAGGATTCCCGACAGCAGACACTTGAGGTTGCCGAGTCGCTGACGCAGCCCCGCATTGCCGGGGGCCAGCACCTCCCGTAGGGAGTAGCCGAAGCCAATGAATGAGAGGACGAGTGTCCCTCCCGGCGCCAGCACTCGCGTCATCTCGCGCAGGGCGCGGGCCTGGTGCATGTAGTTCACGGCCACGCGGCAGATAACGTGGGTGACTGACCCGTCTGCGAGCGGTAGCCGCTCCCCTTCCCCCTTGAGGAAGTGGATGCGCTCGCCGCCCCGCCGGCCGCTCCGGCAGGCGTCCTCATCCGGATCCACCCCGATCAGCAAAGCCGCCTCGTTCAACCCCGCCACGAGGCGCAGTGTCTGCCCGGCCCCACAGCCGACGTCGAGTACCGAGGTGGCCTGGGCGATGCTGGCCCGTTCCAGGACCGATGCGGTCATGTCCGACCTCTGCGTGACGAGGGAACCCTCGTGGTAAGCGGCCGGTGCCAGGAAGTAGGTGGAGATCTCAGTCATGGGGGTTGGGGTCGCTACCTGGACGACTCGCCGCGCTCCTTATACGGGCACCAGGGCCGGGGACGGTCGCCGCGATCGCTTCCTCGGCGGCGTCTCTGCGTCAAGCCTCGCCATCTCCTCGGCGATCGTCCGCACCCGGACGGCCCACCCCTCGGACGCCACCAGTGCCGCTCGACGCTGGTCGTTCTCCGGGGAGCGGTCCGCGATCGCTTTTTCCAGGGCCGCGATCCAGCCCTCCACGCCCTGGGCAAGGCGCACTTCCGGCTCATACACCCTCACCTCGGGCAGCGGCGTGGAGACCACCGGCAGGCCTGCGGCAAGGTATTCCCGCAGTTTGATCGGGTTCATGTTCCGCGTCAGCTCGTTGATTTTGTGCGGGATCGTGGCCACGTCGAAGCCCCGCGAGTAGTGCGGCAACTCAGTGTGCGGCTTCTGGCCGAGGAAGTGCATGTTCGGAACTTGCCGGAACCGCTCGATGTCGGTCTGCACCTTCCCGACCAGAGCAATCGACCACTGCGGGCGGCGACGGGCAACCTCTGCGAGCAGGTCGAGATCTTGCCAGTCCTGGATCAGGCCGTAATAACCGATGACTGGGCGCGGCAGATCCTTGAGATCGTGGGCCACGGGGAAGGTGGGGTCCAGCGCCTGGGCGAAGTGGTCATACAGCACGCCGTGTGGCACGAAGATCGTGTTGCGGTTATAGGGCTGCTTCGACTGGTAAAGCGCCTGGCTGGTCGTGATGACCAGATCGGACATCTCGCACAGCTCGCGGTCGAGCCGCCGCGTGGTTTCCACATCGTAGCCGGGAAAGGCGGCGAACTCGTCCACACAGTAGTAGACGACGCGCTCCTCGCCGAAACTGCCGACCAGGGGCCCGATGTCCGCCGTGAAGCTCCAGAGTTGGCGCCGCCCGGGCATGCTGCGTAAGGCGTTGCGAGTCTGGACGGTGAGCAGCCAGCGGTTGAGCCGCTGCGCCAGCGCCGAACTCGGCAGCGGGACGACCAGTGGGGTGAGCACCCAGAACCGCTCGCCGACCTGCACGAGCCCGTTACCGAACTGCTTCAGCTTCTCGACGATCGAGCTAAAGTCGCGGCGGTTCAGCGAAGGGCGGCGCGAGGCGTGCCAGTTGATCCACAGCACGTGGTTCGACTTCGCCAGTTCGCGCATCACGTGGTGCTTGCTCGTCGGGTCGAAGAAGTAATTGTTTGCCAGGCAAATAATCGTCTGATCTTTCATCGCTCGGCTTTCTTCCAGGTGACGCGCTCGATGCCGGTGAGTCCGCGCAACGACCCCAGCCAGGCCGCCGCGTTGACCATGCAAAAGTAGAAGGGAATGCCTACCGGGGCCGGCCAGCGGGCGTTCGGCCGCGTGCAGCCGATGAGTGCGCACCCGTAGAACACCGCCTGGGCAACTCCCAGGACCACCGGCAAGGTGTCCGGAGCCGGCCGCCACAGCAGGGCGATGTTGATGCCCAGGATGAGGAGCAGCAGCCACGGCACCAGCCAGCGCATCACCTTGTGCGAGACGTAGGACCAGAACAGCTGGGGCCGCAAGGGGCTGGGCACGCCCTGACCGCGCAGGAGCTCGCGGAAGGCGCCGGCCACGATCCGCACCTTGCGGCGGAATTCCTGGCGGACGTCCACCGTGGCGTTCTCGGTCGCGACGGCCGACGGGTCGTAGAGCACCCGCTTGCCGGCCAAGGCGACGTTCATGCCGATGATCAGGTCATCGAGAATCGTGTCGCCCGGTAACTGGCGGAACAGCTCCTTGCGAAGGGCGTACATGCCGCCGTCCACCGTCACCGTCGATCCCAGCTCGGATTCGCTCAGCTGGATAAAGCGCTCGTATTTGTAGTACAGGCCCTCCCCTTCACCGAAGGGGGCGTCTTCACTCTGAAGGCGAACGTCACCCGTGACGGCACCGACCGTGGGGTCCGCGAAGTGCCGGACGAGGCGCGTCAAGGCATCGGGGAGAAACATTACGTTCGCGTCGCAGAGCACTACGATCTCACCCGACGCGGTGGGAATGGCCCGGTTCAGGACGGAGATCTTGCCGCCGCGCGGCGTGAACGCGAGCAACTTCACCCCCCGGGGTTCGTACTCGCGCACGACTTCGTTGGTGCCGTCCTCACTGCCGTCGGAAAGCGGGAATGATCAGGGTCACCCACGGTCTGATCTCTCCCACCTCGTGCCGCCGCTTCCCCCCAGAAAGACGCAGCATCCCAAGCAACAAGGGGTAGCCAATGTAGACGTAGGTGACCAGGATTATCGCGGCGGTCAGAATGCCCCCCAGCACATCGCTCCAAACGAGTTGGTCCATGACTCCAGCATCCTGAGCCCCCGCAGAGCGAAGGCAACCCTTGGGGCAAGTTATCGTTCCGTTGCATTGCCCCTTAATGCAAATGGGAGACCATGCGTCCTGCTGGCGACTGTTTTCTCGAATGTGACAGAACAAGCGATGCTTAAAGGAGTTGTGGCAACAACGTGAAGGGTGATAGTTATCACAATGGGGTGGAATTGCCGATCAGGCGAAACACCGCAACTCGGGTGTAAACAAGGGTTGACAACCTAGCCCGGCTTCCTCGCGACGAGGATCTGGTAGAGGCCGAGCTTCGCGGCATCGCGCAGGCCATCGTAAAGGGGCAGGAGGCCGATGGCCCGGAGTGATCCCAGCAACTTGGGGGCGCTCAGCACGCGGAAGATGCCGGCGTAGAAGTAGTCGAAGAGGAACGTCCGGTGGTGCAGGATGGCGTAGCCTCGAGGGAGCAGGCGGCGCAGTTCCGATGGCGTCATCCAGTATTCCAGAATCTGCTCGCCGCTGTTGGTCGCGTCCCACCATCGCCGCACCCGCTGGTTCGGTGTGGTGAGGATCAGATAGCCGCCCGGCTTCAGGATGGCATCGACCGTCACAATGAAGGCGGCCTTGTCCTCGATGTGCTCGATGACCTCGGACGAGACGACGAGATCGAACCTCTCGGCGGGGCGCCAGGTGAGGATGTTGGCCGCCTCGAAGGAGGCTTGCGGATAGCGCTGGCGGGCAATCGCGGCGCCCTCAGGGGAGAGTTCGACACCCTTCACCCGGCCGAACTTGCTGAGTTCGGCGGAGAGCCATCCGGTGCCGCAGCCGAAATCGCAGATGCTGAAGGACTTGCGGCCTGAATGCCGAAGGGCGAGGGCGACAGCGGCGTAAATTTCGCCCAGTCGCTCCACCTCGGCGGGGTTGAGCGCCGTGGGCCTCTCGGCCCAGTAACGATCGTAAAAGCGCTCCTGCTCCTTGAGTGAAGCCGTCATCACTTTTTCCCGATGAGTGAAGGTCGTAGAACGCCCCGGTTGCGGGCTGGCGACCGAATGATGGTTAATGCAGCACAATATCGCGGGATTTGAGCCTTAATATCATCTACTGAAGTTGGAACGCCGGTCAGGGCAGTCCTTATCCTTGCTGTCCCAGCCAGGTTGTTAACGTCCGATAAACCAGATGGCGCGTGTAGGAGAGATATGTCCACCCGCCCTGGAGCAGGCAAGACAGGTGCAGGCGCCACGCGCGGGTCAAATGGTTCAGAGAGAGGCAAGTAGCAGAAGCGGTGTGGTATGTGTTCACTCGCTTTGCGGACAGGTTAGCACGGGCAGCGCGCGGAACCGATGCGTACATGTAATCAACAACGGCGAGGGAGTTAAGAATTGACTCCATCGACTGCTGTTTCGAGGCCGAGCCCTCTGTGTCCGATAAACGGAAGGTTGGGGGCTCGACGAAGCAGAATTTCTTGCCGGCCATCAGAAGTTGGAACGCCAGCGTGGTCCACTCCAAGTATTTAACCAGAGACTTGAAGAACTCGGCAGGCACCGTCGCCGATCGGTAGAGGCCGCCACACGAGGCCAGCCAGTTATTGACATAAAGCGCCTCTAAAGGATCGCTTTTCACCGCGTGCATGTCCCGAATTAGTAGCTCGCCTGCCGTGTTAAAGCCGTTTCCTACCGCAATATCGGCGCGATTGGCCTCCAGTTCCTTGGCGCGAGAGACCAGCGCGTCGGGTAGGTACTCGTCATCATCATCCAAGAATGCGAACTGGGCGGTCGTCACAGCTAGTCGTCCCTGATAAAGGGCGTTTGGAAGGCTGGCTTCTCTTAAGCGCAGGACTCGAAGCGGGAGTTTCAGTAAGTCTTTGAATAGCGCCGGGTCACACCGAGGTCCGTTAACAACGAGGATTAATTCCGGAGCTACGTGGCGCTGGCCGCGCACACTTTCGATCGCGCGCCATAGTGATGCTCGACGCCTAGAGTCACCCGTTGTTGGGATGATTACGGAAATCGACATCATCACACCTCATGATCCCGGTAGGGTAGAGACTGTATAGACCATTTGGTGAGTTCGCTAATGTCGGGGGTTGGCGCCGGCCAACCGGAAGTCCATCAAGTGACGCCGCCTCGCTCGGGGTTGCGGCCCGTCCTAAACCCAACCTTTAGGGTTTGCGAAGACAGGCCGTGCGGCGCGTTCTTGGTAGTTCCCTGCTTCTCGAGTTGCTCTTATGTCTACGAATCGATTGAAAAAACTGTAGGCCACCAGAAGCAGGACACCTTGGGAGGGGGAAGTTTACCCTTTCCCCATATGTCTTTCTCGCGCACTTCAAATCGAAGTGCTGTTTCGGCCACATGGTTGTCCAGGTGGCCCGTGCCAAACCACAGAGAAACCGAGTATTTCCCTGGCATAAGGGGCACAGCGCCCATGTTGCAAGTGATGACCCCTTGAGTCACCCCATTCTGCGGGTATGTGACTCTTTGATAGTGGGTATTGGCGTTCAGCACGTTAATACCTTCGTCGGACTGTATGATAAAGCCGAGTTGTGGACGCAACGTCGGGGGGTCGGCAACAAACCGCACTTCCAACCCAAGTGAATCGCCCATCGCAATTGACGCAGTCGTCACTCCAGAATCAGTGAAGAGCCGGGCCGCGTTCATCCACGCTGTTTCGCCGTGCGGCCGAGTAAGTTTGACTTCGGCGACGAGATCCTGGTTCGACACCTCCGAATAAAGGACGATGCACTCTTCCGTGGAACCCACCTTTGCGACTCTGCCGTGGTTGAGTACTACGCATTGTTGGCACAATGTCTTGACGGCAGCCATATTATGGCTCACGAACAACACCGTGCGGCCGGTGCGAGAAACCGAATGCATCTTACCCAAGCATTTTCTCTGAAATCCAATGTCGCCGACTGCGAGCACTTCATCGACAATGAGGATCTCCGGCTCCAGATGTGCCGCCACCGCGAACGCCAGCCGGACGTACATGCCGCTGCTGTAGCGCTTCACCGGCGTGTCCAGGAACCGCTCGATCTCCGCGAACGCCACGATCTCGTCAAACTTGCGGGTGATCTCGCGCCGGCTCATGCCCAGGATGCTGCCGTTGAGGTAAATGTTCTCACGGCCAGTCAGCTCCGGATGGAAGCCCGTGCCCACTTCCAGGAGACTGCCCATCCGCCCGCGAACTTCCGCTCGACCCGATGTCGGCTCCGTGATCCGCGAGAGGATCTTCAGGAGCGTGCTCTTGCCGGCGCCGTTGCGGCCAATGATGCCGACCACCTCACCCGGCTGCATCTCGAACGAAACATCTTTCAACGCCCAGAACTCGCCAGGATCCGCAACCGCTTCGGCACGGCCCTTCCCCAGAAAACGCGAGCCAACCCGCTTCAACCCGCGCCAAACGCCCGCCGCAGCACCCGTCAGGCTCTCGCGCAGCGTTCGGTAGCCCGACCCGCTCCGCTGGCCGAGTTGGTAACTCTTCGACAGACTGTCCACCCGAATTGCCGGACGCATCGATACCTCTCCCCGTTCGGCTTCAAATGACATCCGCGAACGTGCGCTCGACGCGGCGGAAGTACAAACTGGCGACCACGAACAACACCAGGCCGCTCGCCGCCGACACGCCCAGCGCCGGCAGGTCGAACGGGCCGCCGATCACCGCTGCCCGAAAATTGACGATCAGGCCATGCACCGGGTTGAGCATCAACCCGCTCTCCATCCGCGGCCCAAGGACCTGCAGATCCTGGAGGAAGATCGCGGGCGTCACGAACATCCACAGCTGCAAGGTGAACGGCACCACGTAGCGGAAGTCGCGGTACGCCACCGTCAGCGCCGACAGCAGCACGCCGAGACTCGAGGCCAGCAGAGTCATCAGGACAACCATTCCGAGCACGGCAAGCAGCGACCAGCCCGGCAGGAGCCCAAAAAAGGGCATCAGGACCAGCAGCATCACGAACGCGATGGCGAAATCGACGACCGCTCCGACCACGGCACTCAACGGCACGAGCAAGCGTGGGAAATACACCTTCGTCACGAGCCGTTCGTTGCCGATCACGCTGCTGCTCGCCGAACTCACCGCGTTGCTAAAGAACGTCCACGCCAGCAGACCGGCGAAG
>WNGB01011271.1_pt1 | contig 19266 bp, 22 predicted proteins | sample 5400681 | NCBI WGS metagenome assembly WNGB01 (sample SAMN13153367, study PRJNA577476) | soil metagenome | isolation source: 115 cm soil or saprolite under grassland replicate 2 | place: USA:California | collected 2016-06-15
TGGTGATGCGGTGATACTTGTCCCAGCGCGCGCAATAGGCGGCGGCGACCTGCTGCGCGATGGCCTCGTTCTCGCACGACCACGGAATGATGCCGCCGGTGTCGTTGGCGTGGTAGATATAGATCTCAGCGCGGGCGGCCGCGCCCAGCAGCAGAACGCCGACTAAAGCCAGAAACGCCGCGCGCAGCATTCGCGCCTCCCCGTTTGCCCCGCCCGAATCTTAGACGGCGCGTTGGGCGCTGCAAAGCAGCCTCGGCAATGAAAGCTCAAGCGTGGCCGGAACGCCACAGTCGCCGCTTTCTTGCATGGAGAGTCGAGAGCTACCTTGATTTCGCCGGGGTTCGAGGGTCACCGTTGCGTGAAGCCATCGTTGGGGACCGAATCATGTCCGGCCGCGCGCTGTTGCTCGCTTGCGCATTTGCTGCGGCGCTCGCCGCGGCGCCGGCGGCGCCGGCCAGCGCTGCCAACTGGTTCGAGATGAATTTCTATATGTCCGGCCCGGAATACGAGGGCAAGCTGCCGCCGTGCGACTATCCCGACGCGCTGGTGCGCATCGCCTCGCGCTTCAACCAGAAGGAAAACATGTACTGGGCGACCGATCTGCGCATCCTCAATTTCGAGAAGGTGCGCGAGACCGCCTTTCGCCCGTGGGCGGCGCAGACCATTCCCCGCCGATACTGCAGCGGCATTGTCGAAATCTCGGACGGCCGCAGGCACGTCATCCACTATTCCATCGCCGAGGATACCGGGATGATCGGCGCGAGCTGGGGTGTCGAGTGGTGCATCGTCGGGCTCGACCGCAACTGGGCGTACAACCCGGCCTGCAAGATGGCGCGGCCGTAACCGTCTCGAGTTGCGCCGGGATAGACGCGGCCGTCCCGCTTAGTACTGGCCCGGGCAGTAATCTCGGTTCGCACTTGGCACCGAGGTCCGCTCGTCCCCGCGAAAGCTGGACTTCAGGGTCATGGCCCTTCTTGGCGTCGTGGCCGCGCTCTGTTGCGATTGGCCTGCAGCCGCTTGCGCCTTGTCTTTGGCATGGGCTACGCCCGGGGCGGAGAAGACGAGGCCGGTAACCGCGACGATCAACAACACCCGCGTCATGTTCGCCTCCTCGGCTTTGGTGATCGTAGCACAAGCGATGGCGCAAGTCGGCGGCGGCCCCACGGACCGCTTTTATTTCCGTTTTGTTCTTGAAATGTTCGAGCGGCCATGCTACGATTGGCTATCGTCTCCGGGGTAATGGGAGTCTCCCATGGTTCGTCATTTCGGTCGCGTTGCGTTCGCCGCGCTGGCGGTGTGGCTCACGGTTGGTATCGCCGACATCGCACCAGCGCAGGATCGGCGCCAGAATGAGCCCGGTCAGTTCGATTTCTACGTGCTCGCGCTCTCTTGGTCACCGTCATTCTGCGAGGCCTCGGGCGAGCGCGGCACGCCGCCGCAGCAGCAATGCGAGGCGCGGCCCTACTCGTTCGTGGTGCACGGGCTGTGGCCGCAATACGAGAAAGGATTCCCTGAGTTCTGCCAGCAACCGGCACCGCGGCTCGACCGGAACATCGTTTCCTCCATGCTCGATCTGATGCCGGCGCCGCGGCTCATCTTCCGCGAGTGGGACCGGCACGGCACCTGCTCGGGGCTTTCTCCCAACGCCTATTTCGAAACCGTGCGCAAGGCGCGCGCGGTGGTGAAGATACCGGAGGCCTATATCGCGCTGAACGCGCCGCTCACGGTCACGCCCGACGAGGTCGAGGAAGCGTTCGTGAAGGCCAATCCCGGGCTTCCCCGCGACGGCATCGCGGTGACCTGCGACAGCCGGCGCTTGGGCGAGGTGCGCATTTGCCTCGGCAAGGACTTTCGCCTCCGCGCCTGCCCCGAGATCGATGCACGCGCCTGCCGCCGCGAGCAGATCGTCATGCCGCCGGTACGCGGCGCGAGCGCAGCGCAAGCGCGCTAGCGCGCCATTGCAATTGATCGAGAACCGCGATGCCCAGTCGGTACGCACCCTCGCCCCGCTTAGCAGCGGGAACAGGGTGCAGACCGAGCCGTGCTGTTTCCATCTTTGTAGAACTGCACGTCGCGACTTACAGATCTGAATTTGCGCGCATGACTTCGCGCGCATGAATTATCGTCACGCCTTTCACGCCGGCAACTTCGCCGATGTGGTCAAGCACGCGGTGTTGGTGCGCATCCTCGCGTATCTGCGCCAGAAGCCGGCGCCGTTCCGTGTCATCGACACCCACGCCGGTGCCGGCCGCTACGACCTCGCCGGGGAGGAGGCGCAACGCAGCGGCGAATGGCGCGATGGAATCGGTCGGCTCGTCGGGGGGCCGATTGCCGCCCGCATGCGGACGCTCCTTGCCCCGTACCTCGATGCAGTCGCCGCTTGCAACGTTGCCGGCCGATTGACGATCTATCCCGGCTCGCCGGCGCTCGCGGGCGCGTTCCTGCGCGCGCAGGACCGGCTCATCGCCTGCGAGCTCGAGCCCAATGCCGCGGCGGCACTCGCCCGCAATCTCGCAGGCGACTTGCGCACGAAGGCGGTGGCGATCGACGGCTGGACCGCGCTCAAAGCTTATGTGCCGCCAAAGGAACGGCGCGGCCTGCTACTGGTCGATCCGGCCTATGAAGATGCCGGCGATTTCGCGCGGCTCGGCCAGGGGCTGGTGGCCGCGCATCGCAAATGGGCGAGCGGCATCTTTCTCGGCTGGTACCCGATCAAGGAGCGCACAGCGCCCGATGCGTTGGCGCGGCGGCTGCGCAATAGCGGCATTCCGAAGGTCTTGCGCGCCGAACTTTCCGTCGCCGCGCCGCGCGAGCCGACCCGGCTCGCCGCCTGCGGCCTCATCGTCATCAACCCGCCCTGGACGCTTGCCGACGAGCTTGCGATGCTGCTGCCGGAGCTTGCAGCTGCCCTCTCCGGGCAAAGCGGTGGCGCCCACCGCCTCGATTGGCTCGCCGGCGAAAGGTAGTTTCGCCACTTTTCCACAGCCCTGGATTGGCCTATTTTGACCGGGTTGGCTTTGACGTTCCGCCTCCTGTGGGGGCCGGCGGAGTGACGGAGGCCGTAAGGCCGCTGCTTTCCCCGTTTGTGAATGTCCGGCCGAGCCGCCGTGCCGTGGAGGTCGGCGGCGGAGCAACCACGGGGAGAGGAGTTTCCCGATGGCCATGGCAGGTACGGTCAAGTTCTTCAATGCCGAGCGCGGCTACGGTTTCATCAAACCGGACGACGGTGGCCGGGACGTGTTCGTACACGTCACCGCTGTCGAACGGGCCGGGCTCAAATCGTTGACCGAGGGGCAGCGCATCTCCTTCGACGTCGAGCCCGACAAGAAGGGCAAGGGCCCGAAGGCCGTGAACCTCGTCATCACCGGCTGACCAGCGGACGCGGTCGCCGCCCAACTGCTCGCGGCGCAAGCCGCCGCGGGTCCACGCCGGCCATCGATCACCATGCACCCTGTGCTGTTCACGTGTTGACACTGCGCAACTCTCCCGCCTCGCCTTTCGTCCGCAAAGTGCGGATCGCCGCGAGCGTGCTTGGGCTCGATCGCGAGATCATGCTTGAGCCCGCGGATACGATGAGCCCGAGCGACTCGGTGCGGCAGCAGAATCCGCTCGGCAAGATTCCGGCACTCGTGCTCGAGGACGGCACCGTGCTGTTCGATTCGCGCGTGATCCTGGACTACCTCGATCATCGCGCCGGCGGCGGCCGCATCATCCCCACCGATGCCGGCGCCCGTTTCGCCGCGCTGCGCCTGCAGGCGCTTGCCGATGGGCTGATGGATGCCTCGATCCTCTTGGTCTACGAAGGCCGCTGGCGGGCAACCGAGCGGCACGAGCCGAAGTGGATCGAACACCAGGCCGGCAAGGTCGCGCGCACGCTCACCGCGCTCGAAGCCGCGCCTCCGGCGCTCACAGCACCGCCCGATGTGGGCCAGATCGCGCTTGCTTGCGCGCTCGGCTACCGCGATTTCCGCTTCCAGGGCACGTGGCGACGCGACCATCCGCGCCTTGTCGCCTGGCTCGACAGCTTCGCCGCGCGCGTGCCGGCCTTCGCCGCGACCACGCCGCAGGGCTAACGATGATCTCTCGCTCTTTGCGAGCGCGTGGGTTGGGTCGAGCCCTGGCAGGCCGAATGCACGTTCGCGATTGTTGGGTCTCGTGAAGAAGCGAGGCAACTCGTTACGTTGCGCCGCGCTGATCCGCCGGACCATTCAAATGAAAAGCCCCGAACCAGACGTTCGGGGCTTATTCACGCATCGTACCGGGGTGCGGCGTCAGAACCGAACGTTGGCCCCGCCGCGAAAGATGTTGGTGGTGAACGATACGTTGCCGCCAGGGACGAGACCGCAATTGAGCCCGCAGTTGAAGTTGCCGAGATCGACGTAGAGATACTCGGCCTTCAGACTGACATTGCTGACGAGGCCCACTTCGAGCCCGGCGCCCACAGTCCAGCCGGCGTTGCTGATGCTGCCGCCCGGCAAGCCCGGCCGGGTGGCGTTGATGTCGCCCAGCGCGAGCCCGCCGGTGAAGTACGGCAGGAAGCGATCGAACCCATAGCCCAGCCGTCCGCGCGCCGTGGCCAGCCACTTGTTGCGGGTCTCGCAGCCGGGAGCGCAAAGCACCGTGGTGGTCGCCTTGATGCCCGACCAGTCGATGTCGCCTTCGGCACCGATGACAGTGCCTCCGAACTGCCAGTTGTAACCGACGGTTGCGCCGATGAGGCCGCCCGATACGTCGAAGGTGTCCACGCCGTCCCACTGGGAACGACCCCAGCCGCCGCCGCCGTTGATACCGACATAGAAGCCGGTCCAGGTGTAGATCGGATTATAGGCCGGTCCCGGCTGGTAATAGCGCGGCAGATCGGCGGCGGCGGCCGACCCTCCCGCCAGCGCCAATAAGCCTACGCACGCCACGACAACGCGATTCATGATTACCCTCCGTTTGCAGCAGTTGGCGCAAACACTAGTCCTAATCTTTCGGTCGTCTAGTGTAACGGAAGCACACTCAAGTTTTCAGCAAAATTGATTCAGAATATCCGATCGAGAATTTCTCTATATAGTGAATGGAGTGTTTACGGCTGTTGGATATGGTTAAGTATATCTTAAGAATACTTGTCCGAGTTCCCGGCACGGCCCGCGCGAACGCGCCGCGGTTACACGCAGCGGCTTTCGTCGTGGGTGGCTCGCGCGGGGCTGAGATCTTACCTTCACAGCATGAACGGCACCAAGAACGACATCGATCCTGCCACCGAACTGCGCGAGGAGGACGAGGAGCCGGTGCTGCCGGAGCTTGAGTCGGACATGGACCTCGCCGCCGGTGCCGGACCGCTCGCTGCGGGTCGCGCGGTGATACTCAATCACGCCAAGCTCGCGCCGTCCTCGCCCGGCGTCTACCGAATGATCGATGCCAAAGGCGACGTGCTCTATGTCGGCAAGGCGAAGAACATCCGCAAACGCATCATCGCCTATGCTCGTCCGACCGGCTACGACCCTCGGATCGAACGCATGATTGCCGCGACCGCCGCGCTCGAATTCGTCTCGACCGCGACGGAGACCGAGGCGCTGCTGCTGGAAGCCAATCTGATCAAGCGCCTGCGCCCGCGCTTCAACGTGCTGCTGCGGGACGACAAGTCGTTTCCTTATATCCTGATCACCGCCGACCACTGGGCGCCGCAAATCCTCAAGCATCGCGGCGCGCGCAGCCGCGACGGCAATTATTTCGGCCCGTTCGCCTCGGTCTGGGCGGTCAACCGCACCATCACGGCGCTCCAGCGGGCGTTTCTGCTGCGCTCATGCTCGGATGCGTTCTTCGAAAGCCGCACGCGACCGTGCCTGCTTTACCAGATCAAGCGCTGCTCCGGCCCCTGCACGCGTGAGATCGATTTCGCCGAATACGGCAAACTCGTGCGCGAAGCCAACGCGTTCCTGTCGGGCAAGAGCCAGGCTGTGAAGGACGAGCTGGCGGCGGAGATGGAGAAAGCCTCCGCCGCGCTCGAGTTCGAGCGGGCCGCCCTCTACCGCGACCGCCTCGCTGCGCTCTCGGCGGTGCAATCCCATCAGGGCATCAACCCGCGTGGCGTCGAGGAGGCCGACGTATTCGCGGTGCATCAGGCGGGCGGCTTCAGCTGTGTGGAGGTGTTCTTTTTCCGCACCGGGCAGAATTGGGGCAATCGCGCCTATTTCCCCAAGGCCGATCGCTCGCTCTCGGCCGGCGAGGTGCTGAGTGCATTTCTCGCTCAATTTTACGATGACAAGCCGTGCCCGCGCTGCATCCTCATCTCGCACGAGATCGAGGAACGTGCGCTGCTCGCCGAGGCGTTGAGCACCAAAAGCGGCCATAAGGTCGAGGTGAGCGTGCCGCAGCGCGGCGAGAGGAAGGAGCTTGTCGATCACGCGCTTGCCAACGCGCGCGAGGCGCTGGCGCGCAAGCTCGCCGAGAGCTCGTCCCAGCGCAAGCTGTTGGAGTTGCTGGCTGAGGTTTTCGCTCTGCCGCGGCCGCCGCGGCGCATCGAGGTATATGACAACAGCCACATCCAGGGCAGCAACGCGGTCGGTGCCATGATCGTCGCCGGCCCGGAAGGATTCCAGAAGAACCAGTACCGCAAGTTCAACATTCGCGCCGCCGATCTCGTGCCCGGAGACGATTTCGGTATGATGCGGGAGGTGCTGAACCGCCGCTTCAAGCGGCTGCTGAACGAGGCGCCGCGGCCCATGCCCGGCGCGTACAGCTCGGGAGCGCAGGCCGGCGAGCCGATCGACATCGCCGGCGGGCCGGATGGGGACGCCGAATCACCGTGGCCCGATCTCGTCATTATCGACGGCGGCCGCGGGCAGTTGAGCGCCGCGCAGGAGACGCTCACGGCGCTCGGCATCATCGATGTGCCGCTCGTGGCCGTCGCCAAGGGCGCGGATCGCGACGCCGGCATGGAGACCTTCTTCCTGCCCGGGCGCGACCCATTCAAGCTCAAGCCGCGCGATCCCGTGCTCTATTTCGTCGAGCGGCTGCGCGATGAGGCGCATCGCTTCGCGGTCGGCTCGCATCGCATCCGCCGCCGGCGCGATATCCGCGAGGCGGGGCTGCAGGAAATCCCCGGCATCGGCCCGACCCGCAAGCGCGCGCTGCTCGCGCTGCTTCACCATTTCGGGACGCTCAAGGCGATCGAGCGCGCGGCGCCGGCCGATCTCGCCAAGGTGCCCGGCATCAGCGCGGAGACCGCCCGCAAGATCTACGATTTCTTCCACGAGCGCGCGCAATAGCGCTGCCGATGTCGTTATCGGCAGAATAGGCATGCAGGCCCGAATTCTCGCCCTATCTATCTTGGAAACGGCAACTGATTGTCACGCTTATGCGCTATGCCGGACGCGGCCGTGGAAAACGGCGGGGGCGGTGCTGATATACCGGTTTGACGCGGGCGCGGGAAAGGTATTCCTTCGGTCCATGAATACGGTCACTTCGCGCCAGGTTTCGCCGCGGCAGCTCGCGGTGCCGAACCTCTTGACTTACGGCCGCATCGCCGCGGTGCCGGCGGTCGTCGCCTGTCTTTACTGGCAGGGCATTCTCCAAGGTGGCCTGTGGCTGCGCTGGGTCGCGGTGGTCATCTTCATCAGCGCGGGAGTGACCGACGTCCTCGACGGCTATTACGCGCGCAAACGGGGCGAGCAATCGGCCTTCGGCCGCATGCTCGATCCGATTGCGGACAAGCTCTTGGTGGCCTCGTGCCTTCTGATGCTAGCTGCCGACGGCACTATCCGCGGCTGGTCGCTATGGGCGGCGATCGTCATTCTTTGCCGCGAGATTCTGGTATCGGGCCTGCGCGAATATCTCGCCGGGTTGCGCGTGAGCGTGCCGGTCACGCAACTCGCCAAATGGAAGACGACGCTCCAGCTGGTTGCCGTCGGGTTCCTCATTGCCGGCGAGGCGGGCGACGCGGTCGTGCCGGTGGTGACGCCGATCGGGCTTGCGCTGCTGTGGCTGTCGGCATTGCTGACGCTGTACACTGGCTGGGACTATTTCCGCGCCGGCGTTCAGCACCTGACCGAGGATTGAGCGGTGAAGCTTCGCTATTTCGCCTGGGTACGCGAGCGCATCGGTAAGCCCGAGGAGGAGATCGACCCGCCGGCGGGCATTGCGACGGTCGCCGATCTCATGACGTGGCTCAGCCAGCGCGGCGAGGAATACGCCCACGCATTCGAAAATCCGAAGGTGATCCGCGCCGCGGTCGATCGGGCCCATGTCAGGGCCGATTCGGCCATTGTGGGCGCGCGCGAGATCGCTTTCTTCCCGCCGATGACGGGGGGCTAGCGCGGCACGAGCGGAGACGCGGATGGCCACCGTCCGACTGCAGCGCGAGCCGTTCGATGCCGCGAGCGAGGCGGCGCAACTGCGGCGCGGCCGCGGTGATATCGGCGCCATCGTCACCTTCACCGGCATCTGCCGACAGGACGAAGCGGGTACTCCGCTCGTTGCCATGACGCTCGAGCATTATCCGGGGATGGCGGAAGCCGAAATCGTGCGTCACGTGGAGGCGGCCGAGCGCCGGTGGCCGCTGCTCGGCGTCACCGTCATCCATCGGTATGGCCGGATCCTGCCGGGAGAAGACATCGTCCTCGTCGTTACCGCCGCCGCCCACCGCCAGGACGCTTTCGCCGCCGCCGAGTTCCTGATGGACTATCTCAAGACTCGTGCGCCGTTCTGGAAGCAGATCGAGTTTGCCGGCGGCAAGCCAGGCGAGCAGACGGGCGCGACGATTTGGGTCGATGCCAAGGACTCCGACGACGCGTTGGCCGATCGCTGGACGGATCCGGGCGGCCGCCGCGCGGCGGAATGATCGGGGGCAGGTCGGGTCGAGTTCTTCACGCGCCCTGACAATCGCGAACACATCTGACCAGGTTGATCTCGCAGAAGGATCGACCCGACCTACACGCTACGGAGGAAACATCATGATCCGCATTCTCCTCGCTTCCGCCGCGCTGGTTTTTGCGACGACCATGGCGCAAACGGCGGACATGACGTTCTACCAGCTGCCTCCCGGTTCCTTCCCGCACGATGTCGCGCCGGCCCAAGACGGCACCGTCTGGTTCAGCGGCCAGAGCCAAGGATTTGCTGGCCGCTTCGATCCCAAGACCGGCCAACTCGAAAAGATTCCCCTCGGGTCTGGCGCGGCGCCCCACGGCGTGATCGTCGGGCCCGACGCCAATGCCTGGCTGACCGAGGGCGGACAGAACGCGATCGCGCGGGTCGACGCCAAGAGCAAAGAGGTCAAGCTGTTCCCGCTGTCGAAGGAATTTCCACGTGCCAATCTCAACACCTTGGCCTTCGACGGGACCGGGATTGTGTGGTTCACCGGCCAGAGCGGGGTTTACGGACGCGCCGATCCCAAGACCGGGAAGGTTGATGCGTGGAAGGCGCCGAAAGGCCCTGGTCCTTATGGCATTGCGGCGACACCGTCCGGTGACATCTGGTACGCATCGCTTGCCGGCGATCACATTGCAAAGATCGACACGACGACCGGTGCGGTCACGGTGGTGGAGCCACCGAAGCCGGGCGTCGGCCCGCGCCGCATCTGGTCGGATTCCAAAGGCATGCTGTGGGTGAGCTTCTGGCACGGCGGCGCGATCGGGCGCTACGACCCAGTAACGAAGACTTGGGCGACTTATCCGATGCCGCAGAGCAAATGGGGTACCTATTCGATCTATGTCGACGACAAGGATCGGGTGTGGGCGACCGATTGGCCCGCCAACGCCGTGCAACGTTTCGATCCCAAGACCGAGACCTACACTACTTTTCCCAGCGACCAGAAAGGTGCGAACGTGCGGCAAATGCTGGGGCGACCGGGCGAGGCTTGGGGCGGCGAGTCCGGCACGGACCGGCTGGTGGTGGTCCGGGATTGAGTGAAGTCACGACGCTCGCGCGCTGCATGTGCTCTCGTGATGTGCGTGCGTCATCTTTGTCTGCGACTTCGGTCCGGGGGTGAAATGATCGCGTTCCGGCGGCGCGCCACACGCGGCGATATGTAAAGACGAACGTTCGAGCTTGCCAGCGATCGTATGGAGGATGGCCGCAAGCTCGCCCGGATCGACCCCGTCCGCCGCCATCACCGTCCGAATCAAGGGATCGGACAAGGCGTCGGTCAGCGTCATGTCACGACGGGATTTGTTCATCGTGTGCTCCTTGATCGAGGGTGCCATCAAGCTCGCTCAGCTCAAGCCAATCCCGGGTAATCGATGTAGCCCTTTTCCTCGCCGGCATAGAATGTTGCTTGGTCCGGCGTGTTGAGCTCGGAACCTCCGCGATAGCGAGTGGGAAGATCCGGATTGGCCAGAAACGGCACACCGAAGGCGACGAGATCGGCTTCGCCGCGCGCGATCGCCGCGTTGCCGGAGTGGGCGTCATAGCCGCCGTTAACGATCAGCGCGCCGTTGAATGTGTCGCGCAGAACTGGCGTCGCCCGCACCGTTTCCGGCGCAGCCGCCGACCCCAGCGGCTCGGTCACGTGCAGATAGAGGAGCCCGCGCTTGCTCAATTCCGAAGCGATGAAGGAAAACGTCTCGAGCGGATTCGAATCCGACATCGAATACCCGGAAAAATAGGGCGAAAGCTTGTAGCCTACGCGCTGCGGACCCCACACGCCGGTCACCGCGTCGACGACCGCGAGCGGAAAGCGGGCGCGGTTTGCGATGCTGCCGCCGTAGGCGTCGGTGCGCCGGTTGGAGCCGTCGCGCAGGAACTGGTCGAGCAGATAGCCGTTGGCGCCGTGCAGCTCCACGCCGTCGAAGCCCGCAGTCCTGGCGTTCTCGGCCGCCTGGCGGAATTGCGCGATGATGCCGGGAAGCTCTTTCGTCTCGAGCGCGCGCGGAGTCACCAACTTGGTGCGCCCGCGTGTGGTGAACGCCTCGCCCTCCACTGGCAGCGCCGACGGAGCGACCGGCAAGGCGCCGCCGTGAAAATCCGGATGCGACACACGCCCGACATGCCAGAGTTGAGCAACGATTCGTCCGCCCGAGCGATGCACGGCGGCGGTGATGCTCCGCCATCCGGCGACTTGCTCGGAGGAGTGAATGCCGGGCGTGCGGATATAGCCGACCCCTTGCGGACTGACTTGCGTCGCCTCGGTCACGATCAAGCCGGCGGAGGCGCGCTGGGCGTAATAGGTGGCGGCCAGCGGATTGGGTACGTTGCCGTCGAGCGCGCGGCTGCGCGTCATAGGCGACATCACCAGGCGATTGGGAAGCGTAAGGTCGCCCAAACGGTAGGGCGAGAACAGTGGCTCTGCGCCGGTTTGCGGCGCGGGAGTAGGAATGCGTAACGCGGTGCCTTGCTGGATGCTCATCACGTTGCTCCTGACTGCGGGTGACAGCCGCCGAGAAAGACAGTGACTGGGGCCGGATTGTGGTACTGACCGGTAACACCACATTGGTGATACTTACCGGTAACACCCGTGTCAAGAGGAAACCCACAGATGCCTGCCAAATCCGCTGCAACTTACGAAAAAGACGAGCGGATTCCGCCGCGCTCGCGGATCCTGGCGGCCGCCGGGGAGCTGTTTTATCGCCATGGAATCAGGGCGGTGGGGGTCGACGCCATTGCCGAGGGCGCCGGCACCAACAAGATGACGCTCTACCGCCATTTCGCGTCGAAGGACGAATTGGTGGCGGAATATCTGCGCCAATTTGCCGAGTTCGCCGACACTTGCTGGGACAGGTTCGCGCGGGCGCATCCCGGTGACTCGCGCGCGCAGCTTCGCGCCTGGCTCATCGAGATGGCGGAGCATCTTGCCAGCGCCGGCGAGCGCGGCTGTGCGCTCGCCAACGCCGCAGTCGAACTCCCGGAAAAGGATCATCCGGCGCGCCGTGTCATCGAAGATTTCAAGCGCGCGCACCGCGCGCGGCTGGTCGAGCTCTGCCGCAACGCCGGGCTCAGCGAGCCGGACATGCTCGCTGACGAGTTGCATCTTCTGCTGGAAGGCGCCCGCGTCACCGCGCAGAGCGTGGGCGCCGACGGCCTCGGCGCGCGCCTCGTGCGCATGGGCGAGGCGATGATCACGGCCCACGCGCCGCGCCAATGAGGATCAGTACTTCAGCCGCGTCCGGGCCTGCGGAACCGCCGCCGAATTACGCCGCCTTCTTTTTCCCCTTGGGCTGCACCTCGGCGGTGTAATCGGCCATGAGATGCCCCGTGATAGCGCCCGGAGCAAACCTCCACTGCGCGATCTCGGAGACGGCTGTGACCTCGGCGGCGCTGCCGGTGATGAAGCACTCGGAGAATTGGGTGAGCTCATCGGGCATGATGCGCCGCTCGATCACCTCAATGCCGCGTTTCTTCGCCAGCTCGATCACGCTGCGGCGTGTAATCCCGTCGAGGAAGCAATCGGCGATCGGTGTGTGGATCTTGCCGTCCTTGATGAAGAAGATGTTGGCGCCGGTGCATTCCGCAACACGGCCTTGCCAATCCAGCATCATGGCGTCGGCATAGCCTTTGCGTTCGGCGATGTGCTTGGAAATGGTGCAAATCATGTAGAGGCCAGCGGCCTTCGCGCGCGCTGGCGCGGTTTTCGGGTCCGGCCGTCGGTAGTCGGCGAGATCGAGCCTGATGCCCTTGAGCCGCTGCACCGGGTCGAAATAGCTCGGCCACTGCCAGGTGGCGATCGCCAGATGGATTTTGTTGTGCTGTGCGGAGACGCCCATCATCTCCGATCCACGCCAAGCCACCGGCCGCACGTAGGCGTCGCTCTGCCCATTCTTTTCCAGCACCAGGCGCTTGGCCGCGTCGATCTCGGCGACCGAATATGGAATGTCGAAGTCGAGCAACTCGGCCGACCGCTTCAGCCGTTCCGAATGCTCCGTGCACTTGAAGATTTCACCACCATAGGCGCGCTCGCCCTCGAATACCGAGCTGGCGTAATGCAATCCGTGGGAGAGCACATGCAGCGTCGCCTCGCCCCAGGGGACGAGCTTGCCGTCGTACCAGATCACCCCCTCGAGGCGGTCATACGCTTGTTCTGCCATGGCGATTCCTCCTCGGGGCGTCGTCCGGCGCCTGTGGACGCGCCTTCGTCTTCTGCTTTTGCGTCGCGGGCCGACACCCGGTATGGTTCGGCCGCCCATGAGAGCGCGCTTGCGCCGCGGGCGCAATCCGTTCCGGGCGAAGCGGCGGGTACGATCCTTTCGTGGCGACCCGTTCTCGGATAACAATCTGACCGAAATATGTCAATATGGCTGACCTAACCGCCCCGGTGACGACTGATCGGTCATCGTCCAGCGCCGACCGAGCGGCTCGCGGCCGTGAACCCATCTGGGACGTCATCGAGCTTTTGTTTTTCGCTTATCGGGATTTCATCGGCGACCCCGACGACGTGCTGTCGAAATTGGGCTTCGGCCGCGCGCACCATCGAGTGCTCCATTTCGTCAACCGCAATCCCGGCATGAAGGTTGCGGAACTGCTCGATATCCTAAAGATCACCAAGCAGTCGCTCGGCCGCGTGCTCAAGCAGCTCATCGATCAGGGCTATGTGGTGCAGAAGGAGGGCGCCAACGATCGGCGCCAGCGCCTGCTGTACGTCACCGCGAAGGGCGAGAGCTTGGCCATGAAGCTTGCCGGGCTGCAAACCGCCCGCATCGCGGCCGCGCTCTCCGAGCTCGGGCCGAACGCGCACGAAACCGCCTGCCGATTTCTCACCGCCATGATCAACGTCGACCACCGCGACGCCGTGCTGCGTTTCATCGCGCGCGCCGACCGGGCGCGGCGCGCGCGCGGCTGAGCCGAGGCCGTGATGCGAGCCACGACGGCCTCCACCGCTCTTGCCGACGACGCCCCCCATTTGCTGGTGGTCGACGACGACCGCCGCATCCGCGATCTGCTTTCCCGTTTCCTGTTTGCCGAGGGTTACCGCGTCACTACGGCAGAAACGGCGGCTGACGCGCGCGCCAAGCTCGCCGGCCTGCGTTTCGACCTCTTGATCCTCGATGTCATGATGCCAGGAGAGACCGGCTTCGATCTCGCGCGCGACCTGCGCGCCTCCTCGAGCGTGCCGATCATCATGCTGACCGCCCGCGACGAAGCGCAGAGCCGCATCGAGGGCCTGACCATCGGCGCCGACGACTATGTGGGCAAGCCATTCGAGCCGAGAGAGCTTTCGCTCCGCATCGCCAGCATTTTGCGGCGCGCCCGCCCGGCTGCGGCTCCGGCCGTGGAATCGGTGTGCTTCGGCGAGTTCCGCTTCCATCTCGCACGCGGCGAGCTCAGGCGCGGCGATGAGATCGTGCGCCTCACCGATCGTGAGCGCGACATGCTGCGCCTGCTCGCCGCCACTCCCGGTGAGACGGTCCCGCGGCAAACGCTCGCCGGCAACGACGGCGCAACCGGCGAACGCGCCGTCGACGTGCAGGTCAACCGCTTGCGTCGCAAGATCGAGCACGATCCGGCCAATCCGCTTCTGGTGCAGACCGTGCGCGGCATCGGATATCGCCTGGTAACGACACCATGACCACGCTCGACGTCGGGATTGCCGCGTTGCGCTCGAGCCTGAGCGCGCTGCGCGTGGCCGCGAACCGCGGCTACGAGCTCTATGACCGCACCAGCGCCACGCTCAAAGCCGTCATGCCGAAAGGCCTCTATGCCCGCGCGCTGTTGATCATCATCGCGCCTATGGTGGTGTTGCAATCGGTCGTCGCCTTCATGTTCATGGAGCGACACTACAATCTGGTCACCCAGCGGCTTTCCGCCGGAGTGGTGCAAGACATCGCCACCCTGATCGAGATCGACAAGGCCTTCCCCCAGGAGCAGGCGCTGGTGCGCCGCATCGCGCAAGACAAACTCGGGCTGGTCGTCGACTTCCTGCCGGTCACCGAGTTGCCGCCGCCGGGGCCGAAACCATTCTTCTCGCTGGTCGACCAGGCGCTCTCGGAGGAGGTCAGAAAGCAGATCGGCCGGCCGTACTGGATCGATACGGTTGGGCGCTCGGCACTGCTCGAGATCCGCATCAAGCTCGACAACGCGGTGATGCGCGTATTTGCGCCGCGTCGTGCCGCTTACGTCTCCAACTCCCACATCTTTCTGGCCTGGATGGTGGGCACCTCGCTGGTGCTGATCACGGTGGCGGTGCTGTTCTTGCGCAACCAGATCAGGCCGATTCTGCGCCTGGCGGATGCCGCCGAAAGTTTCGGCAAGGGACGCGAAGTCCCCGACTTCCGGCCGCGCGGCGCGCGTGAGGTTCGGCGCGCGGCGGTGGCCTTCATCGAGATGAAGCGTCGCATCGAGCGCGTGCTCGAGCAGCGCACCGCCATGCTGGCGGGAGTTTCGCACGACCTGCGCACCATTCTCACCCGTTTCAAGCTCGAACTTGCCCTGTTGGGGGACAGTCCCGAGATCGAGGCCATGAAGAAGGACGTCGACGAGATGGGCCGCATGCTGGAGGCTTATATCGCGTTTGCGCGCGGCGATTCGGGCGAGCAATCGGCGTCGACCGACATGGGCGCTTTCCTGGAAGAGCTCAAGGCCGACGCCGAGCGCAACGGTCACAAGTCGAGCGTGCATTTCCACGGCCACCCGATCGTCACGGTGAGGCCGGCGGCGTTCAAGCGCTGCCTCGCCAATCTGGTCTCCAACGCCGCGCGGCATGCGCCGTCGATCTCGATCACCGGCCATCGCGACCACCGTTGGCTCACCGTCACCGTGGACGATGACGGGCCCGGCATCGCCGCGCATCTGCGGGAAGAGGTGTTCAAGCCATTCTTGCGGCTCGACGATGCGCGCAATCAGGACGAAGGCGGCACAGGGCTCGGGCTTGCCATCGCGCGTGACATCGCCCGCTCGCACGGCGGCGACATCACGTTATCGGATAGCCCGCTCGGAGGATTGCGCGCGACGGTCCGCGTGCCGGTCTAGACCGCGACTGTATCCTCGTCCTCCGCGTCGCGCCGCCGGCGCGGGCGCACGCGGCAGACGGCGGCGGGAATCCGGAGAAGATCGTCCAGGAAGCCCGACCAGCGCTGTCCACGCGCGAGCGCGCGGTCGAGCGCTGCCATGGTGCGCGCAAGGCCGGGATCCTCGTCGTTGATCCAGCTGCGCAGCACCGATCCGAACAAGAGCGCCAGCCCCTGTGCGCGCACCATGCCGCGTGGCCCCGAGGCGCCGATGTCGGCGGCGGTCAGCATCCATTGTTGCGAGCGCACGGCGAGCGAGTTCAAGGCGAACGCGAGACCGGGGTTGCGCGCGGCCGAGCGCATCAGCGAGCGCACCGAGGACTTGTGAGGCGCGAGCACCTCGAGCCGGCGCATCAACACGTCGAACAGACGCTCGCGCGGGGGCTCTTCGGCCATCTCGGCATCGCCGCCGACGAGCACCGCGCGATCGGTCTCTTTTATTTGCGCGGCGAGGATCGCGAGGGTCGAAGGGAACGTGGCGCGCAGATCGGCAAGCGAGACATCGGCGGCTCTCGCAATCTCGGCGAAACCGATGCGCTCGATCGGCTTTTCGGCGAGCAGCGCCATGAACACGTCGATGATGCGCTCGCGCTCGGATTTGCTGCTGCGCGATGCGGGTCGGGCAGCTGACTTGCGCTTGCGAGCCATAGACCGGACTCCTGAACCGATTTTCCCCGTGCATCCAATTCTAGGCCAGCAACGCGGGACCTTCTAGGCCTCCGCACCCCTTGGTCCGCTCGCGCGAACCACTCATCCCGCCAAATCGCGCGATCGTTTCGTCGCCGCAGCGATGGCCTCGGTCATCAGCCGTTCGAGGCCGTCCTCGGCCATCAACACGTCGAGCGCGGCAGCGGTGGTGCCTCCGGGCGACGTGACGTTCTGCCGCAAAGTTGCGGGGTCGAGGGGTGAGCGATGGAGCAGCTCGCCCGCGCCGGCGACCGTGGCGCGCGCAAGTGTGGCGGCGAGCGCTGACGGCAGACCGGCGGCGGTGCCCGCGTGCGCCATCGCCTCGGCGAGCAAGAACACGTAGGCGGGTCCCGAGCCTGAGAGGGCGGTCACGGCGTCCATGAGCGCCTCGTCCGTGATCCATTCCACGGCGCCGACCGCGGATAGGAGCGCGTCGACGAGCGCGCGCTGCTCGGGCGACACGCGCGGATTGGCGACCGCGACCGTGATGCCGCGGCCGATCGCGGCGGGCGTGTTCGGCATGGCGCGAACAAGCGCGGCCCGCGGCAAGCCATCGGCGAGGAATTGCAAGGTCCGCCCGGCCATAATGGATACGACCACGGTCGCGCTGCCGACGAACGGCGCCAGCGCAGGCAAAACGTCGGGTGCCATCTGCGGCTTCACTGCGACCACCACCGCCGCCACGTCGCCGGCCGCGTCGCGTGACGGATTGAGGCGCAGGCCGTGCTCGCACAGCGCCGCAATCTCACGGCTGGGCTGCGGCTCGATCACGGCCACGTGCTCGGGAGAAAGCCCCAGCACCAGCCAGCCCTCCAGCATGGCGCCACCCATCTTGCCGGCACCAGCGAGGAGGATGGTCCCGGATAGACCGGCGAGGGGCCCCTGCGACGTAGATGTGCTCATAAAATTCTCCGTCATTCCGGCCGAGCAGCGCAGACAAGTCTACGCAGTCTGCGCAAGCTTGCCTGCGTTGCGGCGCCCCGGAATGACAGCAGCGGCTGAGGCGCTTATGCCTGGCCTTGGGTATCGAACATGGCGGCATCGAGCGCGGTGCGCGCCGGCTTGCCTGCCCACACGACGAATTGAAAGGCGGGGAAATACCGTTCGCATGCGTCAATCGCGGTGGCGAGCAACGCCTCGCATTGCCGGCCCGATGCTTCGACGCCGCCGGCAAGCACCAGGGCGTGGCGATACATAACGAGGCCGTCCTGGGTCCAAAGATCGAAATGTCCAACCCACATCTGCTCGTTGATCAGCGAGATGAGTTGCTGCACCTCGCTGCGGCGGCGCTCCGGCACTTTCAGTTCGAAGGCGCAGGCGAGATGCAGCGCCTCGATGTCGTACATCCAGGTGTAAGAGACCTGATAGTCGGTCCATTTCCCACTCGCCAGGATCGTGATCTCGTCCTCGCCCGCGCGCTCGAATGACCAGCCATTGGTGGCGGCCACCCGCTCGACCACCTCGAGCGGATTGCCGTGGGGCTGTTCGGCAAATTCGATGAGAGCCATGCTTGATCTCCACCCTGACATGGGATGCGCAATCGATCGCACGCACACCACGCCGCTGCTCACGCAGTCCCCGGTGGAGCTGGACAACCGCTCCGGGGCGAATCACCTGACGAGTCGAATATAACCCCATTGATTCCAGTGGCTAAAGCACAATCGGATTTGGTCGCGGCGACTGTTTGGTGGATATCTCGCCGGGCGGGCTCGTTTTCTCCACAGGTTCCATCATCAGGTTCGGGAGTCTGGAATCAGGAGCGAGGACTAAGGAATCGTCCTGTCCTGAGTCTGGATTCCTAATTTCCTGAGTCCTGTCAGTCGAATAGGCTCGATACGGACTCTTCGGCCGCGGTGCGGCCGATGGCCTCGCCGATGAGGCTGGCGACCGAAAGCGTGCGAATATTGCGGGCGACCTTGACCGCCTGGGTGGGCTGGATCGAGTCGGTGATGACCAACTCCTTAAGCCGCGAGGCAGTGATGCGGGCGACGGCGCCGCCGGAGAGCACGCCGTGGGTAATATAGGCGTAGACCTCGGTCGCGCCCTTGTCCAACAGCGCATCGGCAGCGTTCACCACGGTGCCGCCGGAATCGATGATGTCGTCGACCAGAATGCAGGTGTAACCTTCCACCTCGCCGATCACGTTCATCACTTCGGATTCGCCGGCGCGCTCGCGTCGCTTATCGACGATAGCGAGCGGCGCGTTGATGCGTTTGGCGAGCCCGCGGGCGCGGCCGACGCCGCCGACATCGGGCGAGACCACCATCACCTTGCTGATGTCGAAGCGCTCCTTGATGTCGCGCACCATCATCGGCGCGGCATAGAGGTTGTCGGTCGGGATGTCGAAGAATCCCTGGATCTGGCCGGCGTGAAGGTCGAGCGTCATCACCCTGTCTGCCCCGGCGCGGGTGATCAGGTTGGACACGAGCTTGGCCGAGATCGGGGTGCGCGGTGCCGGTTTGCGGTCCTGCCGCGCGTAACCGAAATAGGGAATGACGGCAGTGACACGCCGCCCAGACGCGCGGCGAAGCGCGTCGATGATGATCAGCAATTCCATCAAGTTGTCGTTGGCCGGATACGACGTCGACTGGATGACGAAAACGTCGGTGCCGCGTACGTTTTCCTGAATCTCGACGAAAATTTCCATGTCGGCGAAGCGGCG
>WNGB01008883.1_pt1 | contig 19263 bp, 19 predicted proteins | sample 5400681 | NCBI WGS metagenome assembly WNGB01 (sample SAMN13153367, study PRJNA577476) | soil metagenome | isolation source: 115 cm soil or saprolite under grassland replicate 2 | place: USA:California | collected 2016-06-15
TGACAGCAACTTGCGTTCATCAAGGAACCATCAGTTTCGGTCTTTCCGGATTGTTGTTCTGGAATCGGCCCATCACAAGGCGGCAGGGCCAGCCACGCATTTCGGGATGCCTGCTGAACATGTCATGAGCATGCCGGTTGCGTAGCTCACGCGGCTTGTGGCGGTTGGTGAGCAACGAAGGTTTAAATCAAAAGTTCCGGTGCCCTGATATGAGCCGTCAATCAGAAGGCTCATTGCGGGGCGCTCGGTAGCCGGCGCATCAAATAATCTCTTTAATTTACAATGGCTTATCGTGTCATCTAACTGTCATCGAGCGATCATAGAACGATGACATGCGACGTGTAGCGATACCGCTAACCGAATGGCTCGTCGAATGGTCGGGCCAAGTCGGTGGCGCGCTGAGCGCGTCAATAACCAACTTAACAAAGCCAGAGGTTTGCCGTCGTGGGACAGGGGCCCGCGCTGGCTTTGCTTTTGGCTGATGGACAGGAGAAGAGGCATGAGATTGCTCCCAACCCTCGCGACTGCCGGCTTTGTCGCGGCGGCAGGCCTGACACAGGCGATCGCCGCCGACATTTCCGGCGCCGGCGCGACCTTCCCGTATCCGATCTATGCCAAGTGGGCGGACGCCTACAAGAAAGAGACCGGCGTCGGCTTGAACTATCAGTCGATCGGCTCGGGCGGCGGCATCAAGCAGATCCAGGCCAAGACCGTGACGTTTGGCGCAACCGACATGCCGCTCAAGGGCGCCGAGCTCGACAAGGATGGGCTCGCCCAGTTCCCGACCGTGATGGGCGGCGTTGTTCCGGTGGTCAACCTCGAAGGCGTCAAGGGCGGCGAGCTCTCGCTCGATGGTGTGACGCTGGCGAAAATCTTTCTCGGCCAGATCAAGACCTGGAACGACCCCGCAATCGCCAAGCTCAATGCCAATGTGAAGCTGCCGGCGCAGCCGATCGTTGTGGTCCACCGCTCGGACGGGTCGGGCACGACCTTCCTGTTCACCGACTATCTCTCCAAGGCCAACCCCGACTGGAAGAGCAAGGTCGGTGCGAACACCGCGGTCGAGTGGCCGGTCGGCATCGGCGCCAAAGGCAATGAAGGCGTTGCCAACAACGTCAGCCAGACCAAGGGCGCGATCGGCTACGTGGAGTATGCCTACGCCAAGCAGAACAAGCTCAGCCATTCCAAGATGGCAAACAAGGACGGCAAGGTGGTCGATCCGAACTCGGATGCGTTCTCGGCTGCCGCCGCGAATGCCACTTGGGAAGGCACTCCTGGCTTCGGCGTGATCCTGACGGACGAAGCCGGCGCCGGCTCGTGGCCGATCGCTGGCGCGACCTTCATCCTGATCCACAAGAAGCCGGCGAAGCCGGCCGATGCCGCAGAGGCGCTCAAGTTCTTTGCCTGGGCCTATGCCAAGGGCAGCAAGGCGGCCGAGGAGCTCGACTACGTGCCGATGCCCGCCAAGGTCGTCACCTCGATCCAGAAGAGCTGGCAGGAGATCAAGGACGACAAAGGCCAGCCGGTCTTCGCGGCAGCCCACTAACCATGAGCCGCTGGTCCCTCTCCCATAGGCTTTGGGAGAGGGATCATTTGCGGCTTGTGCCAGGCATGCAAGATCGGTTGATTGGGCTCCCCCGCGTCTGTGTCAGGAGAGCCTTTCTATGGACCCCGCCAGGGAAGCCACCAGGAGGCAGCCTGTGGTCGACGTAGCGTTGCAGGCCGGAGCTGCCGCGGGCGACGCACAGTCATCGCGGACCCGCGCGCTCGATGGCTTGCGCTTCTGGGATAACGTTTATCGCTGGCTCACGCGCTCTGCCGCGATCGGAGTCCTGATCATTCTGGGCGGCGTCATCCTGTCGCTATTCATCGGCTCGCTGCCGGCGCTGCGAGAATTTGGCTTCAGCTTTCTGACCGAGCAGCGCTGGAATCCGGTGACCGAGAAGTTCGGCGCGCTCGCGCCTGTTTACGGCACGGTGGTCACCTCCTTCATCGCCATGCTGATCGCCGTGCCAGTCGGGCTGATGATCGCGGTCTTTCTCACCGAGCTGTGCCCGAAGATGCTGCGGCGGCCGATCGGCATTGCGATCGAATTGCTCGCCGGCATTCCCAGCATCATCTACGGCATCTGGGGCCTGTTCGTGTTCGCGCCGTTCCTGCAAGAGACCCTGCAGCCCGCTCTCATCACCATCTTCGGCAATGTTCCCATCCTGTCGGCGGTGTTCGAGGGGCCGCCCTATGGCATCGGCGTGCTCACCGCGGGTCTCATCCTTGCCATCATGGTGCTGCCGTTCATCACCTCGATCTCGCGTGATGTGTTCGAGGCCGTCCCGCCCGTGTTGAAGGAAGCGGCCTACGGGCTCGGCTGCACGACCTGGGAAGTGGTGCGCTATGTGGTGCTGCCCTACACCCGTATTGGCGTGATCGGCGGCGTCATGCTCGGGCTTGGCCGTGCGCTGGGCGAGACCATGGCGGTTACCTTCGTGATCGGCAACGCCCACAGGATCTCAAGCTCGATCATTGCACCCGGCACCACGATCTCGGCCACCATCGCCAACGAATTCACTGAAGCTGTCGGCGATCTCTACACATCGTCGCTCATTGCGCTGGGCCTGATCCTCTTCGTCATTACTTTCTTCGTGCTCGCAGCAGCGCGCTACATGCTGCTGCGGATCGAGCGCAGGATCGGGTGATCCCATGGCTTCGCACCCAATGGCTTCGCACCCAATGGCCTCGCTCTACGCCTCGCGGCGCCGCCGCAACATCATCGCGATGGGCCTGTCGCTGACCGCCACCGCGTTCGGGCTCGGCTGGCTGGTGCTCGTCCTTGGCGCCCTGCTGTGGCAGGGCTTCTCCGGGCTCTCGCTCAGCGTCTTTACCGAGATGACGCCGCCGCCGGGCAGCGCGGGTGGGCTGCTCAACCCGATCTTCGGCAGCCTGATCATCACGATGCTGGCCGTCATGATCGGCACCCCAATCGGAATCCTGGCCGGCACCTACATGGCCGAATATGGCCGCCACACTCGGCTCACGTCGGTCGTTCGGTTCATCAATGACATCCTGTTGAGCGCACCGTCGATCGTGGTCGGCCTGTTCATCTACGAGGTCATGGTTGCCCCCATGGGGCATTTCTCCGGCCTGGCGGGCGCCGTCGCGCTGGCCGTCATCGTGATGCCGGTGGTGGTGCGCACCACCGAGGACATGCTCAACCTCGTGCCCAACCAGCTGCGCGAGGCCGCGGCGTCGCTCGGCATGCCGCGCGCCTATATCATTGCGCGGGTATGCTACCGGGCCGCACAGGCCGGCATGGTCACCGGCGTTCTGCTCGCCATTGCGCGCATCTCGGGAGAGACCGCTCCGCTCCTGTTCACCGCGCTCAACCACCAGTTCTGGAGCACCGACCTCACCGGCCCGATGGCGAGCCTGCCGGTCGTCATCTTCCAGTTCGCGCTGTCGCCCTACAAGGACTGGCAGCAGCTGGCGTGGACTGGCGCCTTGATCATCACCTTCACGGTGCTCGCGCTATCGATCGGCGCGCGTGCGCTTACCGCGAGAAAGCAGTCATGACCGTTGTATCCGTAGCCGCTCCCGCCGTAACCGTCACGCATCGTGCGATCGAGCGCGATGATCTACCCGAGAAGGTCTCGATCCGCGATCTCGAGTTCTTCTACGGCGATAGCCGGGCCCTCAAGTCGATTACGCTGCCGCTCTACGAGAACAAGGTGACGGCGTTCATCGGTCCTTCGGGCTGCGGGAAATCGACGCTGCTGCGTGTGCTCAACCGGATGTATGATCTCTATCCGAACCAACGCGCGCAGGGGCAGGTGCTGTTCGACGGGGACGACATTCTGGCCCCCCGGCAGGACCTCAATCTGCTGCGCGCCCGCATCGGCATGGTGTTTCAGAAGCCGACTCCGTTCCCGATGTCGATCTACGAGAACATCGCCTTCGGCATTCGCCTTTATGAGAAACTGCCGAAGTCCGAGCTTGACAGCCGGGTCGAGATGTCGCTGCGGCGCGCCGCTTTGTGGGACGAGGTGAAGGACAAGCTCGCGATCAACGGGCAGAGCCTGTCGGGCGGTCAGCAGCAGCGGCTGTGCATCGCGCGCACCGTCGCGGTCAAGCCCGAGGTGATCCTGTTCGACGAGCCCTGCTCGGCGCTTGATCCGATATCGACCGCCAAGATCGAGGGGCTGATCGACGAGCTCAAGGCCGACTACACGATCGTGATCGTGACCCACAACATGCAGCAGGCCGCTCGCGTCTCTGATTTCACGGCGTTCATGTATCTGGGCGAGCTGGTGGAGTTCAACACGACCAGCAAGGTGTTTACGTCGCCGCGTGACAAGCGCACGCAGGACTATGTCACCGGCCGGTTCGGCTGATCGACAAGGGAATGACGCCAATGACAATCACGATGAGCGAACATACCTCCAAGGCCTTCGATGTCGATCTGCAGGACATCGCCCGCATGGTCGCGGAAATGGGCGGTCTGGCCGAGAAGCAGGTGGCCGACGCGGTCGAGGCGCTAGCCAGGCGCGATGCTGAGCGTGCCCAGCTTGCGATCGCGCTCGATCCATCGATCGACGCGCTGCAGCGCGAGGTCGAGGAGAAGGCGGTGCTGACGATCGCGCGCCGGCAGCCGATGGCGGTGGACCTGCGCGAGGTCGTGAGCGCGCTGCGCATCGCCAACGATCTCGAGCGGGTCGGCGATCTGGCCAAGAATATCGGCAAGCGGGTGACGGCGATCAGCGGCGATTTCCATCCGCAGAAGCTCATCCGCGGTGTCGAGCACATGGCGGCGATGGTGCTCAACCAGCTTAAGGAAGTGCTGGACAGCTATGTCGGGCACGACGTCGACAAGGCACTTGCAGTCTGGAAGGGCGACGAGGAAATCGACGCCATGTGCACCTCGCTGTTCCGCGAGCTCCTGACCTACATGATGGAAGATCCCCGCAACATCACGTTCTGCATTCACCTGATGTTCTGCGCCAAGAATATCGAGCGCATGGGAGATCACGCGACCAACATCGCGGAGACCGTCTACTACATGATCGAGGGCCGGCCGATCGCCGAGCAGCGACCGAAGGGTGACACCACCACCCTGGCGGCTGCCTTGGCGACGGACCACTGAGTGACTGCATGAACCCACGCATCCTGATCGTCGAGGACGAAGAGGCGCTCACGCTGCTGCTGCGCTACAATCTGGAAGCCGCCGGCTACGACGTCGAAAGCGTGGCGCGCGGCGACGAGGCCGACCTGCGCCTGCGGGAGGCGATCCCCGATGTCGTCATCCTCGACTGGATGCTGCCGGGGGTGTCCGGCATCGAGCTGTGCCGGCGGCTGCGCTCGCGACCGGAGACGCGGCAGCTGCCGATCGTCATGCTGACAGCGCGTGGCGAGGAAAGCGAGCGCGTGCGCGGTCTGTCGACCGGTGCTGACGACTATGTGGTCAAGCCGTTCTCCGTTCCCGAACTGCTCGCGCGCGTGGCGGCACTGCTGCGCCGCGCCTCGCCGGAGCGCGTCGCCGATGTGCTCGGCTTCGGCGACATTGCGATCGACCGCGAGAAGAAGCGGGTCACGCGCGGGGGGCGTCCGATCGATCTCGGGCCGACCGAATATCGTCTGCTCGAGTTCCTGATGGAGCGGCCGGGCCGCGTGTTCTCGCGCGAGCAGTTGCTCGACGGGGTGTGGGGCTCCGACATCTACATTGATGAGCGCACGGTCGATGTGCATGTCGGGCGCCTGCGCAAGGCGCTCAACCGCGGCGACGAGGTCGACCCCATCCGCACGGTGCGCGGGTCGGGCTATGCGCTCGATGATCGTTTTGGAAAGCCGGCCGCCTGAGCCGTCTGGAGCACGATCGCGAAAAGCCGGCCGTGTCCCGGATGCTACGCTCGCCCGGGACACGCGGGTTGAAGTTGGCGTGAAATGATTGAGGTGCGATCGATCAGCGCGGCGGCCGCCGGTCGCGCCGCAGGTTCGGCGGCTGATAGGCGACCCGCGAGTGATAGGCGCAGTACGGCAGGCTCGTCACCGTCTGGCCGCCGCAGAAAAAGAAATCCGCACTGCCGGGATCGCCGATGGGCCAGCGACAGGTCATCTCGTTGAGCTCGAGCAGCGTGCGACGCTGTCCGATCGGGATGATGTTGTCGAGCACTTCCGGCTCGGGCTCGGTATCGTATTCGAACGCATGCGCGAGCGCGGTGTTGCCGCGCATCGCCGGGCGTGGAACGCGCAGCATGTGTGAATGCGTGCGCGGCTTGCGCGGGCGCGGCGTCGAGGAGGACGGCGACTTCGCACGGCCCGACAGGCCAAGCCGATGAACCTTGCCAATCACTGCATTGCGCGTGATGCCGCCAAGCTCTGCAGCGATTTGACTGGCAGAGAGACCGTCGGACCACAGCTTCTTTAACAGCTCGACGCGTTCGTCAGTCCAGCTCATGCTTTCAAGTCCTAGAAGGCGCGGGGATGGTATCGTCAGAGAATCCAGCGCCTAGCTTGGGCAACGATGAAGTCACCCGACGCCTAGTCCTTACTGACGATTGACTCTAGAGTGTCTAGAGACCGATCCACCGCACGAAATGTCGTGTCTCAGCGAGACGAACGCTACAATACGGCGAGAGTCAGGCGCAAGAGTCGCGCTCTCTTGCGTCCACACCTTCCAGCCGTGCGGCGCTTGTCGTCCACACATTTCCCCCGATCGGGCGTTGCGCACAGCGTACGTGGCGGTGTCAGCGTGTCGGCTACGCCACACTGCGCCAAGGTTTTTGGTGCCTCGCGCGCGAAGCTCGCGATCTTATAGCGGCACCCTGACGCGAACCTTGGAAGCAAAAAGGAACTTGCAGCTCCAGGACTCTCTTGCAGCTCCAGGACTCTGATGCCGCTTTGACTCCGATGCCGCGTTTCGATTTGAGGTTCCCAACCGCGTGAGCCGCAGCTGCCAAGGGGTTGAAATCGGTTGGCAGCACCAGCTGAGACCCGTGTTGACAGCAGTTCGCTCTGCAATAGAATACGTCACTGTGCCGCCCGGAGAGGCGGCACATTTCGTTTCCGGCAACTCAGTCAATATGATGAACGCGTCTTCGACATCGCATCTGCTGCCGACCTATGCGCGGGTCGACCTCGCCTTCGAGCGGGGCGAAGGTGCTTGGCTCACGGCCACCAATGGCGAGCGCTATCTCGACTTCACCTCCGGCGTGGCGGTTAACGCTCTTGGCCATGGCCATCCCAAGCTCGTGGCTGCGATCAGCGAGCAGGCCAACAAGCTGATCCACGTCTCTAATCTCTATCGCATCCCGGAGGCAGAGCGGCTGGCGGCGCGGCTGTGCGCGGCGAGCTTCGCCGACCTCGTGTTCTTCTGCAATTCCGGCGCCGAGGCCACGGAGTGCGCGATCAAGACCGCGCGCAAGTTCCACGCGGCGAATGGTCAGCCCGAGCGCTATCGCATCATCACATTCGAAGGCGCCTTTCACGGCCGCACGCTCGCGACGCTCGCGGCCGGCGGCCAGAAGAAGTATCTCGATGGCTTCGGCCCGGTGGTCGATGGCTTCGACCAGATGCCGTTCGGTGATCTCGCAGCGACCAAGCGCGCGATCAGTCCAGCGACGGCCGCGATCATGATCGAGCCGATCATGGGCGAGGGCGGCGTGCGCGTGGTGCCGCACGAGCTCCTGCGGGCGCTGCGGGCGCTGTGCGATAAGCATGGCATGCTTTTGATTTTTGACGAGGTGCAGACCGGCGTCGGGCGCACCGGCGAATTCTTTGCTTATCAACGTACCGGCGCCGTGCCTGACATCATGACGCTGGCGAAGGCGCTGGGTGGTGGCTTTCCGCTCGGCGCCTGCCTGGCGACGGCGGCGGCCGGCAACGGCATGACGGCCGGCACTCACGGCTCGACCTTTGGCGGCAATCCGCTCGCCATGGCGGCGGCGCATGCGGTGCTCGATGTGGTGCTGGCCGATGGCTTTCTCGACCATGTGCGCAGATGTGGCCTCCTGCTCAAGCAGAGGCTCGCCGAGCTCAAGGACCGCTTTCCAGCGGTGATCGCCGAGGTGCGCGGCGAGGGGCTCCTTGTCGGCCTGCGCGCGGCCGTACCGAATGGCGAGCTCGTCGACGAGCTGCGTGCCGAGAAGCTGATCACGGTTGCGGCTGGCGACAACGTGGTGCGGCTGTTGCCGCCACTGATCGTGTCCGACGCCGAGATCACAGAGGCAGCGCAGCGGCTGGAGCGGGCCTGCAGCCGGCTCACGCAGCAGCATGCGCGCCATGGAGCGGTCGATGGAGCCGTCGGATGAGCACCAATGGCGTCCGTCACTTTATCGATCTGTGCGACATCAGCACGAAGGATTTGCGCGGCATGATCGATGCGAGCCGCGCCATGAAAGAGCGGCTCAAGCGCGACGGCCAGCCCGGCAAGGCGCCGCTCAAGGGCAAGACGCTCGCCATGATCTTCGACCGGCCGTCGACGCGCACGCGCGTCTCCTTCGACGTCGCCATGCGCCAGCTCGGCGGGGAGTCGATCACGCTGACCGGCCAGGAGATGCAGCTTGGTCGCGGCGAGACCATCGCGGACACCGCGCGTGTGCTCTCGCGCTATGTTGACGGCATCATGATCCGCACGCTCGAGCATGAGAATCTGCTCGAGCTTGCTCGGCACGCCACCGTACCGGTGATCAACGGCCTTACCCACCGCTCGCATCCCTGCCAGGTGCTGGCCGATGTGATGACCTTCGAGGAGCATCGCGGATTGATCCGCGGCAAGACCGTCGCCTGGTCGGGAGACGCCAATAACGTGTTGACATCGTGGGTGCATGCCGCCGGCTGCTTTGAGTTCCGGTTGCGCGTTGCCTCGCCGCCCGAGCTCAAGCCGAAGAAGTGGCTGATGGATTGGATCAAGGCGTCGCCGGCGGACATCCGGATCGGCTCGGATCCGGAAGAGGCGGTGAAGGGAGCCGATTGCGTCGTCACCGACACCTGGGTGTCGATGGGTGATCGGGACGGAGCGCGCCGCCACAATCTGCTCAAGCGCTATCAGGTCAATGCCCGGCTCATGGCGCGCGCCAAGCCCGATGCGATCTTCATGCACTGCCTGCCCGCCCATCGCAGCGAGGAGGTCACGGCCGATGTGATCGACGGGCCGCAATCGGTGGTATTCGATGAGGCGGAAAACCGGCTGCATGCCCAGAAGGGCATCCTGGCCTGGTGCCTCGCCGACTAACGCATCGACGAGCCGCATCGAGCCACATCGACAAGTCACATCGACAAGCCACTTGGCATCGAACGGCTGGAGGAGGGCTGGAGGGTCGCAAAGCGGGCCTCGAAGGTCCATATAACGCCAATGTCTGAACCCGATACCGGCATTCCCGTTCGCGAGCCAGCCGCGACCTCCGTCGACGACACCATCCTGCCGTTCGCGGTCGAGGCGCTCGACGTGCGTGGCCGCGTGGTGCGGCTTGGGCCGCTTGTCGACACCATCCTGCGCAGCCACGCCTATCCCACCCCGGTGGCGCGGCTCCTGGGGGAAGCCATCGTGCTGACCGTGATGCTCGGCTCGGTGCTCAAGTTCGAGGGGCGCTTCATCCTGCAGACCCAGACCGACGGGCCGGTGCGGATGCTGGTGGTCGATTTCCGCACGCCGGGAAGCGTGCGCGGCTGCGCGCGCTTCGACAAGCAGCGCGTGGCGGCCGCCATGGCGGCGGGCCAGGATGGTCCAGGAGAACTCCTGGGGCATGGTCATTTGGCGATGACGATCGACCAGGGTCCGGACACGAGCCGTTATCAGGGCTTGGTCGCAATCGAAGGCAAGGACCTCGAGCACGCAGCACATGAATATTTCCTGCGCTCGGAACAAATCCCGACCAAGGTGCGGATCGCGGTCGGCGAAGAGGTCGTGGTGGGCGCCGATGGTACCCGCCAGCACTGGCGCGCCGGCGGACTCGTGCTGCAGTTCCTGCCGCGTGATCCCAAGCGTGCCCAGCAGGCCGATCTCGACCCAGGCGATGCGCCCGAGGGCGTTGAGCCGCACAGTCTGCCTGAGGATGATGCCTGGCGCGAAGGCCGCTCGCTGGTTGCGACTGTGCAGGACGACGAGCTGATCGATCCCACCGTCTCGTCCGAACGGCTGCTGTATCAGCTGTTCCATCAGCGCGGCGTGCGGGTGTTTCGCAGCCGCAAGCTGATCGCGGAGTGCTCATGCTCGCGCGAGGGCGTTGCCGCGATGCTCGGGAACTTTTCGCAGGACGATCGCGATCACATGGTCGAGAACGGCGTCATCACGGTCACCTGCGAGTTCTGCAGCGCGACCTACGTGTTCCACCCAAATGACGTTGCAAATGACGTTGCAAGTGACGTTGCGAGCGAGGAGGCCAGCAGGGCGGAATCCTGAACGTGGCATTCAATTGATCGTGCGGCCGTCCTGCGGCAGGTCGAGCGAGAACGCCGGGATGTCGATATCGAATGGCTCGCCGGTCTCGGTCACCATGCCGTAGCTGCCCACCATGAAGCCGGAGGGCGTCGGCAGGGGCACGCCGCTTGTATACTCGTAGTTCTGCCCCGGTTTGATGACCGGCTGCTCGCCCACGACTCCCGCACCACGCACTTCCTGCAGGCGGCCGGTGGCGTCGGTGATGCGCCAGTGCCGAGTCTTCAGCTGGACCGTCTCCTGACCATGGTTGGTCAGGGTGATGGTATAGGCCCAGAAGAAATATCCGTTCTCCGGCGACGAGCGGTCGGGCAGGAACGTTGGCAACGCCTTGACCTCGATCTGGCGTGTGACCGTGCGGTATGATGGTTTCGAAGCGGTCATCGTTGAGGTCATCGTTAAGAAGGGGCCACCCTTAAGAAGCCTTGGACAGGGCCTCAGCCGTGAAAGCTACCTATCGCGTCGTCCGCCTGCAGTGAACCGCGTCTTTCGGCCAGTTGCAATCACCTCGCATCGGCCGCGACATCGTGAGTTCTGGAATGCCGGCATTGGCCGTACTATCGGGTAGGCTGCGCCCCCTTGGGGCCCTGGCGCACCATGCGATGCAGGCACCCATGATGGTGACGCAGATCTTGAGCTAGAAGCTTCGCCGAGGTGCCCGTACTTGGTCGCGGATTATGGCAAGCCTCCACACGAGCGAGAGAGATCGCCTGGCAATGCATTCCCCCGTGGTGACGTCGACCGGACGTGATTTGCGGCTCGATCTGTTCCGCGGGCTGGCATTATGGCTCATCTTCCTCGACCATATTCCGTCGAATGTGGTGAGCTGGATCACGATCCGGAACTACGGCTTTAGCGACGCGACCGAGATCTTCATATTCATATCAGGCTATACGGCCGCCTTCGTGTACGGCCGGGCCATGAGCGAGCGCGGCTTTGTGGTCGCGGGCGCCCGTATCCTCAAACGTGCATGGCAGATCTACGTCGCTCACATTTTTCTGTTCGCGATCTACCTGGCCGAGATTTCCTATGTGGCGACGAGCTTCGAGAATCCGCTCTACGCCGAGGAGATGAATATTCTCGATTTTCTCAAGCAGCCGGATCAGACCATCGTTCAGGCGCTGCTTTTGAAGTTCAAGCCGGCCAACATGGATGTGTTGCCGCTCTATATCGTGCTCTTGCTCTTGTTCCCGCCGATCCTCTGGCTGCTGCAGCGGGTACCGACCGTGGCGCTCGGAGCATCGGCGACGATGTATGTGCTGGCCTGGTGGCTCAATATCAATCTGTCGGCCTATCCGGAAGGCGTCTGGTACTTCAACCCGTTTGCATGGCAGTTGCTGTTCGTGTTCGGCGCCTGGTGCGCGCTCGGCGGTGCCGACCGCCTCGGCTCGGCCTTGCGCTCGCCCTTCACCACGGGTGTCGCGCTGGCTTATATCACATTCGGAGTTGTCATCGCTTTGACCTGGTACGTGCCGGGCCTCAACCGCCTCATTCACCTGCCGGTCTGGTTTGAGGATATGATCTACCCGATCGACAAGACCAACCTCGACGTCCTGCGTTTTGCCCACTTCCTGGCGCTGGCGGCGGTGACGGTTCGGTTCGTGCCCCAGAACTGGCCCGGCCTGAGCTCCTGGGCGCTCTACCCAGCCATTTTGTGCGGCCAGCATTCCCTGGAAATCTTTTGTTTAGGCATTTTTCTGGCCTTTGCGGGCCATTTTGCAATGGTTGAGGTGTCCGCAGCGATTTGGATGCAGATCCTCATCAGCGCGTTAGGTATTATAATAATGATTGGGACAGCAGCCCTAATTATGTGGTATAAGACCCTTGAAGGGCGCGGGGCGACAACGCGCCCGAAAACGACAAACGCTGACCTCGCGGGAGGCGAGGCATGAAACTGATAGCAGCAGCGGCATTGGCCGCGTTTGTGTTTGCCGATGGCGCCGTGGCGGCGGAGCGTCCGCGCTGTGGTGTGCCTGATTATCTCTTGTTCGGCGAGAGCCCGCTCAAGCGCGTCTCCAATGTGGTGGCGACGCAGAAGCGGCTGCAGATCGCCGTGGTGGGCACTGGCTCGTCGGCGCTTGCGGGCCCGGACGGGCCGCCGTCGGCCTATCCGGCCAGGCTCGAGACGGTGCTCGGCCAGCGCCTCTCCGGAGTGACGGTCAAGGTTGTCACACTGTTGCGCACCCGGCTGACCGCCGAGGACCTTGCAAAGGGTATGGACAAGTTGGTGGCCGACGAGAAACCCAATCTGGTCGTATGGCAGACTGGAACCATCGACGCGATCCGGCGGCTCGATCCGGATGCGTTCAAGAGCGCGCTCGAGGATGGCGTGGAGCGGCTGCACAGGGGTGGCGCCGATGTCATCCTGATGAACATGCAATACAGCCCGCGGACCGAGACCATGATCTCGGTTAGCCCGTACGCGGATGTCATGCGCGTGGTGGCGCAGCATTTTGACACGCCGCTGTTCGATCGGCTCGGGATCATGCGGCATTGGTCGGAAGCAGGAACCTTCGATCTCTACGTGGTTGGGAGGGACAATGTGCTCGCTCAGCGCGTCCATGACTGTATCGGCCGGGCAATCGCCGCACTGGTGATCAATGCGGGCAAATTGCCGGCGGTGCCGGCAGCACAGGCGGGACAATAACTGCCGGACAATAACAACCAGAGAAAAAAACGCGGGGACTGAACGAACAGGACAACACCAGCTTCATGACTCACACACTCTCTCTTCGGCGCGTCGCCGTGCTTTCGGCTCTAGCGGTGGCGGTCGTCGTCATCTGCAGTCCGTTGTGGGCGCAGAGCAGTATTCCATCAGCCGCCGTCGCAGTAGGCAAAGTCGCGGAAGCTCCCAAAGCTCCCGATCCCAAATGCGCTGTGCAGGCCGATATCGCCCACTTCGATCAGCGCCTGTCGCGTGTTGCACTGCGTCTTTCCGGCGGCGTGCCGATCAAGATCGTGGCAATCGGTTCCTCATCGACATGGGGAGCCGGAGCAAGCTCTCCCGCGAGGTCCTATCCGAGCCGGCTCGAGGTCGAGCTGCGTCAGCATTTTCCTGACCATCCAATCACGGTTGTCAATCGTGGCGTCAACGGCGAAGAAGCGACCGACATGCTCGCGCGCTTCGCAACGAACGTGATCGCCGAGGATCCGCATCTGGTGATCTGGCAGGTCGGCACCAACTCGCTGTTGCGCGACCGTCCGCTCGATGTGCGCTCGAAGGCTCTGCAGGACGGCATTGCGCAGCTCAAGTTGCGGCGCATGGATGTCGTCCTGATGGATCCGCAATATGCTCCCCGCGTGCTGGCAAAGACCGATCGTGATGCAGCGGTGGCGCAGATCGCCAGCGTTGCCAAGGAGCAGAAGGTCGGTCTGATGCATCGCTACGACATGATGCGGCATTGGCACGACATCGAGCACCTCGGGTTCGAGACTTTCGTGACCAACGACGGCCTGCACATGAACGACTGGGGCTATAACTGCCTTGCGAGCTCGCTGGGCGTTGCCATCGCCGACGCGGCAACCCGTCCCACCGAGACGGCGGTCCTGCCGGCGGCGAAACGTTGAGACGATCGACTATCGCTCCTTCAGGTGGGCAGCCACCATTGTTGCAGCCGTAGCGTGCTGTCTTTGCCGGGGCCGATAGGGCAATCTCCATTCAATCCGGCATAGACCGGAGCCGAAAAAGTGCCAGCCGTCCCGGGAACGGATACGAGAAACGCCTTGATGATGGCAAAAAGTCTGCCTTGCCGTGCCGCTGTCTTGGCGGCCGTCGCGGTCCAAAGTGCAGTCCGAAATCGCTCACTTTGAGCTGCCGCTGACCAACCTCGCGCATCGGCTCTCGACCGGCAAGCCGATCAGGATCGTGGCGATCGGATCGTCCTCTACGGCCGGATTTGGCGCGAGCTCGCTGGGGGCCACCTATCCCAGCAGACTCGAGGCCGAGCTTCGCGAGCACTTCCCGGGTCACGCCCTGACTGTCCTCAATCGCGGCGTCTACAGCGAGGAGCTGCCCAACATGATCGCGCGGTTTGACACCGCCGTGATCGCGGAACGTCCGCACCTGGTGATCTGGCAATTCGGGACCAACGCCTTGATGTATGATCGGCCGCTCAGCCCAGGTCTGGTCGCTGCAGGCGTCGCACGCCTGAAGTCGGTTGGAGCCGACGTGGTGCTGATGGACCCGCAATATGCTCCGCGCGTGCTGGCGAAACCCGCCCGCGATGAGCTCATGGCGCGGATGGCCCAGGCGGCGAAGGAGTCCAAGGTCGACTTGCTGCACCGCTATGACATCATGCGGCATTGGCATGAGGTCGATGGTCTGCCGTTCGAGACCTTCGTGACCCGGGATGGGCTTCACCTCAACGACTGGGGCTATGCCTGCGTGGCGAAATCGCTGGGCGTAGCCATCGCTGAAGCAACGGCCCACGCGACACACAACGTGGCGATGCCAGGCAAGACGTCCAGACTAGCCAGCTTGCGACACGCTACTCGTCGCGCCGTTCGAGCGCTTCGAGCTCCTTGATTGCAACCTCCTCAGGCAGGCCAAGGCGCAGCAGCGTGCGGCGACCGATTTTGGCGACGTACTGGTCGCCCCGATTGGTCATGATCACCAGACCGATGCGTCGATCCGGTGCGATCCCGATATAGGACGACGTGTTGTCGAGGGCGCCGTTCTTGTCCACCATCGTGAGCGCGCCCGGCCGCACTTCCCACGCCAGCGCCTGCAGGAAATTCGGTTGGGCGGCGATCGGCTTGTGCGCGAGCGCGACCGCCTCGGGCAGTATCGCGGGCTCGCTCACCTCGCCGAGCTGGGCGGCGAGGAAGGTCCCCATGTCGCGCGCCGAGGAGAACATCTGCCCGGTGCCGGCCCAGTGATAGAAGCTCTGCACGTTGCCGGGCTTGCCGACGCGCCGGCCGTTCTCGTCATGGTTCTGCACCACGCGCCGCATCAGCTCGGGCGGAAGTTGCGCCATCGAATTGCGGTGGGTCGGCAGACTGGTGGAGGACAGCCCAAGCGGTTGCAGCAGCCGCTCGTTCAGCAGCTCCGCATAGGGCTTGCCAAACCGGTGTTCGAACACAATGTGCAAAAGCATATAGACGGCATGTGAATAGATGAAGTCCTTGCCCGCCTCATGATCTTCCGGAAGCTTCCATGTCTTCAGGTATTGCATGAATTTGGGCAGGTCGTAGAAGGCATCCGGCCAGGGCGGCAGGTCCTGCGGCAAGCTCAGCCCGGATGTGTAGCTGACCAAATGGTCCAGTCTGATATTGCGGACATCGCCGGCATCTTGCAGCTCCGGGACGTATTTTCCGACCGTATCGTCGAGCGAAAGCTCACCCTGCAGCACCGCCATCGACAGCAGCGTGGCGTCGAAGGTTTTGCCGAGCGAAGCCAGATTGAACAGCGTATCTGATGTGATCACCTTGCCGCGCGTGGCGGTTCCAAAGTTGAAGAACAGCGTACGCCCATCGATGCGAACCACGACCGCAGCGCCACCAGGACGATTGTCCTTTGTCAGGACCTCGTCGAGCTCGTCCTCGACGGCCTCTTTCACCTGTCGATCGGTCAGCGCCCATGAGGGGGCGGCGAGGAATGCCACGAAGGCAGCGATCAAAATGCCTTTCAGGAGATACATGGTTGCCCTGATGATTGTTGCCCTGATGATTGATACCCTGATGATGTTGTGCCCTGATGATGGTTTGGAGATCACGGCTTGCAAAAGTGCAAGTTTCCGCGGCGTTTATTTCTTCTCGCCCCGGCTATGACCTGAGGGATGAATGCCCTGCAATATGGTTCGTTCCCTATCTCCACGTGCAATTCAAGGCAAAGTGTTTCTCACCCTGCTCAAATTTTCGGCATTACCGAAACCGCTCTAAACTGCGGCGAGCGCGGTAACAAGGTCTTCGACGATATCAGCCGGATGCTCGAGGCCGCATGAGAGTCGCACCAACCCGTCGCTGATGCCGAGCTCAGCGCGCGCGGCCGGTGTGAGGCGCTGGTGCGTGGTTGTTGCCGGATGGGTGATCAGGCTCTTGGCGTCGCCCAGATTGTTGCTGATCTTGACGAGCTTGAGCGCATCCTGGAAGCGGAACGCGCCAGCCTTCTCGCCTTTGACTTCGAACGCGACCAGCGTTGAGCCCGCCTGCATCTGCCGCTGCGCGACTTCGGCCTGCGGATGATCGGCCCGGCCCGGATAGATCAGGCGTGAGACCTGGGGGTGCTCGGCGAGCGCTGTTGAAACGGCTGCCGCGGTGTCGGTCTGCCGCTGCACGCGCACCGGGAGCGTCTCAAGTCCCTTGAGCAGCACCCAGGCGTTGAACGGCGACAGCGATGGCCCGGTCTGGCGAATGAGCTGGTGGATGTTGTCCTGGATGAATTTCTCCGAGCCTAGGACGACGCCGCCGAGGCAACGGCCCTGGCCGTCGATGTGCTTGGTCGCCGAGTAGACGACGCAATCGGCGCCGAGCTCGAGCGGGCGCTGATACATCGGCGTCGCGAACACGTTGTCGACCACCAGCGTGGCGCCCACCGCGTGCGCAATGTCGGCGATCGCCCTGATGTCGAGCACCTCGAGCGTCGGGTTGGTCGGGCTCTCCAGGAAAAACGTCTTGGTGTTGGGCCGCACCGCGTTCTTCCATTGCGCCAGATCGGTGCCGTCGACCAGCGTGGACGCGATGCCGTAGCGATTGCAGTGCTCCTCGACCACGTAGCGGCAGGAGCCGAACAGCGCCTTGGAGGCGACGACATGATCGCCGGCGCGCAATTGCCCCATCACGGCGGTGGTGACCGCTGCCATGCCGGTCGCGGTCGCGCGCGCAGCTTCCGCGCCTTCGAGCGCGGCCATGCGCTGCTCGAACATGCTGACGGTTGGATTGGAGAAGCGCGAATACTGGTAGCCCGGCTCCTCGTTCTTGAAGGAAATCATTCCGCCGGGTCCACGCGTCCCCGGCCTTTTAGCGACTTGTTTAACGTGGCTGCAAGCCGGCCGGCTCAAATGACCACGGGATAAGGGGCTCTTACGCGGCTTCAACCTTCCCGTCAAGCGGGCGATCGAGTAGTAGTGGTCCGCCGAGCGAAGAATGGAGGCGGCGGACGGCCTTCGCCCCATGAAGCCCAATGAAAAAGCCAGCGTTGATCGTCATCGACATGGTGAATGATTGTCTTCAATCGTGGGCGCCCTCCTCGAAACAACAGCTTGTCCAGTCGACGAACGCGCTTGTCAGCATCATGCGAGAGCAGGGTCGGCCCGTCATCTGGGTTCGTCAGGAATTCCAGGCCGACCTGCGGGACGCATTCCCTGAAATGAGAGCGAAGGGCATTCGCATCACAATACAGGGGACACCAGGGTGCGAGATTGCGGCTGGCTTGGCGGTCGCTCCCACCGATGCGGTCGTTGTGAAAAAGCGCTACAGCGCCTTCTTTGGCACGACCCTTGACCAGCTCCTCGCCCGGCTCAGGCCCGACAGTCTCGTGCTGGCGGGCATCAATACCCATGCCTGTATCCGTATGACCGCGATCGATGCCTATCAGCGTGATTGGCAGGTCATCCTGGCTTTGGATTGCATTGACTCATACGACCAGGAGCATCACGAGATCTCACTGCGATACCTGAAGGGGAAAATCGCATCCGTCATGAGCAACCAAGAAATTCGCGCCATGCTTGCTGGATCGCAATGACCGGCCGATCGCGACAGCTAACGGAGGGCGCGACCGTGTCGCTCGCTTTTGCAGACGGCCAACGAGGCATCCTGCCGGACCACATGATTGCGTCGCTCGTCGAGCGCGGCGCCATCAAGCCGGCCTATGCGCTCGACGCCGATCAGATACAGCCCGCGAGCCTCGACCTGCGGCTGGGTGAAATCGCTTATCGCGTGCGCGCGAGCTTCCTGCCGGGACGCACCACGGTCGCGCAGCGCATCGAGGGTCTCAAGCTGCACGAGATCATGCTTGCCAACGGCGCGGTGCTCGAGACCGGCTGCGTCTATATCGTGCCGCTGATCGAGCGCCTGGCGCTGCCGGACGACATCTCGGCCTCTGCCAATCCAAAAAGCTCGACCGGGCGTCTCGATGTGTTCACGCGCGTGATTGCGGATGAGACCCGGGGCTTTGATCGCATCGAGCCCGGCTACGACGGGCCACTCTATGCCGAGATCAGCCCGAAGACCTTTCCGGTGCTGGTGCGCAAGGGCTCGCGGCTCTCGCAGATCCGCTTTCGTCACGGCAATGCGCTCCTTGGTGCTGACGCGGTGCGCGCGCTGCATGCGCGCGAGCGGCTCGTCGATGACGACGACGCCGACGTGAGCGAGGGCGTCTCGGTTGGTGTTGATCTCTCCGGGCTGGGGCCCGAGCGGCTGGTCGGCTATCGCGCCAAGCGCCACACCGCCGTGATCGATGTCGAGCGCCGGGCCGGCTACGACGTCGCCGACTTCTGGGAGCCGATCAAGGCGCGCGCCGATGCGAGCCTGATCCTCGATCCCGACGAGTTCTATATTCTCGCGTCGAAAGAAGCCGTGCAGGTGCCGCCCGACTACGCTGCCGAGATGGTGCCGTTTGATCCGCTGGTGGGCGAGTTTCGCGTGCACTATGCGGGCTTCTTCGATCCGGGTTTCGGCTATGCGGGCGCCGGCGGACGTGGCTCACGTGCGGTGCTGGAGGTGCGCTCGCGCGAAGTGCCGTTCATTCTGGAGCACGGCCAGACCGTCGGCCGCCTCGTCTACGAGAAGATGCTGGCGCGGCCGAACTCGCTCTACGGCGCCGGCATCGGCTCCAACTACCAGGCGCAGAGCCTGAAGCTGTCGAAGCATTTCAGGGCGTAGCGAATGGTGAGTAGTGAGTA